>ENA-UALB01000010-UALB01000010.1-human-gut-metagenome-genome-assembly--contig:-NODE-10-length-55068-cov-22.800702_pt1 | contig 55068 bp, 71 predicted proteins | sample MGYA00243695_ERZ654458 | MGnify/ENA primary metagenome ERZ654458 (study PRJEB26926, sample SAMN06164669) | human gut metagenome | biome: ENVO:00009003; feature: ENVO:2100002; material: ENVO:00002003...
GAGGGCATATGACAAACTTATCAAATCGCGTGTTGAACATGGAAGAAAGTGTGACTTTAGCAGCGAGTGCGCGTGCCAAAGCCTTGAAAGCGCAAGGACGTGATATTTTATCACTAACTTTAGGAGAACCAGATTTTGTAACTCCTAAGAATATCCAAGATGCAGCAGTTGAAGCTATTCAAAATGGTAAAGCAAGCTTCTACACTGTCGCTTCTGGTCTTCCAGAATTGAAGGATGCAATCAACAATTACATGGAAAATTTCTACGGTTATTCAGTTAATCGTAATCAAGTGGTTGTTGCAACAGGCGCTAAATACATTCTTTATACTTTCTTTACAACTGTTCTTAATCCAGGCGATGAGGTTATTATTCCAACACCATGTTGGGTGTCTTATGTCGATCAAGTTAAAATGGTTGATGGTGTTCCCGTAACAGTTGCGACAACTGAAGCAAATAACTTCAAAGCTACTGTTGAACAACTTGAAGCTGCTCGTACAGATAAAACAAAGGTTTTATTATTGAATTCACCATCTAATCCAACTGGTATGATTTACAGCCGTGATGAATTAGAAGTAATTGGTAATTGGGCTGTTGAACACAACATCTTAATCTTGGCAGACGATATTTATGGTCGTTTGGTATATAATGGAAATGAATTTACACCAATTTCAACAATTTCTGAAGCTATCAGAAATCAAACAGTTGTTGTAAATGGTACTTCAAAAACTTATGCCATGACTGGTTGGCGTGTTGGTTTTGCGGTTGGTAATGAAGAAATCATTTCAGGTATGGCAAGAGTTATCAGCCAAACAACATCAAACTTAACGGCAGTTTCACAATACGCAGCAATCGAAGCATTTACTGGTTCACAAGATTCTATTGAAGTTATGCGTAAGGCTTTTGAAGAACGTCTTAATACCATTTATCCATTGCTTTGCGAAGTTCCTGGTTTTGAAGTGATTAAACCTCAAGGTGCTTTCTATCTTTTCCCTAACGTGAAAAAAGCGATGGAAATGAAAGGCTTCACTGATGTGACTGCTTTTACAACAGCTATTCTTGAAGAGGCAGAAGTAGCTCTTGTTACTGGTGCTGGTTTCGGTGCTCCTGAGAATGTTCGTTTGAGCTATGCGACTGATATGGATACTTTGAAAGAAGCTGTAAGACGTTTGAAAGCATTCATGGAAAAATAAGATGTCCAAAAAACGAAAACTTATTATTGCATTAGTTGCTTTTTCAGGAATTGTTGCAGTTGGACTTGGCATTCATTTTAAACCAACTTCCCCAGAATTAACCAAACTGGGGGATTACTCGGTTACTTCCAAGGGCATGCGTTTTGAAATTGATCTGGCTAGCAACAGCACAACTGGTTATACTTGGACTGCCAGTGATGTGAATAAGGAAAATTGCACCTTAGATGATATTGTTTATCAAGCTTATCCTAGTAAAGACAATCGAGTAGGGTCTGATGGCTACAGTCGTGTGACCGGAAAAGTCAAAGAAGCTGGTCAGACGCAATTTCATTTAACCTATTGCCAAGATTGGGAAGGCGGTAAAAAAGAATTGACTTACCGCATTACTATCAGTAGTTCAAAAACTAAAATTAATAAGATTAAACTGACAAAAGTGTCAGAGTAATATTTGAAAAGAGGAATTATGTCTAAAGATTACGTATCAATTATTGATGTTAAAAATCATGTTGGTGAAGAAGTCACAATCGGGGCTTGGGTAGCTAACAAATCAGGAAAAGGAAAAATTGCTTTCTTACAACTTCGTGACGGGACCGCATTCTTCCAAGCAGTTGCTTTCAAACCAAACTTTATTGAAAAATATGGTGAAGAAGAAGGAACTGAAAAATTCAACACAGTTAAACACCTTAGCCAAGAAACTTCTATCCTTATTACAGGTATCGTTAAAGAAGATTCACGTTCAAAATTTGGTTACGAACTTGATGTGACTGACCTTAAAATCGTTGGTTATTCAGAAGATTACCCAATCACTCCAAAAGAACACGGTACTGATTTCTTGATGGATCACCGTCACTTGTGGTTGCGTTCACGTAAACAAATGGCTATCATGCAAATCCGTAACGCTATCATCTACGCTACATATGATTTCTTTGATAAAAATGGTTTCATCAAATTTGATAGCCCAATCTTGTCAGGAAACGCTGCTGAAGATTCAACAGAATTGTTTGAAACTGACTACTTTGGTACACCTGCTTACTTGAGCCAATCAGGTCAATTGTACCTTGAAGCTGGTGCTATGGCACTTGGTCGTGTCTTTGACTTTGGTCCTGTATTCCGTGCTGAAAAATCAAAAACTCGTCGTCACTTGACTGAGTTCTGGATGATGGATGCTGAATATTCATTCCTATCACACGAAGAATCTCTTGATCTTCAAGAAGCTTACGTTAAAGCCCTTATCCAAGGTGTTCTTGACCGTGCTCCACAAGCTCTTGAAATTTTGGAACGTGATATTGATTTGCTTAAAAAATACATTGCAGAACCATTCAAACGTGTATCTTACGATGATGCTATCGATCTTCTTCAAGAACACGAAAATGATGAAGATGCTGATTACGAACACCTAGAACACGGAGACGACTTTGGTTCACCACACGAAACTTGGATTTCAAACTACTTTGGTGTACCAACATTTGTTATCAACTATCCAGCAAGCTTCAAAGCCTTCTACATGAAACCAGTTCCTGGTAACCCAGAACGCGTCTTGTGTGCTGACCTTCTTGCACCAGAAGGATACGGAGAAATCATCGGTGGTTCAGTTCGTGAAGATGACTACGATACACTTGTTGCTAAAATGGATGCTCTTGGTATGGATAAATCAGAATATGAATTCTACCTTGACCTTCGTAAATATGGTTCAGTGCCACACGCTGGATTCGGTATCGGTATCGAACGTATGGTAACATTCGTAGCTGGAACTAAACACATTCGTGAAGCCATTCCATTCCCACGTATGCTACACCGTATTAAACCTTAGAAAGTTGACCGCGACGCTTTTAGAATGGGAATGAAACTTTTTCATTCTAGAAGCTAGTCAGTCCTTTAGCTAAGTGCCAATAGGACTTAGCGTGTCAAATTAGCGGAGCGAAGTGAGGCGAGATTTGACTAAGGAATGATATTAAACCTTAATAAATAAAGATTATTAAAGCCTGAACTTTTGAGTTCAGGCTTTTTAAGTTTGTTTAAGGAATATTTGCTAAAATTTTCGTAAGAGGTGATTGACATGATAACTTATATCGCGAAAATTACCTTTTTTGATAAGACATTTTGTATTGCACTAGACCTAAGAAGGGTTTCACACCCGCTTTTAGAACAGATTAAACGACAAGTAGGTTTAGTTGAGCATGATTTACAAATCTGGCAAGAAGCTCTTTCAGATAGCTTTAAAAGCTTAATAAGTGATACTTTCTTTAGTAAAACGTTTTTTATCAGAGCTTTGCAGGAACACTTTTCTGATTTAGGAAAGCACGAGGCAATTGCTTCGATTGCTTGCCAGACCTTGACATAAGTTAAAATCCCAGCCAAATTGGTTGGGATTTTTTTAGTTTTTAGCAGTCATAAGGTTTGGCGCAAAAGTTTTGAGTGATTTGATGATAGCAAGTACTAAAGCAAGGCTAATGAGACGGTCAGCATAGTCAGTAATGGCTTGAACCAAAACTAAACTTGCTGTCATGTCAATGCCTAAGCCGTGAAGAATTTGTGCCAAGATGCCAGAACCACTTGAAGTAATACCATGGAAAAGAATGACTGTGATACTTGATGAAACAACTGTTCCAGGAAGTGAGACAAGTAAGCTTTTCCAGATTAAGTCTTTTGATTTGCTTGTTTCTTTAACTAAGAAACCTGTAATAAAAGCAGCTACGATAGCTACAGGTGCAAAGTAAATAGCAAAGATATCAGTCGTCATCCAGCTAATCAAGGCACTGACAATAGCAGTACCAGCACCAAGCCATGGTCCAAAGACAACAGCGACCAACAATGTTCCAATCATATCAAGATAAATTGGCAGACGTAAGAATAAAGCGATATTTGCGCCAATATAGTTAATTGCAATGGCAATTGCCATAAAAGAAATGATACGAATTGATGAATTTTTCATAATTTAACTTTCTAACTTCAGATTTTTGAGATCATCTTGAATGATGTCTTTTTGTGCATCTAAAAGTACGGTTAGAAAATCTTCCCAGAATAGGCTTGGGTTAACCTGAGTCAAAATAGTACTGTTCTTAGGTTTGTGGTAAAAATCGTATTGATCGACGACAGTTTGCCCAATAGCGATGCCGTCAGTAACAACATCAGTGTAAGCCTCAAAACCTGAGCAGACCTCGCTGTTGACAAAATATGCCAATGCAAGAGGGTCATTAATCACACAGCCAATGATATGTTCGTATTCCCAGTGAAAATCAAAGTAAAAACGGGTGATTTTTGTAATGAATGCTGTCATTTCAGCATTAATACGACTCATATATTCTAAATGATTTGGTGTTAAGACAATATGGCGAGTGGTATCAAGTCCAACCATTTCAACTTTGCGACCTAAACGTTCAAAAGTGATTTGTGCCGCATGAGGGTCGCACCAGTAGTTGTATTCAGCAACAGGTGAACAATTGCCATGTGATTTGAAATTTCCTCCCATGCTGACAAAACGGTGACAGTTTTCGCCGAGCTTAGGATTTATTTCAAGAGCTTTTGCGATATTGGTTAAAGGACCTAGGGCAATGATAGAAGTATCTTTAGGGGCTTTAAAGTAATCGGCTAAAAATTGCTCTGCTGATTTTTCTTGAACATGAGGAGTGTGTTTGAGTGGGAAATTATTTTCGCCAAGACCGTCCATACCATGAGTATCTTGGGCAGAAACGTAATCTCGTGTCAGCGGTGTACTAGCTCCTTGGTAGACAGGAACATCTAGTCGATCAAGCAGTTCTAGGCTTGTAAAAGTATTTTTAACGCCGAGATCTGTTGGACAATTTCCAGCGACGATGGTGATTGCAACCACTTCTAAATTTGGATGTTTGAGGGCATAAAGTAGTGCTAGTGTATCGTCGATACCAGGATCACAATCGATAATAATTTTTTGCTTAGTCATCCTTTCCTCCTTTCTTAAAAATATTTATAAAAAATAAAAAGGACCTTGTTTTCTAAAAAACAAAGCCACTCAAAAAAGATGCTCAACAAAGAGCAGGTCTCAATTTGTAGATAGCTAGTTTTTTATTCTGGGAGTTTTCGAACCAGTCCAAAAGTAGTACTTTTGATTATGCACGCCTTCTATTATATAAATAATTTGCTTTTTTGTAAATATTTGAAAATAAATGTATTTTTACTTATTAATATGTTTCAATTTTCAGAATATTTTGTTATAATAATCCTAATCTATTTGAGAGAAGGTGAAAATTTATGGTGAAAACAATTCACACGGACAAAGCGCCAGCAGCAATTGGTCCTTACGTTCAAGGAAAAGTTGTTGGTAACTTCCTTTTTGCTTCAGGTCAAGTTCCTTTGTCACCTGAAACTGGTGAAGTTATTGGGACAAGCATTCAAGAACAAACCAAACAAGTTCTTAAAAATATTTCTGCGATTTTAGCAGAAGCAGGTACTGATTTTGACCATGTGGTTAAAACGACATGTTTCTTAAGTGACATGGATGACTTTGTTCCATTTAATGAAGTTTACGCTACGGCTTTTAAAGCTGATTTTCCAGCGCGCTCTGCTGTTGAAGTTGCTCGTTTGCCAAAAGACGTCAAGGTAGAAATTGAAGTCATCGCTTATCTCGACTAGATGTTCTCTTAATATTATTTGACACGAAAAAAGTTCGCTATTCTCTCGGCGAACTTTTTTCTATTGCGTTAGATTGATTAATTTGCTTTTTGCATTTTTTTAGCGGTTGTCATCATCAAGCGAATACGGTTCAATTGGTTAACTTCTGATGAACCTGGGTCATAATCGATTGGTGAGATATTGGCACCTTTGAATTGTCGGCGGAGTTCTTTTAGCATTCCTTTTCCGACGATGTGGTTTGGAAGACAACCAAATGGTTGAAGACAAACGATATTTTTAACACCATTGTTGAGTAATTCAATCATTTCACCAGTCAAGAACCAACCTTCACCAGTGTGGTTACCGATTGAAACGACTTTTTCGGCACCTTTAGCGATATCATAGATTGATTCGATACCTTCGAAACGCTCAGATTTTTCAAGAGCTTTGTTTATTGGTTTTTCAAGAAGATTGATGGCATCGATACCAAGTTTTGCTAGGCGTTTTGATTTTTGGCTCATATTGAGCTCATCGGCTTTCCAAATTTGGTTGAAGAGTGAGTAATTCATAAAGCCAATCAAGTCTGGCACAACGGCTTCACCACCTTCATTTTCAATGATAGCAACAATGTCGTTGTTAGCTGTAGGGGCATATTTGACCAAGATTTCTCCAACCACACCAACACGTGGTTTTTGACCAAAGTCGATGGTTTCAAGATTATCAAAGTCTTTAATGATTCGTTTCATGTTGTGGTTGAATTCGAAGTAAGAGCCTGATTTGACATTCTTACGAGCGATTTCAAGCCATTTTTCGTATAAGGCATTGGCAGAACCTGGAACGGCTTCATAAGGACGAACGCGGTAGAGCACTCGTTCAAAAAGGTCACCGTAAAGTACGCTGATAAGCAGACGTTTGACAAATGGTAAGGTTAAACTCCAACCAGGTGTTTCTTCTGTACCTTGATTTCCCATGGAGACGGAAACCACAGGAATTTGAGGATAGCCAGCATCTTTTAAGGCTTTTCGCAAGAGCGGAATGTAGTTGGTTGCACGGCAACCTCCACCAGTTTGAGTCATCATGACGCTGGTATTGTCGAGGTCGTACTTACCACTTTGAAGTGCTTCGAGCAATTGGCCGATAGTGATGATAGCTGGGTAGCAAGCATCGTTATGAACAAATTTTAGACCAACATCAACAGCTTTTCTGTCCATAGCTGGGAGAATCACAATATTATAGCCAGCTTGTTTGAAGGCTTCTTCAATTAGACCATTTTGGTGAATTGGTGAAAGCATTGGCATGAGAAGGGTGTGTTTCTTCTTCATATCTTTTGTGAAGGTAGGTTCTATGCTTTCTTCATCAGCTTTGCTGGTAAATTGTGGAACTTGATTGAAAATATGATTGAGATTAGCTTTTTTAGCTTTCTTGTCACGTTCTTCAACAGCAGCTTTAAGAGAACGAAGACGAATACGGATGGCACCAAGGTTGCTTCCTTCGTCGATTTTTAGGACGGTGTAAAGCTTGTTGTGAGCTCGCATGATTTCTTCAACTTGATCAGTTGTGACGGCATCAAGCCCGCAACCAAAGCTGTTTAATTGGACTAATTCAAGGTTAGGATTTTTAGAAACGACTTTAGCAGCAGCGTAAAGACGTGAGTGGTAAACCCATTGGTTAACCACGCGTAAACCTGAAACTTCTTCAAGTCCAGCTACCATATCTTCTGTTAAAACGTGGAAACCTTCTTGGGTGATGATGTTAGCAATCCCATGGTTGATTTCTGGGTCGAGGTGATATGGGCGTCCAGAAAGCACAATTGCTTTTTCGTCGTTGAGAGCTAGTTTACTAAGGAGCTCATCAGCCTTATCTTGTAAATCTTTCTTGAAGTCAGTTAAGACTTGATAGCCATGTTCAACGGCTTCGCGAATATCAGCTTCTGTAATGTCATTATAATCAGCAAAGCTTTTGACAAGTGATTTGACAACAGATTTATGGTCGGCCAAGTTAACAAATGGATGGAAGTATTTGACCTCACCATTGCGGATAGGGTCCATGTTTTTTTCGATGACTTCTGGATAACTTTGAACGATTGGGCAGTTGTAGTGGTTAGGCGCTTTGCTATTTTCAATTTGTTCGTAAATGACACTAGGGTAGAAAATGGCATCCACTTTGCGCTCGATTAAACTTTGAATGTGACCGTGCACCATTTTGGCAGGGTAACAAACGGTATCACTTGGGATAGTTTCAATTCCCTTTTCAAATAATCGTTTGTCTGATTTTGGTGAGATTTGAACACGGAACTTCAAGTCAGTAAGAACAGTGTGCCAAAGTGGGTAATTTTCATACATGTTAAGTACACGTGGAACCCCAACGACACCGTGGACAGCGTCACGTTTTGACAGTGCTTTAAATTTAAAGATTTTTTTATATTTGTAATCAACCAGATTTTCTTTTTGGTTGCTACGGTCAAATTTGATTTTAGTAACTTTTTCAGCACCGCGTTCGCAGCGGTTACCAGTAACGAATTTTGAACCGTCGTTAAAGATGGTAACCGTTATGGCACAGTTATTTTCACACATGCCGCAACGGGTAAACTCTTTTTGAGTGGTAAAGTGATCAAGTTCTTCAAGTCCCATCAAACTTGATTTTGTGCGATTGGCTGTAAGTGATATTTCAGTCATGCAATCCCTCCTTTACTGTGCCGCGCTGACTTCAAGAGCAGCTTCTTGGTTGGCTAATTCATCTTCGTATTTTTCCTTAGCGATAATAGCACAGCCATAAGCTCCCATAAGTCCAGCAATGCTTGGTCGAACGACTTCGCGTTCGCTGACGAGTTCAAAGGCACGAAGAACGGCTTCATTGTAGAAAGTTCCACCTTGAACGACGATTTTCTCACCCAAATCTTCGGGGCGTTTTAATTTGATAACTTTGTAAAGGGCGTTTTTGATGACAGAGTATGAAAGTCCTGCGGAAATATCAGCAACAGTTGCCCCTTCTTTTTGAACTTGTTTTACCTTAGAGTTCATAAAGACTGTGCAGCGTGAACCGAGGTCAACGGGGTGCTTAGCAAGAAGAGCGACTTTGGCAAAATCTTTGACATCGTATTTAAGAGATTTGGCAAAGGTTTCAATAAATGAGCCGCAACCTGAAGAGCAAGCTTCGTTTAGTTGGATACTCGATAAAGCGCCATCACGCACACTCATGGCTTTCATATCTTGACCACCAATATCAAGGATAAAGTCAACCCCTGGGTTGAAGTAATTAGCTGCTTTGAAGTGAGCTACGGTTTCAACCTCACCGTAATCAACGTGAAGAGCTGCTTTAATCAAATTTTCACCATATCCAGTCACGCAAGAACGAGCAATGAAAGCATCTTCTGGCAATTGATGGTAAAGTTCTTTTAGGATAGCAATGACATTTTCAAGAGGTTGTCCTTGGTTATTGCCGTAGTGTTGGAATAAAATAGCTCCTTTAGGATCTGTGAGGACAACTTTTGAAGTAGTTGAGCCTGCATCGATACCAAGGAAAAGAGGCCCAGAAGCAGTGGTAATGTCTTTGTATTCAACGCTAGCTTTATCGTGACGGGCGTGCCAAGCATCCAGTTCAGCTTGATCTTTGAAAAGAACATCAAGAGTATTTTTAGGAACTAGAGATTGTGAGCTATTATTTTCTAAGTTATGAATGATTCCAGATAAGCTGATTTGAGTTTGGTTCTCATCAAGAGCAGCTCCTATGGCAACGAAAAGTTGTGGATTTTCAGGGAAAATCACATGTTCTGGTTTGATATCAAGGGTTTCAATGAAACGCTTACGAAGTTCACTCATAAAAAAGAGCGGTCCACCAAGAAAGGCGATATTTCCAGTGATTTTACGCCCAGAAGCTAATCCAGCAATGGTTTGATTGACAACAGCTTGGAAAATCGAAGCGGCAATGTCTTCTTTTCTGGCCCCTTCATTAATTAAAGGTTGGACGTCAGTTTTAGCAAATACCCCACAACGACTGGCAATTGGGTAAATGGTTTCGTAACCTTTGGCAAGCTCATTGACCCCGTTGGCATCTGTTTTTAAAAGTCCAGCCATCTGATCGATGAAAGCTCCTGTACCGCCGGCACATGTTCCGTTCATGCGTTGTTCAAGGGTATCGCCAAAGAAAGTCATTTTGGCATCTTCACCACCAAGCTCGATTACCACATCAGTTTGTGGAATGAATTTTTCAACGGTAGTAGTCGCAGCAATAACTTCTTGGACGAAAGGAATTTCAGCCACATCAGATAAGCCTATACCCCCAGAACCAGTAATGGCAATAGTGACAGTTTGATCGCCGATTTCAGAAATGGCTTCATTTAAAACCTTGATAGTTGCTGTTTTGACGTCTGAAAAGTGACGCTCGTAACTTGAAAATAGTAACTGATAATTATCGTCAAAAATGACAACTTTAACAGTGGTCGATCCGACATCTATACCTGCTTTATACATTAATAAAAAACCTAAAAGTGTTAGAAGGTAGTAGATAAATATCATTCCTAAAAATGACTCATTATCTAGCAACGAATAATGTAGTTACATCGACTGTTCTTTAACACTATTTCAATCCTTTCTTACTTATCTCACACGCTGTTAATGTCACAACAGAATGTTGCTTATTCAACAGAGTGTTTGTTATAATAGTATTATAAAACACTCATTGTCAATTGCAATCGCTAATTTTTTAACTTGTGTTGTTTAAGCAACACATCCCCGACAATCTGTTGTTTATCTCGGAGGAATAGCTCATGAAACTTACTGATATTCGTTATTTGAGAACAGAAAAATTGATTTTTGATGCCTTTGCCAAACTTCTCAGCGAGAAACCTTATGAGAAAATTACGGTACAAGATATTGCTGATGAAGCCATGATTAATCGTGCCACTTTTTATGCACATTATGCGGACAAAGATGACCTTCAAAAAGGGATTCAGCAACAAGTTCTAGAGCAAATGTCTGACATGATTGATGCAGCACAGATTACAAATGGTGAACGCGTAAAAGTTAAGCGAGCTGAGAAACTTTTAACGGAGTTTTATCATGGATTGGAGAAAAATGCTGCGATTGCTAAAATTGTTCTAAAAAGCATTTCTCAGGAAGTCATGCAAGAAGAATTTGGAAGTTTGGTACATGAAAAATATGATCATTTGCTTGCGAAACTAAATGTCACTGAATCTGGCGAGCAAGTCCCGACTGATTTTGTTGTGGCTTACTTAACGAGTATTTTTACAGGGACTTTACTTTGGTGGATTAAGTCAAATTTTTCAATACCAGCAAAAGAACTAGCCCGCTTGGTTTTGACCTTGGTTAGTAACGGCCACCTTACTGTTATAGGCGTCATCATCGATCGAGAAGATTAGTAGAAAAGAGCTGAGAAGTCAGCTTTTTTGTTTTATTTCTGGTATAATGGAAGAGACAGAAAGAAGGATCTTATGAGTCAAAAACAACTAATACAAGATAGCATTGATCATCACGATTATCCAATTGAAGAGGGCGTTATCATCGATTCTCTGGATATTAGATTACAAGAGATTATCAAAAAGAAGCATCCTGATATTGCTAGTGGTGCCTTTATTAGCTATAAGAATCTGACTTATTACCGTCTTCTTTTTTTAGAGGAGATTATCGATAAAGCTAATCGCAAAAATGACTACGTCCGTGAAGCTGTTTACGACACGACTAAGCACCAAGGTTATACAGCTTTAGATGTCCAAGACCAATTGGACAGAAAGATCACCTTTGGACAAAAAATTGCGGATGATGTGGCTCGTTTTGGTGGGTCTTGGACCTTTATTATTACCTTCATCTGCTTTATGGGAGTTTGGATGGCTTTGAATGTTTTGAAGCCCTTTGGCATTGTATTTGACAAATATCCATTTATTTTGTTAAACCTTGCCTTGTCAACACTAGCTGCGCTTCAAGCTCCTTTGATTATGATGAGCCAGAACCGTGCTTCTGACTATGATCGCTTGCAAGCTAAGAATGATTACAATGTTAATAAGGTATCAGAAGAAGGTATTCGATTGTTACATACAAAATTGGATCACTTAGTTCAGCAAGATCAGTCGGATTTACTAGAAATTCAGAAATTACAAACGGAAATGTTAGCTTCTTTGACAAAACAATTAGTGAGTATGCAGGAAGAACAGGTGCGTTTAGTAGGTCAAATTGAAAAAATGAGAAGGAGCGAAGAAAATGTCTGATAAAGAGATTAACTTAGTTATTGTAACTGGGATGAGCGGTGCTGGTAAGACAGTTGCCATTCAATCCTTTGAAGATTTAGGGTATTTTACCATCGATAACATGCCACCAACTTTGGTGCCAAAATTTATTGAATTAGTTGAAAAAACAAGTGACAATAATCGTGTTGCTCTTGTGGTGGACATGCGTAGTCGTCTCTTCTTCAACGAAATTACTTCTGTTTTAGATAAAATTGATTCAAATCCAAAAATCGACTTCAAGATTCTTTTCTTAGATGCAACAGATGGCGAATTGGTAGCTCGTTATAAAGAGACACGTCGTAGTCACCCGTTGGCAGCTGACGGACGTATTTTAGATGGAATCAAGTTAGAACGTGAGTTGCTTGCACCTTTGAAAAACTTGAGCCAAAATGTGGTTGATACAACAGAATTAACCCCTCGTCAATTGCGTAAGACAATTTCTGAACAATTTACAAGTGATGAAAATCAAGCTTCATTTCGTATTGAAGTCATGAGTTTTGGTTTCAAATTTGGTTTACCACTCGATGCAGACTTGGTATTTGACGTACGCTTCTTGCCAAATCCATACTACAAACCAGAACTTCGTAATCAAACTGGCCTTGAAAAAGACGTTTATGATTATGTCATGAATCATGAAGAATCAGAAGATTTCTACCAACATTTGATTGGTCTCATTAAACCTATTTTGCCGGGCTACAAAAAAGAAGGAAAATCTGTATTGACCATTGCTATTGGTTGTACAGGAGGTCAACACCGAAGTGTTGCCTTTGCTCATCGCTTAGCTGAAGAGTTAGAAGCGGACTGGGTAGTCAATGAAACCCACCGCGATAAAAATCGTCGCAAGGAGACTGTGAACCGTTCATGAGAAAACCTAAAATTACCGTTATCGGTGGAGGAACAGGGATTCCAGTTATTTTAAGTAGTTTAAGACACGAAGAGGTCGATATTACAGCCATCGTAACGGTCGCTGATGATGGCGGTAGTTCAGGAGCTTTGCGTTCGGTTATGCAACTGACACCACCTGGAGACCTTAGAAATGTCCTGGTGGCTATGAGTGATATGCCTAAGTTTTACGAAAAAGTCTTTCAATATCGCTTTGCTGAAGGGGATGGTCCGCTTGCTGGACACCCTCTTGGAAATCTTATCATTTCAGGAATCGCTGAAATGGAAGGTTCTACTTACAGCGCCATGCAGATTTTGACAAAATTCTTTCACGTTACAGGGAAAATTTATCCAGCAAGTGAAAACCCATTGACTTTGCATGCTGTTTTTAAAGATGGCTATGAAGTCGCTGGTGAGAGTCATATCGCTGGTTATCAAGGAATGATTGACCATGTTTATGTGACCAATACTTACAATGACGACGAACCAACTGCCAGTCGCAAAGTAGTTGATGCAATCATGGATAGTGACATGATTGTCCTTGGACCTGGTTCTTTGTTTACATCAATTTTGCCAAACTTGGTTATTCCTGAAATCAAGCAGGCACTTGTTGATACCAAAGCTGAAGTTGCTTATGTTTGTAACATCATGACGCAATATGGTGAAACCGAATATTTTACGGATGCTGACCACGTCGAAGTGCTCAATCGTCATCTTGGTAAAGATGTTATTGATACGGTTCTCGTCAATATTCAAAAAGTGCCGCAAGATTACATGGACCACAATAAATTTGATGAATACTTGGTTCAAGTTGAGCATGATTTTGCAGGGCTTCGTAAGCAAGTCAAACGAGTGATTTCATCTGATTTTCTTCGTTTGGAAAATGGCGGAGCTTTTCACAATGGTAACTATGTCGTTGAAGAATTAATGAACCTTGTGAGGATGAAGAAGCGATGAGTTTTACAGTAAAAGTTAAAGAAGAATTGTTGAATTTATCGCGATTTGATAAGAGTGAACTATCAGCTATTATCAAAATGTCAGGAAGCCTCGGCTTAACAGCTGCTGGACTAACTTTGTCAATCATAACAGAAAATGCTAAAGTAGCCCGCCATATCTATGAATTGATTGAAACGATTTACCAGGTTCAGCCTGAGATTAAATACCATCAAAGGACAAATTTACGTAAGAATCGTATTTATACAGTTTTTGTTGCTAAAAATGTCAGAGAAATTTTGAACGACTTGCAGCTGGCTGATTCTTTCTTTGGGATTGAAATGGGAATTACCCCAAGTATCCTAGAAGATGATGATAAGGGACGTGCTTATCTGCGTGGTGCTTTCTTGGCGACTGGGACCATTCGTGACCCAGAGTCAGGAAAATATCAACTGGAAATTTTTTCCGTTTATCAAGACCACGCCGAAGATTTAGCAAACTTGATGCGAAAATTTATCCTTGATGCAAAGGTTATCGAACATAAAAATGGAGCAGTGACTTATCTTCAAAAGGCTGAAGATATCATGGATTTCTTGATTGTCATCGGAGCGATGGAATGTAAAGAAAGCTTTGAAGAAGTTAAGATTATGCGTGAGACGCGCAATGACGTTAACCGTGCCAACAATGTGGAAACAGCTAACATTGCAAAAACCGTGACAGCCAGCATGAAGACCATCAATAACATCATTAAAATCATGGATACCGTTGGACTTGAGACCTTACCAATTGAATTGCAACAAGTGGCTAAGATTCGTGTAGAAAATCCTGATTACTCGATTCAGCAAATCGCAGACCACTTGGAGGGGACCTTGACCAAGAGCGGTGTCAATCATCGATTGCGTAAAATCAATAAAATTGCAAATGAATTATAGAAAAAGTTAAGGAGAAGCATATTATGGCATGTACAACTATATTAGTCGGTGCTCCTAAATGCTGTAATTTTACAATTTAAAAATAACGTTGATTTCATCACGTTTAACTTCTACACGTTTAATTAATGTTTTAACTATTTTCTTTTGGTCGTCGTAGGACATTTTGAAAACATCGTCCATTTTGGCGACTTTCTCAAAAGCTGGTTTATTATTTATCTTTCTCTTATTGTTATTTATAAACGTTTCCAAGCTGGATTTCTCTTTAAGGAGTTCAGCGCTTTTTTGTTTTAACGCTTCCATAGAAATGAGCTCATTTATATATAAATCGTTTAGCTTTGAAAGTTTGGTTTCTAGTTTTTTTAATCGTTCTTGGTGAGCTGTTATATTTTCTTCAGGCTTATCTCTGTACAGTGATTCTATTGATTTAGGGTTTAACTGTAATTTGCTTATCTCATTCAAGACATATCTTTCAACATCTTTGACATCGTAGCGTCCTGACTCTTTACATTGCTCACCATCGTTATAGATTGCCGTCTTTATCCGTTTTGGATTTCTGTTGATACAAGTGTATGTACGTTTTCTAGTGCCGTCTTTGCGAGGTTTGTAGCTATCTATTTTTAAAGGCGTTCCGCAATATCCACATTTTGCAATGTTTGAAAGCATGTAAAGCCCTTGAAAAGGTCTAGTATTATCTTTCTTACTTGTCCGCTCTTCCAAAGCTTTTTGAGCTTTATAAAATATTTCTTCTGTCAATATAGGCGCGTGCTCTCCGTCAAAAATTTCATTGCGATACTTCACTTTGCCGATGTAGGTTATGTTTTCTAAAATTCGTTTTACTTTGACGTGAGTCCATTTCCCGTCGTAATTTTCACGCATGTATGTTGTTATTCCCATGATTGACCAACCAGAAATAATTTTGTTAAACATATCACGGACAATCTCGGCTTGGTAATGGTCAACAGTCATCGACTGAGTGTTGGTATCGTATTTGTAGCCAAAGGGTGGCGTTGTCCAAGAAGTTGTTTTCCCTGACTTTGCTCGTCCTTTTACACCCAACTGCATACGCTCTTTTATTTGTTCTCTCTCAAACTCAGCGATAGCAGAAAGAAGCGTGATGAACAAGTTTCCCATAGCTGATTTAGTATCTATGTTTTCTTGTAAGCTAACAAAATCGACGTTATTAGCATTAAATACGTCTTTGACTAGATAAAGCGTGTCTCTGACGTTTCGGCTTAAACGGTCAAGCTTATATACGACTACAGTGTCAAATTTGCCAGATTTAGCGTCTTGTATCATTTTTTGCATGGCTGGTCGTTCTAGCTTACCGCCAGAAAAGCCGCCATCAGAATAGTTGTCGTAAATAACCCAACCCATAGCTTGACAATATTTTGTTAAAGCTTCAATTTGTTGACCGATTGAATAACCTTCCTCGGCTTGGTGTAGTGTAGAGACACGGCTATATATAGCTACTTTTCGTTTTGTTTGCATTGATTTATACCTCATTTCTGTGTTAAAATGGGTATAGTAAAGAGACCTACTAAAAGTAGGCTTTTTACTATACTACCAATTATTAGCTCACGCTCTCCTCGTCCAAAATTTGAGCGTGGGCTTTTTTATTTTAATCTTCGTCTTCTAAATGTTTAATAGCGTAGTTGGCTTCTGATTTTGTAAAACCTCCGCCATCCTCTTCGCTAAGCAATGTTTCTTTGATTTTCTCTTTAGACATGCCATAATCTTGAAAATTTTTAGCAGATGCCAAGGCATTCTTTTTCCAACTGATTTTCAGTTTTTTTACAGCATAATCTACCGCTTTTTTCTCAAAGCCACTTTCATCTTGCAATGCTTGATAGAAAGCTTTTTTAGACATGTTTGCGTCTTTCATCAGCTCAGCTGTTTCAAGAGCGTTTTTATACTCTTTTGATACGGCGTAAGCTGTATGAGCTTGAGGGAAAACAGTTGTCTCAATAGCAGGACTGGCGACAAACAAGAAAGCTGTAGCAATGATAATAGCAGTTTTCTTCTTCATTGTATTTCTCCAGCAGCTTTTAACGTGGTTCAGTCTTTTGCACGTAGTTTTTAGTCACTTAACCTATGGGCAGCTTTTTCTTTTAGAATAGCTATTTTTTCTTGATAGTCATTTACTTTTGCGAGGTCGCTGTTACCTTCGTTTATGTAGTAGTTGATTTGATCGTGTACATCTTGAGCAGTAGCAGTAGAAGTAGAAGGTATGTTGAGAGAGTTGAAAAAGTCTACCAACTTTTTACAATGATTTGCGTGAGCTTTATAGTATGTTAGTTCCATTTGATACAATTTTAACTCAAATTGTTCTTTGTCCCATGACGGAAAATCGATATCAAGATTCGTTGGATACTGTTTTACAACATGGATTTCCCATAAAGCTTTGTATTTATCGTAAACTGTTTGACCTTTTTCTGTTAATAGCGTTTTTTCTTCTATATCTACTAGAAGACCGTTGGATTTAAAATCATTAGTCAATTTCTCAGCATTTAAATTGTAACTATAAAAAAAGTATTTAGGAATAGTTACAGTAGATTTTCGACCATTCTTTGGATTTCCCCACCACACTAATAGTAAAAGTTCTCTCAATTTGTAGTTCTCGTTAGTGATAAAACTATCGTCATACTTTGGAAAATTGTGAGGTCTACCGTAAATTTCAAATATATTAGGTCTTGTATCTAATATTTTGAAATATTCTGGGGTGTAGTAGTCAAATTCATCCGAAGATGAAAATGTCATAGAAGTTTTTGGCTGTATATTTGTTCTTTTTTTACCAAATAAAAGGCTAAGTAATCCCATATTTTAATCCTCTCTATAAATATCAACGACTTCTCCGATTGTTCGGATGTCGTCGTTCTCTGATAAGTAGATTTCTTCGTATTTATCATTTAGACTTTGCAAATACCATCTACCGTCATAGTCACATTTAAGTTTTTTGACAAAGTTTTTGTTATTAACCTGGAAAATACCAATCTCATTAGGCTCAATCTGACTAGTTACTTTAATGAACAACAAGTCATTGTCTTGTATCAATGGTTCCATTGAGTCACCAGCCACTTTAGCGATAGTGTCATATTCTTCTGGGACATCATCAGCTCTTAACTTGACTTCCATGTATAAGTTATCACATTGGAAAACACCATGTCCAGCAGCTACCAATCCCTGAACATAGTCGGTGATGTATTTGTCATCGTCTTCTTTTTTACTAAAGATAGAAGAAACAGTATTTTCTTGTTCCTGTTCAGCGAGTTGATCACTAGCAAAGTTCAAGACCTTTTTTTGTCTATTTTCGTTTAGTTTTTCATATATAGAAACAATTTCAGAATGAGAAACATCTTTTCCATCAAAATAATCTAGAGGAACATTGAAAAAATCTGCAATGATTTTTACAGAAGACAATCTAGGTTCTTCTTTATTGTTTTCCCATTTTGAAATTTTTCCTTTATTAAAATTAATAGTGTTTGGATATTTTTCGTTTAGTGTATCAGCTAGTTCTTGTAGTGTTAGTTTCCGCTCTTTTCTGAGTTCTTTTATCTTATTACCAATCATAATGTTTTACCTTTCATAAGATAACGTAATATTAACATAAAAGTTTCGTTTTCGCAAACTTTTTTATAAAAAGACAAAAAAGTTGTTGACAACGAAACAGAAAAGTTATAAACTAAAATCACAAAGGTTGCGAAATCAGCAACTTAGAAAGGAGACGAAATATGAACGCTGTTCTTGAAAGACACGATTTTGAGCGTCCGTATATCAATTTAAAAAGTATTATTGTTTCAAAAGGAATAAAACAAAAACAAATAGCGGAAAGGCTTGATATGAGTAAATCTACTTTTAGCGCTAAAATCAATCGACATAATGGACGAGACTTTTCTTATTCAGAAGCGTGCCAAATTGCTCACATGCTAGGTATTAAAATGGAGGATTTTTAAAGTGAACCTAATTTTTTTTAAAACAAAAGTTTCGAAAACAACAACTTTTTAAAAGCAAAAAACCCGACTAACAGCGATTAGTCAGGAACAAACATAAACATTTACAAAGGTATTTTAACATGAAAAGAAAAAAAGAACAATGGAAACCAAAGGTTACTAGCTATTGTGAAATAACCGAAAACGGTAAAACAAAATTAATTGAAATTGACCCAGCAGACTTTACTATCCCGACTGGTCATCCCATTTATAAAATACTTTTATCGTTTAAAGAACAATCTCAGGAGGCAAGCTGATGCAGTACATCTTTCAGAAACACAACATCAAGCTATACAGCTGTTAGTAATGAGTTCATACAAGATAAAGAGTTATCTCTAAAATCAAAAGGATTGTTACTTACTATTTTAAGCAACAAAGAAAATTGGAGAGTATTTCCGACGGAACTTGCTAAACGTTCAAAAGATAGCGAAGACAGTATCTATAGAGAGATTAAAAAACTTGAAAAATCAGGTTATATAAGGACTTATAAAAAATCTCTCGGACGTGGCAAGGGGGTTACAGCTTTTAGGTTTTGCGCTGATAGGAAAATCAGCGATGAAATCTTTGAGCAACTCAAACAACAACTTGATGAAGAGTTAGCTAGTTGATTTACATTTCCGCATTTTACAAATCTGTATTTTACAAATCTGTATTTTACAAATCTGTATTTTGCGAACTAACAATTACTAATAAACAATAACTACTAATAATAAATAATTACTAAAGATTAATAAGTGGGTGTTATGGAATTAAAGGAGCTTATTAATAATTTTGAAGCTAATTTTGGTCGTATGCTTTCACCGTTCGAATTGGAAGATATTCAAAAGCTTGTTAAAGAGGACAGCTATTCTGTTGAATTAATCAACGAGGCTTTGAAGATATCTGTTAGAAACGGAAAGCTATTCTTAAACTACGTCGTTGGTATTCTGGTTCGCATGCGTTCGCAAGGTATTACAAATGTTGAGCAGTTGAGAGTTGCTGAACAATTAAAGCAAGGAAGTAGCAAACCAGCTGAGGTTGATAACGACTTCCTGGAAATGCTGATAGCAGCTGCTGAGCTTTGGGACGATGACGAGGAAAGCAGAGAGCATCAAATTAGCTTATACAGAGAATTTCAAAAATAGGAGAACACAATGTCAGATTTAAAACAAATAATTTTAGCAGAACACAAAACTTTGAAACGTATCGAAGAACTACAAGAGTTTATGCACGGAACATCAACGATAGCAATTGGGTTACACGAAGCTGGCATTATTGAACAGCCAGAACATAAATTGATGTTCTTTGAAACAATGCACGTTTTCTCACATATTCTTGAAGATGTGTTGGATGGTAAAGATGCAGCAGAGGCAGTAGGTGATACATTGTTTCCAGATGAGGACGAAGACTAATGAAAATCGAACTACTACACATCGTTAACGGTCATCGCAAGTTTCACATCGGCTTTTATGACAACATCAAAGATGCTGTTAAAGCACTAAAACGTGATGTAGCTATTAATTCAGCAATTGATAAGCCGAAGTGGGACAAGAAATACAATGAAACTAACGACATTGTTCGCATTGATTATGGTTTAAAGACTTGCTACTACTTAATGCAAGCTGTTGAGGTGAACAAATGACACATGGATTATTTGGTGACTTTGATTATGATAATTGGTTAAGCACGTATGAGGACCATGAAGAAGTATTTCAGGGTGACGAAGACGAGGCTTATGATCGTTGGAAAGAAGAACAGTTGGAGGACCAGGAATGGAAAATGTAACGATTTATAAAAAGCTCCTTAATATCCAAAAAGTTTTAAACGTTCCTAAAGGTCAATATAACAAATTTGGAGGCTATAGCTACAGGAATGCTGAGGATATTTTGAACGCTATAAAGCCATTGTTGTGGGAAAACGAATGTACAGCTTTCTTTAGAAAAGATGTCATTGAGCAAGTTGGCGATAGATATTATCTAGTAGCTACGTTTGATTTTGTTGATGTAAATACAGGCGAAAAAATTACGGTTGAGGCAAGAGCTCGTGAGGAGGAAAAGAAAAAATGTATGGATGCGTCGCAAATTACAGGAGCAGCGTCAAGCTATGCCAGAAAATATGCCTTAAACGGTATTTTCTTAATTGATGATGCTAAAGATGCTGATACGAATGAATATCAGAAACAGCAAAAGCAGGGCACGAACACAAAACAGCAAACGCAATACATCAATGATAATCAATTGCAGCAGATTTATAACGGCATCAATCAGCTTGCACAGATGACTAACCAAAACCCAGATATTGTAGCAAGTGGTATTTTGGTTCGTTACAACATCAACGATTTTAGAGCTGTTCCAAGCGGATATTTTAACGAAGTGGTAAATTACATCAAATCACTGATGCCACAACAAAATCCAAATCAAATAAATTTTAATGATCTATAAAGGAGATAAAGATGAAAGACGTAACAAATAACACACTAACAGAAATCAATGTTGAATTTAAACCAGCGGTCATCAAAATTGACCGTGAAAGTATCGAGGCACAAGTTGCTGATGCCGTTGCTAAATACTCAAATCGAGAAATAACAGCAGAAACCTATAAAGAGGCGTATAACGAGCGCACAACCTACAACAATCTAACTAAAGCTTTAGAAGCTAAACGTAAAGAAATCAAAGGTGTTTTCAATTTACCTTATAACGATTTTGAAGCGTGGTATAAAGAAAAAGTATTAGCGCCAATTGATGAAGTGACCAAAAAAATGACAGAAGGCTTAAATGCAATCGATGAACAGGAACGATTGCTACGAGTTGACGCAGTACGTGCTGCTTTCGAAGAGAAATGTGAGCTAGCTCAATTGGATAAGTCAACATTTGAGGATAAATACGACTCATACAGCTTGAAGAAATACTTTAAAGCAGGCAAATTTGAGCTTAAAACAGCAACGCTTGAGGAAATTAATCAGATCGTCTTGGAAGAATACAAAGCTGTACGTGAATTTGAAGAAAGTAAAGAGACAATTGTTGAGCAAGCTAAAGATTACGAATTGCTACCAGACGCTTACGTTCGTTATTTAGAGGACGGCAAATCACTTGTAGACGTGCTTAAAATCATGAAATCAGACAGAGATGCGATTGCTTTACGTAAAGAACAAGCTGAGGCACGAGCTAAAGCAGAGGCAGAACGTAAAGCAGAGATTGAACGTCTAGCGCAAGAAAATGCAAACTCTCAAATCAAGGCATATAATGCTGAAACTGGAGAGATTTTGGAAGGTAATACAATTACACCCGAGACACAAAACACGGCTGAAAATGAGCCAAAATTTGAGCCTGACAAAGCGTTGACACTTGATTTGCGTTTGACGTTTCCTGGAGGTGTTAAACAAGCCAAAATGTTTAAAGATTTCTTGGAGATGAATGGCATTAAGTATGAACAACAAAACATGATCATGGAAATGGGGTTTGAAGGATGAAAAAATATTACGTCAGCGGAAAAATTGCGGCATTGGATTTAGGGGCTGAAGTAGAGGCTTCTAATCCATATGCGGCAGCGATTAAATTTAATGAGAGATATGCGCCACTTTTAAAATTTGGCGTGCACGAGTTGGAAGTTAGAGAAGTGGAGGAAGTTGAATGATGTGGCTAGCTTGGCTATTACACGATGTTGGTGCTTTGCTTGTATGTGCATTCATCGCTGTTTATTTTAAACAGCCACTATGGATGTTTTTGGCGCTATTGTTTACAAGCAGCGTAAGTAGAGAAAAGAAAGAAGGTAGCGACAATGGCGATGGAAGTAACGAATAAAGGTTATATTAACTTTAACAATGAATACAACAAGCACGATCAAAACTTTACGACCGCAAGCATGAGCTTTGCAAATGGTAAAGGCGAAGACGGCAATTATAAGCATGGCTACATCAAAGTAATTGCTTTCGGTGAGCTAGGAAATGTCCTGTATGACAATGTCGGAAATTTGGTAACTATCACAGGTCGCTATCGTCAAAATGAGCACGAAGGCAATAAATATCCACAAATTATCATCGATGCAATCAATGGATATGCACCAGCCAAGAACCAAAACAATGGCAATTTTGGGCAAAATCAAGGCTACCAAAACCAAGGCAACTTCCAAAATAATGGTAGTTTTGGAAATCAACAGCCACAAAACGCAATCAATGGCTATCAAAATCCAAATCAAGGTAATTTTGGACAGCCACAAGGACAACAGACAAGTTTCTTCCAAGGGCAAACAACACAGACCAATCCTGACTTTAGCAGAAACTTTGGGAATGCTAATCCAATGGACATTAATGAAGACGACTTACCATTTTAGAGGTGTTGCATGAAAGAAGAACGAGTTAAAGCAGAAATCATGTGTCCGTTTTGCGGAATGTATATGGTTCTAAAAATCAAGAAACACAGAAAGTCCGTTTCTTGCCCAGGATGTCGAGAACGACTATATCTTAAGAAAACAAATGATAAAGGTTTCTATTTTAGAGCATCAGAAGCTTATGGAATGAGAAAGATCACACGAGAATTCGAGAAATTATTTGAGGAGAACAGCAAATGACACAAGAGCAGTTTATTGTAATCTTATTTGGAATTTTAGGATTTACGTATCTAGTACTATTTACTAGATGGGCGAACAAGAAAATCACAGAGGCTAAACAAGCTTATCAAGCAACTTTAAAATATTATCAAGATCCAGAAACACAACGACAAATTACAAGTCATGTTTTAGCTAACAATATGCTTCGAAATGGTGAGGAGGTTTTTAAATGATGGATGTACAAGTATTCAATAACGAAGAATTTGGTCAAGTGCGTACACTTGAAATTGATGGAGTACCTTATTTTGTAGGGAAAGACGTAGCAGAGGTTTTAGGTTATAGCGATACAAACCAAGCTATTAGAAGTCATGTTGATGAGGAAGATAAGCTGACCCGTCAATTCTACGGGTCAGGTCAAAAACGTAATATGGTCATCATCAACGAATCAGGAGTTTACAATTTAATTTTTGGCGCTGCTAAACAAAGCGCTAACACCGAAATTAAAGAAAAAGCTAAAGCATTCAAACGTTGGGTGACAAGTGAGGTACTTCCGGCCATTAGAAAACACGGTAGCTATGTGGCACCAACACAAACAGCGCTCAGCCCAGAGGATGCGTTTATTCAACTGTTCCAAACGCAGAAAGAAATCAAGAAAGAACAAGCTGTAATGCGTGATGACATTGTTTATTTGAAAGAAGAACAACCAGTCAATCCGTCAATCAACCAGGATTTGACTAAAGAACGTAACAAAGCAGTCGTTAAATGTTTGGGTGGTTATGATGCGCCAGCATATTCTGATAGCAAATTGAGACAGAAAGTGTTTTGTCAAGCAGCCAGAGATTTTAAAGAGTTGTTCAAAATTCCACGCTATGACTTGTTGAAAAAGAAAGACATTGAGCGTGCTTACGATTATTGGCAACAATGGCAACCACAAACAAATTTACGTTTAGAGATTGAACAAGCTAATAAACAGCTATCTTTGATTATTTAGGAGGCGATTATGGAAAGTGAAAATTTAATAATTGGGCTAGTCGTTATGCTAGCAGCGTTTATGTGCATCGCTGTTGGATACGACATTGGCAGGCATGAAAGCAAGTCCGAAATGACAGAGTTAAAGACTGAACTCAAAGATGCTAAGGCACAAATTAAGCTTTTAGAAGAAAATCAAGTGATTGTGTATTACGCTGATAGTTGGGGAGGTAATTATGATTATGAATAAAAAATTAATAGTGCTAGTAGGCTTAGCGTTAGCTGTAATAGGCTTGAATGGCTGTTCGGAGAGTAGCAACGCGTCTAGTCACGGCGTATATGCTTATATACCTAACGACAACAGAAATTGTGGCTGGGAGCGTGTGGAGGTAAAAGATTATTCTTTCTTTGAGAGAAGAACCAAAATCGAGACTACTGACGGGCGAAAAATCATAGGATACAACATTACGATTGTAGAGGAGTAGAATTGAGGTGAGGTTGAAAGGATGTTAGGAATCAAATCAGTCCATAAGCACATTTATAAGAAAGTCGGCTATTATGTTATGACTTATTCAGCTTATGGTCAAGATATTAAGTTATATACAAGACTACAGTGTTCTTGCGGTAAGCATAAAAAAATAAGGTTGGTCAAGAAAACTTTTGTGTTTGATAGCGAATTAGATAAAGAAATAGAGAGACTAAGAGATGTTGGTTATGTTTCTATTGAGGAGTTGGAGGTCTAATTATGTCAATTGATGCTTTAAAAGAAAAATGGGATGGCATTTATGCTTGGAATGTTAAAGATGGCAAGGTAGAGCCGCCAAAGCACACTTTTCCAAAAGCGGTTAAAGACCGTGCGGACTATTTTGCTGAAATGTTCGAAGACGGAATGACACTCGTAGGTTGTTTAGATTGTATTTTTAGCAACGAAAAGCCAGATGATTATGATTGGGGAGCTTCTAAAGACTGGTTGCCTAAATCAAAAGAATTTAAAGAATGGGAAAGCCAAGGGTCTAGCTTAGCACAATGTGAAATAGCTATTTATTTACTATTTGACAATTGGGAGGATAAAGATGACGATACCAAAATTTAGAGTATATGATAAAGTTGAATGCATGATGATAACAACAAGTGATTATGAGGACTTGTCAGATTTGTTTTGTTTCTTAAAAGCTGATGCTGATACTGGATATTGTAGCGAACTCATGCAATCAACAGGTTTGATTGATAAGAATGGAAAAGAAGTATTTGAGAATGATGTTATTAGAGACAGCGATGGTTTTGAAGGCATTGTTCAATACGATAAAAGCTATGGCATGTATGGCATTGCTTATCTTCCTACTAAATCAAACGGTATTGATATGACGTTTGAAGAATTAAAAGATAAGTATTGGAACACGTTTGAAGTTGTAGGCAATATTTACGAAAATCCAGAGCTTGTGGAGGAAGCGAAATGAAAGAAATGTTTTTTGCGGTGGTTGTTACTGTGTTTGGTGTCGTGAACATTTGGTTAGTCAATGTTCAGGCTAAAAAGATTGACGAATTATTCGAGCGTACAAGAATGCTGAATAAGAACCTTGACATGTTTGGTGACGAAGTAAGAGACTTGAACTATAATCCAGCCGTTCAAAAAGGAAAACGAGAAGCGGAGATTCAAAGGCTTAAGGGTAAGTTAGATTTTCTTGAAAAAGAGAAAAACAGCGATTGTGACGGAGTAAATCATGGAATTTGAGTTCATGTTGCCTAGAAATACCAAGTTAAAAAAGCAAAACATGGTTATCAACAGCAATGACAGATTTCATCGTCAAGCGCAAGCGGTCATGACAAGACGTATTAAAGCGTTAGCGATGTATGAAGTTACAGCTAAGAAAGATAAGCAGATGAAACCTTTTAGTCCAGAGAGACCATGTCATTTAATTGTGACGGTGTATAAGCCAACAAATCGAAGATTAGACACGCCAAACCTTTATCCAACGGTTAAAGCGTTAGTCGATGGTATGACAGAAGCTAAAATTTGGACTGATGACAATGATAACGTGATTAAATCAACTAAATTTCAGTTGGGCGGTTTGAGTGGTAAGAAAGGCTATTACAGATTTGTATTGACAATTGAGGAGGTAAACAATGTGGAAAATAACAATACATTTAACTAATGACATCACTATTACAACGCACTCGAATAGTGAAGAAAAAGAAATCTTGATAAATGATATTGCACAAGGTATATTTACAGGAAAAGCTTTTTTATCAAGTAACGATGTTTTGATTAATCCGCGACATATTTTGTTTGTCGAGTCGGTAGAAAAAGAGGAAGTTTGAAGATGAGTGACGTTAAATGGATAAGTCAAATAACAGCGTATGATGTAGATAAACTTGAGGAATTCAAACTGATATTAAACGCAAATGGAATTATATCAATAGCGGAAGATACATTTGAAATCTTTGACGAAGAAACGGGTAATTTGGCGGAACACAAGGGTTGTGAAGTTAACGTGCGTGATTGTTGTTATAAAGTTTTGAATAGCTATGAAGAGTTTATTAAAGCGATGGAAACCTTGTAGGTGAAGTTATGGCAAAGACGAAGTTTGAAAGATTGTCTGTAATACATAGACGAGAAATCATATGGCTGAAGTGGTATTTTCTGAGAGATAAAACAAACCCAGAGAAAACAATCCTAGAGCAAAAGATACAAGACTGTTTTCTGGAAAATAACAATGAAGATGCAGCGTTTTACGTCAATTTGAACACAGTCACAAGTGAGGTTATCTCAAGAACAGATGAGTCACTTGTCAGAGTGCTCAAAGAGGTATATGTATACGAGACAATGAACGTGATAGGTGCTAGTCAAAGGATTTACTACAGGAGTCCAAACAGAACATACAAACATCTCAACAACTGGTTTGATAACTATTTCCGTGCTACATACAGACATTTGTTAGCTAACGCCTTGAAAGAACGGTAAAAAGCCACGTTAACTTGATATTACAATGAAATCATGAGTCTTAACTCATGATTTTTTGTGTGAAAGGAGAGGTAATGAATGAACGTCAGAAACGATTTGCAGATGAATTTATCAAGCTAGGAAATGCAACGAAAGCAGCAATTAACGCTGGATATTCTGAGAAATATGCAGGCGCTAACGCTGATAAGCTACTAAAAAATACTAAAATTCGAGCGTACATTGATGATCAACTTTCTGAATTACACAAGAAAAACATCATGGATGCTGAAGAGGCGTTGAGTATACTATCAGACATTGCCAGGGGAAATCGTGACGAAGAAGTTTTGATGATGAACCCAGTTACAGGCGAAGTCAAAAGGCTCAGGAAGAAAGCAGATAATGCAACAGTTATCAAAGCTATTCAAGAAATTTTGAAACGTTATCCAACTGCTAAACAAGCCGAAAAATTAGAGCTTGAATTGGCTAAGTTGCGTGAACAAGTCAATGCTAACGAGGCGCAAGACGAGCAGATTATTATCGTTGATGAATGGGCTGAGGAGGTAGACGATGGTCTTTAATGTTCAAAAGAACGTAAACCCACATTTTAAGCCTGTTTGGATATCAAGCGAACCTTATAACATTTTAAAAGGTGGACGTAACTCGTTTAAGTCGTCTGTAATTGCATTAAAGCTTGTATACATGATGATTAAATACATCAAGCAAGGCGACACAGCTAACGTTGTTATTATTCGTAAAGTAGCCAATACAATCCGTGACAGCGTGTTTAACAAAATACAATGGGCGTTGCAGTTGTACGGAGTATTTGGCGGTTTCAAGACGACTGTTAGCCCGTTTAAAATCATTCATAAGAAAACAGGTTCAACATTCTATTTCTACGGTCAAGACGACTTTCAAAAGCTGAAATCAAACGATATTGGGAATATTATCGCTGTTTGGTACGAAGAAGCAGCCGAATTTGACAGCGAAGAAGACTTTGACCAATCAAACGTTACTTTCATGCGCCAAAAACACGCTAAAGCTAAATGCGTGCAATTTTTTTGGTCCTATAACCCTCCACGTAATCCATACAGTTGGATTAACAAGTGGTTTGAGACTATGAAAATACGTGATGAGTATCTTTGCCACTCATCTAGCTATCTTGATGACGAGCTGGGCTTTGTTACGGAGCAAATGCTAAAAGACATCGAACGTATTAAAGCTAATGACTTTGATTATTACAGATATATCTACCTGGGCGAGCCAGTCGGGCTTGGAAACAACGTATACAACATGAGCACGTTTCATCCGTTGGATAGTTTGCCAGCTAATGATAGGCTGATTGGTATTTCCTTTGCACTTGACGGTGGTCACCAGCAGTCAGCAACAGCTTGCGGAGCATTTGGAATTACAGCAAAAGGCAATGTCATTTTGATTGATACTTACTACTATTCACCAGCGGGGAAAGTAGTCAAGAAAGCGCCTAGTCAATTATCACAAGACATACACAGTTTTACTCGTTCGGTTGTGGATAAGTACAGAGTGCAAGTGCTACAGTACACAATCGATAGTGCTGAGGGGGCATTGCGAAACCAGATGTATTTAGACTTTGCTATTCGCTGGCATCCAGTAGCCAAGCTTAAAAAAGTGACAATGATTGACAGTTTTCAGTCATTGCTTGCTCAAGGACGATTTTATTATTTAGACACGGAAGCCAATAAGATATTTATCGAAGAGCATCGCATGTATCGTTGGGATGAGAAGACAATCCAGTCAGATAATCCAAACGTCATCAAAGAAGATGACCACACATGCGACGTGTCACAATACTTTGCCTTGGATAATGCTAAAATTCTCGGCTTACGTATCGGAAACAGTTAGGAGGACAATATGGGTCTAATCCAAAAAGTAAAAGACTTTTTTAATCGTGGGAGGTATAACATGCAGACTTCAAATTTAAACAGTGTTCTTGATCATCCAAAAATCGCAGTTAGTCAAGAAGAGTACAGTCGTATTCAACACAATCTAACTTACTATCAATCTAAATTTGATGACGTCGAATATATCAACAGCGAGGGTGATGTGAAACGTCGTAAGTTTAATCATTTGCCGATTGCACGAACAGCATCGAAGAAGATTGCTAGCTTGGTTTACAACGAACAAGCAGAAATCACGTCGGACAACAAATCAGTTGATAAATTCATCAGTTACACGCTTGACAATGACCGCTTTAACAAGAATTTTGAGCGCTATTTGGAAAGTGGTTTGGCGTTGGGTGGTCTTGCCATGCGTCCATATGTTGACGGTGACAGAATTCGTGTAGCATTCGTTCAAGCACCAGTATTCTTGCCGTTGCAATCAAATACGCAAGACGTGTCGAATGCTGCTATCTTGACTAAAGCAATCAAGTCAGAGGGCAGAAAGAACGTGTATTACACGCTCGTAGAGTTTCATGAATGGGTGACAGCTGACGGAAACGAGCAAGGAAGTACGAAAGATAAAAGCTATTATCGTATCACTAACGAGCTTTACAAGTCAGACATCAGCGACGCATTAGGTCAACGTGTGAACTTGTCTGAATTGTATCCAGACCTTGAACCAGTAACGATGTTTAAAGACTTATCACGTCCATTGTTTACATACCTTAAAACTCCAGGAATGAACAACAAAGACATCAACAGTCCGCTTGGTCTATCTATCTTTGATAATGCAAAAACTACAATTGACTTTATCAACAGAACTTACGATGAGTTCATGTGGGAAGTCAAAATGGGTCAACGTCGTGTCATTATCCCTGAACAATTAACTAAGCTAACAGCACAGAGAGAAGATGGTTCAATCACTTTTAAACGACGCTTTGAGACAGGCCAAAACATCTATACACAGCTAGGCGGTGGTGATATGGACGCTAACAGCATTAAGGACATTACAACACCTATCCGCTCAAACGACTACATTACAGCCATTTCAGAAGGTCTGAAACTGTTTGAGATGCAGATTGGCGTGTCTGCTGGCATGTTCTCGTTTGACGGCAAGAGTATGAAGACAGCTACCGAAGTAGTTAGCGAGAATAGCGACACATACCAAATGCGCAATAGTATTGCTGCTCTTGTTGAGCAATCGATTAAAGAGTTATGCGTATCTATTTGCGAACTCGGTAAAGCTACAGGTCTGTACAAGGGCGAAATACCAGAGCTAGAAGACATTTCAGTCAATCTTGACGATGGTGTCTTTACAGACCGAAACGCAGAGCTTGCTTATTGGATGCAAATGGTATCAGCAGGCTTTGCACCACAACGTTTAGGTATCCAGAAAACATTGAATGTGTCCGAAGAGGAAGCTAAAGGCTATCTAGCTGAAATCAATGGCGAGCTACCACCAGAAAATGATGCAGACTTAGCGCTTTATGGCAGGAAACAAGTAGAGGAAGACGATGAGTAAGAGACCAGTCTTAAATGACCAGCAATTCTCTTTGAAGATGCAAGGAGTTAGCGATATTTACGCTCAGATGCAGCAAGAACTCTTTGATAATATGATTAAGCGTTTAATCGTTCGTGGTAGTGCTGATTTACAAGAAAATCCATATATTTGGCAAATGCAAAAGTTGAATGATATGCACATGCTAAACGAAGAGAATCTTAAAATTATCACGGAGCGCACAGGTATAGCAGAGGACTTGTTACGTGACGTTATAGCTAACGAAGGATTAAAGGTTTACAAAGACACTAAACAGCAACTTGCAGAGGATTTAGGCAGGAGAGATGGCGAATATATTGCCAACGGCGTGACAGATAGCCTTGAAGCTTACACATCGCAAGCGATTAGTGACTTAAACCTTATCAATACGACTTTGCCTAGGTCAATTCAAAAAACATACAAATCAATTGTTGAGAAGTCCGTAGCCGAAGTGGTTATCAGTTCAAAATCAGCTGATAAAGCTATTCGTGACACTATCATGAAATGGCAAAAGAAGAATTTTACAGGTTTTGTCGATAAAGGCGGCAGAGAGTGGCGAGCAGATGCGTACGCAAGAGCTATTATTAAAACGACAACGTTTAGAGTTTACAACGAAATGCGCACAGCACCAGCTAAGGAAATGGGTATTGACACTTACTACTACTCAAAGAAAGCCACAGCTAGAGAAATGTGTGCACCTTTGCAGGGTCGTATAGTGACAATGGAAGGCATGACACATACAGAGCAAGGTGTTAAGGCACTTGCTTTGTCTGACTACGGATATGGTTATGCTGGTGGTTGTTTGGGTGTGCATTGTGGACATTATTTGACACCTTTTATTATTGGGGTCAATGAGCTACCAGAAGACCCAGACTATCTCAAAGACTTAACGCCCGAACAAGCAGAAGAGAATGCACGTATACAAGCCAAACAAAGAGCACTTGAACGTGCTATCAGAAACCAAAAAGAGCGCCTACACATCGCTAGTCAACTGGGAGATGATGAACTTATCACATCTGAACGCTTAAAACTTAGAAACTTACAAGGAAAGATGCGAGCTTATGTTGATCAGCATGATTTCTTGCATCGTGATTATTCAAGGGAAAGGTTATTTTCAACTCAAAATTCATACGAAAAAAATAAAATATTGTTAGGGACTAAGAAGAAAACTTTAGAGAAGCAACGAGAGGTGAAAAGTGCTATAATAGGCATGAAAACAAGCAACAATATAAAAATTAAAGACGTTTCAAAACATCTTGTTGATCGTGCTGTTGAACGAAAGGTTGAAACTCAAACTATCATTGATGCTTTAAAAAATCCTCTTGAAATAAAAGAGATTAAATATGATGAGTATGGTAGACCATCTCAAAAATTTATCGGTAAAGATACATCAGTTGTTATTAATCCATCTACAGGGAATATTGCAACAACTCATAAGACAGGAAAAAGAATTCGCAGAAAGTATGGTTTTGAAAAATGAAAATAGTTGAAATTCTAAACGAAAAGCAAATAGCTTTTGTTAAAGAGTGCTTACCTAATTTTGATTTAGATAAAATTTTGCAAAACGGTGAGTTGAATGATGACTTTGCAGAAGCTTTGGAAGATTATTACCAGCTCAAAGCCTTTGACAATGCATACAACATTACACAAAAAGGTAAAATAGCAGAAAGTATCATTGATAAATTTGTAGATCTGAATATTTGGTAAGTTATCTTACTTATTTGCACCTAGATTTTTTCTAGGTGCTTTTTTTGTGCGTTCAAAACGGTAAAAAGTCCGCTTTGTTCAAAGGTAAACTGAAGAAGTAAATAAGATTTTACCTTTGTGGTGGGGGTTAGCCACCTACAAAAAGGACTAGGAGGACAAAATGCCATTTACAAAAGATGACCTTATCAATCTTGGATTGACAGATGAACAAGCTAAAGAAGTTTTTACTTTGCATGGCAAAGATTTGAATGAAACTAAATCAGCCTTGGACACTATCACGCAAGAGCGAGACAGTCTTAAAAATCAATTGCAAAATGCTGAGACACAGATTGAAACATTGAAAGCTGATGCGAATACAAGTGCCGAACAAAAAGAAGCGCTTGATAAATTGCAAGCTGAATATGACAAGTTTAAAGCTGATGCTGAAGCAAATCTTGCAATGACACAAAAGGTCAATGCTATCAACCTTGCATTGAAAGATACTAACGCACACAATCCATCAACCTTGATGAAATTTATTGATGTTGACACTGTTGAGCTTGACGAAGACGGTAAGCCAAAACTAGACGACATCATCACAGGATTAAAGGAAAGTGACCCTTATCTTTTCAAAGCAGACGATGACACACCTAACCCAAGTATTTTTGCTACTGGAAATCCCGCAGCAAAAGACCCAACACCAGACGCCTTTGCACAGGCTTTGGGATTGACTGAATAAAAAGGAGGAAATCATGTCAATTAACTACATTACTAAACATGAGGGGCAATTTGAAAAACGCCTTATGCAAGGTTCTTTAACATCAATCCTTGAAACCCCTAGAGTAAATTGGCTTGGCGCACGTTCTTTTGAACTTCCAATCATTTCTGTAACAGGTTATAAAACTCACACACGCTCTAAAGGTTACAACGCTGGAACAGTATCGAACGACAAAAATGTTTACACATTGGGATTTGACCGTGATGTAGAGTTCTTTGTTGATACAGCAGATGTCGATGAAACAAATCAAGAACTTTCAGCGGCTAACATTTCAAATACTTTCATTTCAGAACATGCAACACCAGAGGTTGATGCTTATCGCTTTTCTAAAATTGCAACAGCAGCAATCACTGGTAACCATTTCAAAGCAGAAGATAGCATCACACCAGAAAATGTCTATAGCACTTTGAAAGCTGCTATTTTGCCAATGCGTAAATTTGGTGCATCTAACCTTGTTATGTACGTGTCTAGCGAGGTGATGGATGCTTTAGAACGTTCTAAAGACTTTACACGCTCAATCGCAACTACATCTCCACAAGGTATTGATACCCGTGTCACTTCTCTTGACGGTGTGCAGCTTATCGAAGTTTGGGATGATGCACGTTTCAAAACTAAATTTGATTTCACTACAGGTTTTGTTAAAGCTGATGACGGTAAAGATATTAATTTCTTGATTGTTGCTAAAACAGCTGTTATTGCCAAAGCCAAATTTAACTCTATCTATCTCTTTGCGCCAGGGCAACACACAGAAGGTGACGGCTACTTGTATCAAAACCGTCTATACCACGACTTGTTTGTTTTGAAATCGCAAGAAGATGGTATTTATGTCTCACATAAATCAGCGTAGGAGGTAGCAGATGAAAAAGTATTTCAAAGAAAATCAAGTTTACACCGTTCCAGAGGGTAGTGAACTTGAAGTACAGCTTATTGCAGATGGTTTTGAAGTTCTAGAACCTAAACAAGAAAAGGTTGAAGAAGTTGAAGAACAAGAAGAAAAACCAAAACGTAGCAAAAAGTCTAAAAACGAGGGCGAATAATGGCTAAATATAAAGCTACTAAAAATCTATTCTTTAAATCGCTCAATAAAGATGTGATTGTTGGTGAAGTCATCGAACTTGAAAAAGATTACGCTGACAACATCAACGCAGACCTTGCTAGTGCTTTTCCAGATGTTCAAGCGGTCTTAGTACCACTTAATGAAGAAGTGGAAGAAAAACCAAAACGCACTCGCAAGAAAGCGACAGAAGATGCAGAAACAGAAAAATAAGGGTGACAGCGCCCTTTAGGGGGTTACCATGGCTTATTTAACTGAAGCAGAGTTTACTAAACTTGGTTTTGATGATGTTGAAAACTTTGATAAGTTAGCAAAACGTGCTGAAATTGCCATTGACTTGTATACACAAGGCATTTATCAACGATATATCAACTTTGAAGATGATTTTGATTATCGTAAGCAAGCAGTCAAGCTTGCGATGGCATTTCAGATTGCTTACTTGGATGTTTCAGGCATCATGACAGCTGATGACAAAAAAACAATGACAAGCGTGTCTATTGGACGTACCTCAATCAATTACGGCTCATCTGTGGGCGGTTCAGACGGTCAGCAATATAACTTATCGCTTGATGCGGAGAACGTGCTTAAACAGGCAGGATTTAGCCTTGTGGTGGGGGTTGATTATGATAGATAAACGCTTATTGCAAGACACTATTAATGTTCAAAAAGTACAAAAGAAAGATGATTTTGGAGATTTAGCATATTCAGCACCGTTCGCCGTTAAATCAGTCAGATTTGACAGGTATGTTTCTGTCAAAGGTACGAATAACTCTAAAACTAAAGATAAGACAGGTACGGTTTTCATTTATCCAGCTGTTTCAAAAGTAGATGTGGATGATAGTTGGCTTGAAGCAACAATCAATGACGGAAATCGTGATTACATTGTTAAAAGTATTCAACCGAACTATCTGAACGGGAAATTGTTCAGCTATGAGATTGGAGTGGTCTAATGAGTTTCTTTGTTCGGACTAAAACTGACATTAGCCGTGTTGAAAAGAAAGTGTCAAACGACAACATTCTAAAAGGGAAACGTGCATTAGCTAATCAAGTGCTTTTAGATGCTGACAAGTATATTCCTAAAGAAGACGGTGCTTTACGTGCTAGCGGTCAAACCGCTATTGATGGAAGCAATGTCTCATGGAATACAGTATATGCACGAGCACAATATTATGGCACTAACGGAATTGTTACATTTAACCATTATACAACGTCAGGTACTGGTAAATTATGGTATGACACAGCTCAAAAGGCTAATTCAGATAAGTGGAAACGTGTAGCTGCTAAAGGAATGGGGCTCTAATGCAAGATAACAAAAACTTTCAAGAAGTGCTTTTAAAACATATTAATAGTTTTGACAGATTACCGTTGAAAGCAAGACTAGATTATTTCAACGAGGATGAAGATGATTTGGTTATCAATGCTATTCCAGGTGGAACGATTGACAAGGAATTCATGGACGGTACGAGAGAAGTAAGTCTACCGTTTGAAATTGCGGTCAAAAGCAGAACCAACAAGAAAGCAAGTGATATTATCTGGTTTCTAAACGGCGAATTGTCAGCGTTTGACATTGATTTGCCAAGTACAGATAATTCATACACTTTTTTGTCCTTGTTGGTTGAAAAACCTGGTATCAACGGAAGAGATGAGCAAGGTTTCTTTGTCTACACCTTGCAACTAACAGCAAAATTGGAAATTTAAGGAGGAAATTATGGCACGTCAAAAAAATGCGAAGCGACAACATTTTATCGCACCGTTTAACCCAGAAACACCAAATACTGTACCAGGTGATGATGAGTTCTTACGATTAGCTAAATACATTGAGACTATCGATGATGATACAGACGAAGAAACAGATGAAACAGGTTATTACGATGGCGATGGTACGACGGAAGAAACCGTTACATCCGTTTCAGGTTCTTACTCTGTTTCTGGCTCGTACGATGCAGAAGATAAAGCACAAGCGCTTATCGCTTCTATTCGTTACGAAATTGGGGATGGTCGTCGTGTATGGCATCGTGTAGTTGAGTCAAACGGCAAGAAGTCATTTACTCAAATCGCTAATGTTTCTGGTATCAAAGCTGGTTCTGGTGATGCGACAAGTTACGAAGAATTCGAGTGCACACTCAAATGGATTAAAAAGCCAATTGAGAAAGCTATTACAGAATAGAAAGGTTTGAAATATGTCACGAGTTTATAATTTTGATGCGAAGCAAGATGCGATTGTGTTCAATATCGGAAATGTCAGTCTTGAGTTCTTGCCAAGCGATGAACAAAGTAAATACATTCAAGAGAAAGGTCTTGAAATTCAAAACAAAGCTAAAACTCTTACAGACGACTCATCAGAAAGCGACTTTGAAACAGCAATGAAAGTCAAAGCGCTGTTAGATGAATTGTTTGAAACAATGTTTGATGCTGAAACACCTCAAAAACTGTATAAAGCAGTTGGTGAGAACACATTGTCTTACTTGCGTGTATTTTATCAAATTAGCAATGCAATTCGAGAAGTCAACGCAGAACGTCAAAACGATGAATATTTCAAACAGTTTCTATCTGAGTGATGTTTGACATTTCCAAAAGAATGGATGATAGGCTGGTGCTCAATGGAAAAGAGTACCAGCTTTTTCTTTCGTTCGATAACGTCTTGAAAGTCTTTGATATGTGGTCAGATGACAGATTTCCAGTACAGATTAAGCCACAGTTAGCACTGGTTAAGCTCACTAATAGCTCTGATTTTAAAAATATGGAGTTTGAAACAGCTTTGAATATTTATTCAGAAGTGTTTGACAAGCATATTAAGAGCGTTAGAGCGATTGATGCAGTTGAGCGCTATGACTTAGAAGGGAATGTTATCCCCCAAAAACCACGAGAAGACTCAGACGACGGAAAACCTCTGTATTCAATCAAATATGACGGCGAGTTCATTTTTTCATCGTTTATGCAAGCTTACAACATTGATTTGATTGAAGAACAAGGAAAATTGCATTGGCAGAAATTCAATGCTTTATTGTCTGGTTTACCAGATGGAACAAAGCTAATTGAAGTTATGAAAATCCGAGCTTGGAAGCCACAGAAAGGCGATAGCTCAAAAGAAAAACAAAGAATGCGTGAATTACAAGAAGAATACGCATTGCCTGAAGAATAGACGAAAGGAGGGAAAACATGGCAGATGGAAAAGTTGTCATTCAGATAGATATGGATGGCAAAAGCGCACAATCCGAGGTTAAATCCTTAAAAAGTTCGTTGCTTGGATTGGGTGAGAGCGTTAATAGCATGGGAAGTACGTTTAAGTCCGTTCTTGGCGCTAACTTGATTAGTTCTGCTGTGATTTCTGGTGTCAACGCTTTAACTGGTGCAGTTAAAGGAGCATTCTCATCTACTATCGACGAGGGAGCTAAATTACAACAATCTATCGGTGGTATTGAAACGCTATTCAAGGACTCAGCGGGTACGGTTAAAAACTATGCTCAACAAGCTTTTGAAACAGCTGGGGTATCCGCAAACACGTACATGGAGAACGTCACCTCATTCTCTGCTAGTTTGATTAGCTCGCTCGGCGGTGACACAGCGGCAGCTGCTGAATTAGCAAATACGGCAATGGTAGACATGTCTGATAACGCCAACAAAATGGGTACAGACATGGAATACATCACACAAACTTATCAATCGTTAGCCCGTGGGAACTATGCCATGCTTGATAACCTCAAGCTTGGGTATGGTGGTACGAAATCCGAAATGGAACGCTTGATGAAAGATGCCGAAAAACTGACTGGTGAACACTACACAGTCGGTGACTTTGCGGATACGGTTAAAGCCATCCACGCAGTTCAAGAAAGCCTTGGGATTACAGGAACGACAGCAAGAGAAGCATCAACAACTTTGAGCGGTTCTTTTAGCTCCATGAAAGCGGCTTGGACTGATTTCAAAGGAAACTTAGCCGATGGTGAATTGGATATTACGCCATCTTTGCAAGGTTTGGCAAGAACGACATCAACATTTTTGTTCGGGAATTTTATTCCTATGGTTACAAACGTTTTATCTAAATTACCGCAAGCCTTTTCTACTCTTATGGATAGTATGGGAGAAGAAATCCAAAAAGGTTTGAAACAGATTGCTCCAAACCTTGATATTGACATTGTAGGAGCGTTCAAGAATATTAAAGCAGCTGCTCAAATGGCTTTTAATCCTTTGTTTATTTTCAATTTCAAAAGTGCTTTGAGCAATGTAGGAGCAGCTTTGCAGTCGATTTGGTCGACGTTTAATAATGTGGCTGGTGGTGGATTTTCATGGACATTAACAATCAGTAATGCTATTTCAGCATTGATGGTAACGATTAAAAATGGAGCTAAGATTGTTAAGCGATTCATGGATAGCTTTTCAGAAACTGGCGCTATGCAACAAATCAAATTTGCGATTGATAGTGTTATTACGGCGTACACGACATTGACTTATGCAGTTGGTGAAGCTTCTATTTGGTCGACGTTGGGAACAGTCATCGGTAATGTTGCTAAAGTCATTGCACAAGTCGTACAAGCTATTGCTGATTTTATTTCAAGGTTAGACCCAAGCATTGTCCAAGGATTTACCAATGTTCTAGTTGGTGGTATTGCTGGTTTGATGGCGTTTTCAGCAGGGACTAACTTAGTTTCAAAAGGCATGAAGGGACTTGAATTTATCAAGTCATTTAATCCGTTCAAAATGTTCAAGAAGAACGCTAAGGACGGAGCAGATGGTGCGACAGAAGCTGTAGGTCAAAGTAAATCTAAGATTGCTCAAATCTTACAAGGTCTTGCATCGGTCATTAAATCGGTGGGTACTAGTATTGCTGTTGCAGCAAAAGGGATTGGTACAGGCTTGGCAAATGCTTTTGTTGGATTAGGTGCGGCTCTTAAAATGGCTGGACCAGCAAATATTATTGCATTAGGCACAGCAGTCGGTATTGCATCCGTTGGTATTGGTGCAGGTGTAGGAATTATCGTGTCAGCGTTGACTTTGTTAGCAACGCAAAGCGCAGGTGTGTCCGTGATTATTCAAGCGCTTGGTACAGCCTTTGCAACAGTAGCAACGGCAATTATCGGTGCTTTCGCTCAGGCAATTGTAACAGTTTCTGGTGTATTGCCAGTTGTCACAAGTGCATTAGCTAACCTAGCGCCTTTAGTAGTAGCAGTCGGTGTGGCAATTGGTGCAACAGCACCAGCTATCACAGCTTTAGGTAACGCAATAAGCTCGGTTGTTGCATCCGTTGGTGTGGCTTTACCGCCTATTATTGTAGCTATTAGCAATGCGATAACACAAATCGGCTTAATGCTTGGTACGATTTTGCCACCAATCATTACATCTCTCGGCACAGCCATCTCTCAAATTGCTGTTGCTATTACACCAATCGTTGGAATTATTAGTAGTGCTTTCGTTCAAATTGTGACGGTAGTGTCTAACGCTATTGTTCAAATTATTCAAGCGCTATCACCGTTTATCCCAGCGATTACAGAGATGGTCGTAGCGGTAGCTCCAGTACTATCTCAAATCGTAGATGCGTTTAACAACCTAATCAGTCAAATCAGTCCGATTATTGACTCAATCACCAACCTGTTCAAGACGTTAGGTGAGCAAATCAGCAACATTCTGGACAGTGCTAAGGGTGTTATCACTGGTTTCGGCGACGCCGTTCGAAACGTTTTAGACGGTATTGCGGGCATTTTCGACTCAATGGGGAATGCCGCTCTCAATGCTGGTAATGGCGTTAAGCAGATGGCGCAAGGTGTCAAGATGCTAGTTGATTTAAAACTAGGCGATTTAGCAGCAACTTTAGCTACTACAGCTAGTGGTCTCGGTAAAATGGCTAGTCATTCAGCAGGGATGAGCCAGCTCGGCTCGGCAATGACACAAGTTGGAACTGGTATGACTCAGTTTGCGACTGGCGCAATGATTTCGTTAGCTGCTTTAAGTCAGTTTGATGCAGTGATTACAACACTCAAGACCAATTTGTCTCTTTTGCCAGCGATGATGACGGTGGCTGGTGCAGGTTTCCCAGTATTCGTTTCTCAAGCAGTCGCTGGTATTGCTGGATTATCAGCTGTTAATGCACCAATTGCAGCATTTAAAGCACAATTGATGAGTTTAACACCAACAATCTTATCTGCTACAGCGGGATTTGCAATGTTTGGTGCTAGAGCGATGGTCATCAATGGCACGTTTACCGTCATCGGTGGACTTATTAGTGCATTTAACGCACGCATCTTGTCAATGGGCGCAGCAACAGCAATGGCAGGAGCGTCGTTTGGTGCGTTAGCTGGTAGAGTAGGCGCTTTAGGTGGAGCTCTATCGTCAGTTTCAGGCGGTTTTGCAAATATTGGTGCGAGTGCGGCAAGTTCAGCATCTCAAATGCGTTCAATCATTTCAGCGACACAATCTGTTATTTCAGCGTTTAGCTCAATGCGCACACAAGTGCAATCGTCAATGCAAGCAATGCTTAGTGCTGTTACATCTATTGGAAATCAGATGAAAAATCAAGGACGCATGATTGGTCAACAAACAGCTCAAAACATCGCACAAGGGATTGCTAGCGGTGCTGGTAGTGCAAGGTCGGCAATGAGTTCTCTTATGGCGTCTGTACGTGCAGCAGGGATGTCTGGAGTCGGTTCAATGCGTGCAATTGGTGCATATATCGGGCAAGGTTTGGCTAGTGGTATGATGTCAGCTCTTGGAAGTGTGACGGCAGCTGCTAATGCGTTAGTAGCACAAGCAGAGAGAGCGGCACGAGCAAAAGCCAAAATTCATTCACCATCACGCCTATTTCGTGACAATGTAGGTCGCTATATTGCACAAGGTGTGGCAGTAGGTATTGAGAAAGATAGCTATACAGTTAATGATGCTTTGGGAGCAATGTATGACAAAGTTCAAGCGTTTAGCTATAAAGCTGAAGACCTAATCGGAGCTGGATCAACTAATTTCTCACACAGTATCCAGGTTAAATCCGATTTAGATAAAGCAATCAAAGCAAAAATTGAGATTGTACAAGAAAAATCAAACGAAGTAATGGAAAAAGCTATAGATGCAATGGGCAGACTCGCAGACCGTCCAATCGACATGCGATTGAATGATGACACGCTTATCGCATCTACTAGCGATAGATATCAAGATTATCAACAAACACAAATTACACGTAACAACAGAATGTGGGGTAGACCATGACAGAAATAATGACATTTAACGGTATTGGGATGTCTCAATACTTTAGGATTACTGACATTATTCGCCCGATTGGTAATAAAAGGACAGTGTCAACTGACACTTCTCCTTTTTTGGGTGTTAATATCCAAGAAATTAAAATCGGAGCTAAAGAACACAAAATCAAATTTGACATCAAAGGGAAATCAGAGATTGAAATTGAACAGCTTAAACATGATTTAGCTGGCGTATTCAACGTTGATAAACCAGTCAAAATTACATATGCAGATGAACCAGACAAGTATTATTTAGGTTTGCCTGTTGACGATATTTCTCACGATAACATAACACGTTGGTTTCAGCGTTCAGAAATCACTATTTTAATCCCTGACGGAGTGGCTCATTCGGTGACGGATGCACGTTTTGAAGAGCCTACCTGGAACGGCAATAAAATGACGTTCAAAATCAATAATGAGGGGAATGTAGATGCTTATCCGATTATCACGATTAAACATAATTCAGAAAACGGCTATGTAGGACTAGTTAGTCAAAATGGCGCTTTTGAGCTTGGAAGCAAGGAAGAAGCAGACTCTGAAGAATACAAGAAATCTGAAATCTTGTTTGATTACACGTCAAACACTGGACCAACAAGGATTTTAAACGGATTTGAAGAGGGTAAATTTAATGAGGCAATTAGTAACGTTCAAGAGGTTCTAGATGGACAACTTGAGGTAGACAATGCTTGGGGGAGACCACACATCCACTTGAAAAATGGGACGTCTGCGTCTATCACTTGGGACATACCAGCAGACAGCGCAGGAGAGGTAGGAGCGCTATATGAGTACATCTGGTGGAGACAGATTTTTTGGGCTGGACATCAATCGCAGTACGGATTTATGAAAGTGGTTGTATCAGATGAAAATGGTCAATTTCTATACGGGACAGAGACATTTAAACGTTCTAACAGTCTAACAACTGAATATAATTTTATGGTTTCTGACGGAAAAGGTGGCTATCATTTTCTTGACCGCTATACATTTTGGTGTACGCATTTAGACAGTCAAAATCCATTTAATGAGCCACGAGGTTGGTCAGATATCTACAGGAAAGATGGCTGGATACAGTTTTTTTGGAACGGTCAATACAAAGAATACAACATCCCTGAGATAAAGGGTAAAAAGTCCGCTAAAGTCAGTGTTATATTTGGGAGCGTAGGGGGCAAACCTGGAGTGACACACGTTTATCTTGATGATATCGTTTATCGCAAAGATTTTGTGACAGGTACTAGAGACATCCCGAACCGCTATGCTATGGGCTCAACAGTTGTCATCGACAACGAAACAAACACAGTGACTAAAGACGGTCTTAACAAAAATTCGGACATCGTCCAAGGCTCACATCATTTCTTGAGTGTTCCGCCTGGGGAGTCTGAGTTGGACATTTATTTCTCATCGTGGATTAAAAAAATGCCTACAGTTAAGGTGGAGTTTGAGAATAGGAGTTTGTAAATGATTCTAACAATACACGATGCACAACTGAGAAAAGTAGCGTTCGTTGATAATGAGAAGCAAGGCACGTTAGATTTTTTCGATGACACTTGGACACGCAATTTGCAAACTGGGTCATCAACATATGAATTTAGCATTTCAAAAAAATCACTTGTTTCTGACATGGTCTTTAACAGAACTTACAGTTATTTGAACGAACGTGCTTTTGTTTCATTTGAGTACAAAGGCGAGACGTTTCTCTTTAACGTGATGACTGTTGAAGAAGATGAAAAGAAAATCAAATGCTATTGTGAGAATCTAAATCTAGAACTTATTAACGAGTATTCGAATCCGTTTAAGGCTGATAGAGCTATGTCATTCGTTGAGTATTGCAATGCTATGGATTTACTAAATATGACTAAATTATCCGTAGGTATTAACGAGATTTCGGACTACAAGCGTACGTTGGAATGGGAAGGACAAGACACGAAACTTGCCAGACTTATTTCACTTGCGAACAAATTTGATGCTGAAATCGAATTTAAAACCTACCTCAACGATGACAGTACTATCAAGCAGTTTTTGGTCAATGTTTATCACGAAAATGATGGCGTGAATTACCACGGCGTTGGGCGTGACAGGAAAGACATAACGCTTGTTTACGGAAAAAACATCAAGTCAATTAGGCGCAAGATTGACAAGACGAACATCTTTAATATGATTGTGCCAACTGCTCAAAGTGAAGAGAACAGTGATCAGAAATTGACTATCGGGAGCTTGCCAAACTGGGAGCTCAAGAATGATAAAGGCGTCGTTGAGTTTTACAAGCGCGGCGATGCTCTCTATGCGCCTATTTCAGCACAGCTTTATCCGTCAACGTTTACGTCGGAAACTCAATCAGACCAATGGACTAGACGTGACATGGACTTTAACGTCAAAAGCATTCAACAGCTTGAGACAGAAGGCTTGAAACAGTTGAAAGCGTCAGCTTATCCAGAATTAACATACGAATTTGACGGCTATATTGATGCAGATATCGGTGACACGGTAGAGCTCTCAGATAGTGGCTTTGCTAACACATTGCTGATTGAAGCACGCATTTTTGAACAAAAGCTAAGCTTTTCGACTAAAAAAAACTGGAAAACCACACTTGGCAATTTTAGAGCTTTGCAAAGCAAGTTATCTAACGACATCCAGAGCGAACTTGAACGTTTAGTAGAAGATGCAAAACCGTACAATATTCGAATTTCAACAGATAATGGAACGATGTTTAAAAATAACGAGGGTGAAAGTCTAGTAAAAGCCACACTTTGGAAAGGTGGCAAAGTTGTCAATCAGGACGTTTCTTGGCGCTGGGCGCTGGACGGCGTGGTAACAGTCGGTATGCAATACCGTGTCCAAGCTAAAGACATCACTGACACAGCGATTTTAACCGTCTCGGGCTATGTCGGAAATACTGAAGTAGCCACTACGGAAATCACGCTAGCTAATATGGTCGAGCAGATTGATTTAGTCATCCTGACGTCAAACGGTAATACGTTCAAAAACAACAACATAGCGAGCACGCTGACAGCCACTCTATGGCGTGGGAATAAGGAAATCGACAAGGATGGCACTGAGTTCAGCTACGTTTGGAAGAAAATCAATAGCGATGAAACACCAGACGAACATTGGAACGCTGACCATTCGTACTCACAGAAATCAATAAGAATCACAGAAGCTGACGTATTTAGACGAGCCACATTCTCGTGCGAAGTCCAATATGTCGGCAAACGAGTTTAAAAGGAGAAAATCAAAATGGGAATTATTGCAGCGGGTCAAATTACAGTTGTAGACGTATCGGATGCACCCGTCTTAAATGCGTTCATCACTGCTAGCAGACCCACAACACAATTATATAGTCAAACGTCAGGTAACTACAATCCTTCATATGCGTCAACTCCTCAGGTATTGACACTTAACTTAACAAAAGCTGGTTCAACTGCAAGTATCGTTGGTGGGACTAGCAATGTTCGCTGGTTTTACATTGATGGCGGGACTAAAGTTGAAATTACTTCAAAAAACAATGGTGACCCTCAATATGTTTCAGGTGCTAACAACGAAGTTTTGACTTCAAAAACAAATATTAATGTTTCTAAAGGTGGAGCACGTTTTGAGGTGTCTGGTACATGGCGTGACTCTCTAACGGGTTTGGATGTGAACTTTAGTGCTGATATTGATTTGTTCTTGGTACAAATCGGTAAAGAAGCTCAAGTTCTAAATGTTTATGCTGGTAATGGTAATACTTTCCGAAATAACACACCAGCAAGTCTTACAGTCAATGCAGATTTGTATCGAGGAAATGTGTTAACAAATGATAATAAGCAATTCAAATTCTTCTATCAAGATACTAGTGTTACTAGTGATAAAGCAACCGGCTATGATGCTGACGGTGGAATTGGCTGGCACTTATGCAGTAGAACTACAACTGGACAAACACCAAACGTTGAGCCAGGTGTAACTACAGCGTCACAGGGACTACTTACTGTGACTCCAGCAGCTGTTGTTAACTCTCAATGTTTTAAGGTTGTATGTACTAATATAGGTGGCACATTTAATGGTAGTAAATCTAAAGGGTTATGCACTTTGGTTGATATGTCAGATCCATACAGTTTGGTGATAGACTCTAGTGCTGGAAATATCTTTAAGAATCGTCAAGGTGCTACAACATTGAAAGCATTGCTGTATCGTAATGGTGAAGAGCTTGACACGGCAGGTACAGGCAAGACTTATAAATGGTCAAAATATGATAAGAATGGCGTCATGGATGCAAACTTTGGTGGTACTGGTAATGCCTACAAAACTGGTAAATCTATTACGGTTAACGCTACTGAGATTGCAGCCAAAGCTAATTATAAATGTGAAGTATGGGAATAGGAGGTATGCAATATGATTAAAGCAGATATAGTTATTGCCGAACAACGACAAATCGTTGAAGTTCCTGTTGATAATAAATCAGATGCAATTCGTGTCCTTTGGAATACGTACGGTCTGGGCATTGATATCAAACGCTGGGTCGAAGATGATCAGGAAGAGGTAAAAGATGAGCAAGTTGATAGCAACGAGTCAAGTGACTCTAATGAATCTGATGGAACGAGCGGAGATCCGCAAGGAGACTTATTACAAACTGACTAATAGTGCTACTGCACCAACTGTACTGAGTACAAATGCACAAAATTTACTTCTCAACAGTCCGGTTAATGCCGATAACCTAAGACGTTTTGGAGCATCTAAGGCGACTATTAGTGTCGTTACAAGAGACAATCGTCAGGCATATAAACTTACAGTAAATACTAGCGGTGATTCTGGTGCTATGTTCAACGGTAACGGTGGTTACTATAATTTAATTAAAGATAGATTATATACATTTAGCTTCTATGCTTTGACCAATATAGATAAAAGCTACAGTTTTAATAGTCTAGGTCACATCCAAGCTATTAATGAACATGGTGATATAGTTGGTAGTGATAAACTCCACCAACATTCAAATCCCGTTTATAGCACAAACACTATAAAAGCTAATAGTTGGACAAAAGTATGGTGTACGTTTAAGGCTACCTCAACTAGTTACTTTAAGCCGTATTTTTGGTATCTAAGAGCGGGTGATGAAATCTATATCAATAATATGATGCTAAATGAAGGTGATACTCCATTACCTTACGTTCCAGCTCCAGAAGATTACGGTTGGTCAAAAGATACGCTCGTCCCAACGCAATCAAATCGCTACCTCTGGAAATTCGAGTACATTTATTATTCAGATGGCAGCGTTGAAAACACGCAGCCTGTAAACATCAGCATAGCAGGCGCTGACGGCACGAACGGTCAAACCTCGCACGTACACTTTGCCTTCGCCGACAACGCAACTGGTGGCGGATTTAGCTTAACTACACCAAAAGCATACATGGGTTGGTACGCTGATTTTAACGAGACAGCAAGTACAGACCCGACGAAGTACCGCTGGAGCAAGTGGAAAGGCGACCAAGGCTTGCCAGGAAAACCAGGGGCCGATGGGAAAACGTCCTATTTCCACATGGCCTATGCAGATTCCGCAGATGGCAGAACTGGTTTTAGTTTTAAAGAGTCTGGTCAACAGTATCAAGGGTATTACACGGACTTCGTACAAGCAAACAGTACAGACCCAACTAAATATACGTGGATGGATAGACGAGCTGGCGTTGAGGTTGGTGGTAAAAACTTGTTACTCTATACAGCAGACCCATGGAAAGCTCCAAACGATTACTATCAAAATGTTGGTGCTATCAAGACAGATGAAACATTAAATGGCTCAATCGTGTACAAGACACGCTCTGCTTGGGCTAGTTTGCGCTCGAATTGGGGTAAACATCTAATTGATAGAAAAAACGTAAAAGTTGGCGATGAGTTCACATACTCGATTTACGCTAAAACAGATCAAAGTTCAATTAGAGTCCGTTTATTTATTAGATTTTCTGGACAAATAAACGCAGAGGCTTTGACTAGTGAAATCACCATAACTAATGAATGGCAGAAGTTGTCTGCTACGTTTAAAGTAACTCAAAAAATGGTAGCGAGTCAAAGTAAAGTTAGCTGGGTTGGCTTTGAGCAAACATCAAACAGCGAAGATGGAAAATTTGTTTATTACGCTTGTAATATGCTAGAAGAAGGTAATATTCCAACACCTTGGCAACCAGCCTTGGAGGACGTTCAATCAGACATTGACAGCAAAGCAGACCAAGAACTCACGCAAGAACAACTCAATGCCCTTGCTGAAAAGAATGCTCTTATTCAAGCTGAAATGGAAGCAAAAGCGAGTATGGATACAGTGAACCAATGGATAACCGCTTATCAAAACTATGTCAATGCTAACAACGCAGATAAAAAGAAATCCGAGCAAGCATTACAAGACGCATCAAACCGCTTGTTACAAGTCCAGTATGATGTTAAAGATCTCAAACAACAATGGGATTTCATTGATACGTACATGAGCGTTCAAAATGAAGGTCTGATTATCGGTAAAAAAGATGGTTCAGCCTATGCTAAATTTAGCAATGACAGAATTAGCTTATTCTCGGGGAATAGCGAAGTAATGTATATTTCTCAAGGTACGTTAAATATTGCTAATGGTATTTTTACGAAGACGATTCAAATTGGACGTTTCCGCTTTGAAACACACCCAGCAGACAAGGATATGCTGGTATTACGTTATTTAGGGGGTTGATAAATGGCAACAGCTACATTTAGTGGTCAATATGGTCATAATATGACGCTTGAAGTGTGGTCTGATTGGAATAGGCAGGATACAGCTAATAATAGGTCTACAGTTAACGTACAAGCGCGCCTTATTACAAATGGTTATGCTTCTATGTGGGGTGTAACCGCAGACGTGACTATCCATGTTAATGGCGGTGGTGCAATCGAACACCCGACTGTAAATATTGGCACGGGTTCATCTCAGTTGCTCTTTGCTCACGATTATGTTGTCGGTCATGATAATGACGGTAAGAAGACTGTAGGTATTCAAGTTTCTGTAGCTTTAAACACAGGCGGTTATGGTTCGTCTATGGTCGCTTTCAATTTGCCTTTGCCAACTATCAAAAGAGCAAGTACTGGTAAAGTAACAGCTACCGAGCTTGGTAAAGTTGCGACTATCACTATTGACCGTAAGAACAGTTCATTTAAACACACCTTACGTTATAACTGGGACGGTAAAACTGGAACGATTGCGACAAACGTTGATACGTCATGTAACTGGACTTTACCGCTTGACTTTGCTAACACGGTTCCGAATGCGGACTACCATTGGGGCACGGTCTACATTGACACATATTCAGGCAGCACCAAGATTGGGACGAAGGAAGCAACGTTTAACGCCAATATCCCAGCAAGCATTAAGCCGACACTAGGCAGTATCAGCCTAACAGACGCTAACACGAAAGTATCTAGTCTTTTAGGTACGTCAAATACATTCGTGCAGGTCTTGTCTAATATCAAAGTCGCTTTTAACAACGCAAGCGGTGCTTATAGCTCTACTATCTCTAACTATCACGCTGAAATTGTTGATAAGAACATGACCACAACAGCGAACGGCGGAGCGCTTGGCATGATGAACTTTAATGGTTCGGCAACGGTTAGAGCAACGGTCACAGACAGCCGAGGACGGACGTCCGAACCTGTTGAAGTAGAAGTCAATGTATTGCCATATTTTACGCCACAGCTAAGCTTTACAGCACAGCGCAGTGGTTCAGCTGGAACGACCGTAACAGTGACGAGAAATGCTAAAATAGCCCCTCTCACGGTTGGCGATAAGCAGAAGAATACGATGAAGCTATCGTTTAAATACAAGCGTCATTCTCAGACAGATGACGAGTTCACGGCTGATACTGGAAGCGCAGGCGGAACATGGACGACAGTTAGCGAATTAATCAATTCACAGGCGAATCTTGGCGCAGTGTTTAACTCACTTGTTACTTATGACATCGTCGGACATATCGAGGACAGCCTAACAAGTTACGATTTTAAAGCTGTTGTCGGAACAGAGCAATTTCCTACCACGTTCCGCCCTGACGGAATCGGAATAGGAAAGACGCCCGAACGTGCTAACGCAGTAGACAGCGATTGGCAGTATTACTTTAACAACAAGCCTATTCAGCACCATCAGCTAACTAAAAATGATGGCACAGCTATCATGTTAACAGATGGTAGTGATTTAAATGATGTCACTAGCCCGGGGTGTTACAATGGCAGCAATCTATTACACGCTCCCGCAAATGGCTGGAATTATATTCGTGTGACGAAACACACAAATAATAACGGTTATGTTTTACAAGAAGCTATCGCTTTTTATGGGAATGTTTCAGCTTATCGCGTTCAGACCAACAAAACTTGGGGCTCTTGGCAATACTATGCAATCCAAAACACAGTAGCCGAGTTTACGGCAGTTAATCAGACAAAAGTGTATAAAACAACTTTAGCAGGTCCGTACGGTTTTGGAATAGCTGTAACTCGCTCTGGAAACGTCGTGACAGCAAGAATGGATTATATTCACCGCTCAAATACGAATTGGAGCGGTACGGCTAACGAAACCATACCAGTCGGCTGGCGCCCTGTTAGCCAAGCGATTATTAATGCAATAGGTGAAGGTGGTGGTGGAACTGGTGCGTCGCTATTTAATGGCAGCTATGTTCACTTGTCTTATAAACCAGACGGGTCTATTAGCGGTCGTATCAAGCTAGAAGCCAATCCGCTTTGGTTTGGTGCTACAATCTCATGGATTACCACAGACCCATTCCCATCATAGAAAGGAGAAAATATGAAACTAAAATTTGGTTCAAAATCACAGGAATTTGAGCAAGATGGCACGGTTAAAGGTACGAAAGTCACCTTGACCAACGATGACGGTGCATTCTATCCCGTCATGCTACCAGCCGACAAAATCAGCTTATCTAACGCAGAGCTGGAAGAGTTAGCGCTGGAAGTCGTTTATCAAGAGAATTTTCGTGATAAGTACGAAAACGAGAAATTCAGCGAGATTGATGAGAAAATCAAAAATTACAACGAAAATTCAGAAGTAGCACAAGCTACACTGTTAGACCTTATCACCCAACTTTACGATAAAGGAGTACTAGCAGATGAAATTAGTGAAGAAACTCAAAAATGAAATAGAAAGAGGAATAGATATGATGATTAAACTTTACGCAATTAACGTTATTTCAGGAAACTACCAATATGCCAAAATCCCAAAAGTGCTTAAACCAAAAGTCAAAGCACAAATCGCTCTCATGGTCGAAGATGATGAGCTTTTGGCAGAGCTAACTAAGGAAAATACTGCTGAATAAGCTTAGAAAGCAGAGGGGCTTATGGTTGGACAAGATATTATTCATGAAGCCATGAGAGCAACTTGGACGATTGATAAAGTTGGCGGAGTTTTAGCTATAGCTATTATCCTAGTCATCTTGCTTTTAATCAGCGGTATGATTTGGGTCATCAAGAAGTTAGTGACTGGCTTTCAGGAGACGAATAAGGAACTGTTAGCTTCCAATAATCGGATTGCTACTGAAAACCAACAGCAAATGGCTAGATTGACAGAAGCTGTTAATAATCTCTCACTAGAAACTCGCAAAGACATATCAGTTTTGCAAGAGAAAGTGGACGATTTAGAAGATGTTGTTAGAAATACACAGATGTTTTAAAGGAGTAAGAAAATGAATGATGTAATTTTACAAGGTATTATGCTTATTTTGACTGGTTTCGTTGGTTTTATCGTTAAGACGATAAAGGACTATCTGTTTAAAGAGGGTGGAGAAAAAGCTTTACGTATCGTTGAAATCGTAGCAAAGAATGCTGTTAACGCAGTGGAGCAGATTGCAAATGAGGACACTAAAGGCGAACAAAAATTAAATGCTGCTAAGACGAAAGTCAAGAAAGGACTAGAGCAGTACAATATCTATTTAACGGATAGTCAGCTAGAAATGTTTATCGAAGCAGCAGTAAAAGAAATGAATGATAGCTGGAAAGGAGAAAATAAATGAATACAGATGTTTTAATCAACTGGTTTGAAAGTCGTCGAGGAAAACTCACTTATTCGATGTACGGAAGTCGAAATGGTTCAGACGGTACAGCGGACTGTTCAGGGTCAATCTCGCAAGCTCTTAAAGAGGCAGGGGTGAATATTGTTGGTTTACCGTCAACAGTCACATTAGGCTCACAGCTAGCCAAAAATGGCTTTTATCGTGTAAGCAAAAACGAAGATTGGAACGGACAGCGTGGGGACATTGTCATGATGTCATGGGGTGCTGATATGTCGCAATCTGGTGGTGCTGGTGGGCACGTCGGAGTGCTAGAGGACGCTAACACATTTATCAGCGTTGACTATTCAACTGGCGGACAAGCAGGTACAGCGGTATCATCTCACAATTGGGACGCTTACTACAACAACTCTAGACCAGCTTACGTTGAAGCTTGGCGCTTTAGTGGTTCTACAGCTACACAGCCTAACACAGTAGTTTCTGGCGGTCGTAAACCAGACAGTAAAGCCTACTATCTTGCGAATGATGTAGCGTTTGTTAATGGCATCTATCAAATCAAATGTGATTACCTCGCGCCGGTAGGCTTCTCATACGTAGATAACGGTGTGCCGGTTGGTATGGTAAACTGGGTTGATGAAAACGGTAATAACGTACGTGACGGAGCAGATAAAGACTTCAAACCAGGTATGTATTTCAGCTTTGAAATTGATGAAGCTCATATTACTGATACTGGCGAGGGTGGCTATTATGGTGGATACTATTGGCGTAAATTTGAGTTCGGTCAATTCGGTACAGTCTGGCTTTCTTGTCGTGATAAAGACGACTTGGTAAATTATTACAATTAAGCCAAAAGAAAAGCTCTAAGCGATTGCTTAGGGCTTCTTTTTTTATCTATAAAATAAATAAGCGACTAGATACAATGTCATTTTTAAAAATCGTCAAACCAACGTATCTCTTGCCGACTTTAATGATTTTTGTTAGTTTGATATCAGCTAAACCGTGTATTCTAAATTCTAATTTAACAACTGGATACCATTTTCCGCAAAATTTTCCGTATTTGAAAGGATTTTTCATTTTACTACCTCGCTCGCTTTTGTTATATTATAACATAAATAGTATAATTAAATAGTTAACCTTTAACGCCTTAGCCTTTGTGGTTAAGGCTTTTTTTGGTATAATAGGTACATAAGTAGTTGAGAGGTCTTACTTATAATATCTGGCAGAGAGTGGGCTGACGAGCGCACGTTAAAGAGAAGTACGTTTTGGGCTAGCGTGAGCTAGTCCTTTTTTTATTTTCCAAATTACCCCAGCAGCACCCAGAAAGCCTATAACAGCAACGTTTGTTTATTTTCCGTTTTAACGGACTTTTTTTATTATTTCCGTTATAACGGACTAAAAAATTTTAAAAAATATCAAAAAAGTTAAAGAAAGTTATTGACAAATACGTATTTTATGCGTATAATATAAGTATAGAAAGTGAGGTAAGCAATATGCCAATGACCCCTAAGCAGATGATAAAGTTGCTTAAAAAGAACGGGTTTTACGAAGTCGGTCAACGTGGAAGTCACAAGAAATTCCGAGATGACAAAGGACATCAAACAATTGTGCCACTGCACAATAAAGACCTTGGTAAAGGTCTTGAAGATGCTATTTTAAAACAAGCAGGTTTAAAATAATCTGCTTGCTGAATAGCAATTTTATCTCACTAAAACAATTAAAAGGAGAATTATCGTATGTTAGTTTATCCAGCTTTATTCACTCAAGACGGCGATTATATTCTTGTAACTTTTCCAGACGTTCCTGAAGCTATTACTCAAGGAAAAGATATTCAAGAAGCTTTTGAAATGGCTACAGAGGTTCTAGGATTTGCGCTTGAAGACTACAAAGAATATCCAAAACCAACTCCGCCATCAGATTTGAAAGAGCAATTTCCTGATAGTTATATTGCATTGATTCAAATTGATATGCTAGCGTATATGAAAAAATATCACGCAAATAAAATTCGCAAAAATGTAACTATCCCAGAATGGTTAAACGAACTCGCAGAAGAGAATAACATCAACTTCTCACAAGTTCTTACTGAAGCTCTTGAAATGAAATTACAAGCTTAAAATAAAAGGCGGTCGGTTGACCGTCTTTTTTACTTTTGTAAACTAAATTTGTTATAATGATATGGATAGTAAACAAGGAGAATATATTATGGTTAAAAGTTCTGATTCATGCACAACTATATTAGTAGGTAAAAAAGCGTCATATGATGGTTCAACCATCATTGCTCGAACTGAAGATTCACAAAGTGGTGACTTCACACCGAAACAATTTATCGTGGTTAACCCAGAAGACCAACCACGTCATTACAAATCAGTCTTGTCTTCATTTGAGATTGATTTGCCAGACAACCCAATGCGCTATACATCAGTACCAGATGCTTTGCGTAAAGATGGTATCTGGGGAGAAGCTGGTATCAACGAAGCCAATGTTGCCATGAGTGAGACAGAAACTATCACGACAAATGCGCGTGTTTTGGGAGCTGACCCGCTCGTTGAATCTGGTATTGGTGAAGAAGATATGCTAACATTGGTGCTTCCATATGTCCGTACAGCGCGTGAAGGGGTAGAACGCCTCGGTGCTATCCTAGAAGAATACGGAACATATGAATCAAATGGTGTGGCTATTTCAGACGTTGATGAAATTTGGTGGTTAGAAACTGTCGGTGGACACCGCTGGATTGCTCGTCGTGTGCCAGATGATTGTTATGTGACAAATCCAAACCAACTTGGTATTGACCATTTTGAATTTAACAATCCTGATGATTACATGTACTCAAGTGACTTGCGTGAATTCATCGAAGATAATAACTTGGATTTGACATACTCAAATGAACACTTCAATCCACGCTATGCTTTTGGTAGCCAACGTGATAAGGACCGCCACTACAATACACCACGTGCTTGGGCAATGCAACGTTTCTTGAATCCAGAAATCGAGCAAGACCCACGTAGTTTCTTTATTCCATGGGCTCAAAAACCTTATCGTAAAGTCACTATCGAAGATGTCAAATACGTTTTGAGCAACCACTATCAAGACACTGAATTTGACCCATATGGTCCAGAAGGAAATGCTGTGACACAACGCACATTCCGTACAATTGGTATCAACCGCACAAGTCAAACAGCTATTCTTCAATTGCGACCTGACCAACCACACGACACAACAGGTATCCAATGGTTGGCATACGGTTCAATGCCATTTGGAACAATAGTGCCATTCTTTACTCAAATTTCAACTACACCAGCTTATTTTGCAAATACTGGCGAAAATGTCTCAACAGACTCATTCTATTGGGTAAATCGTTTGATTGCAGCGATTGCTGACCCACACTTCCACCAACACGAAGGTGATATTGAAGCTTATGTGGAAAAAACAATGGCAGCAGGACATGCCCGTATCAAACGTGTTGATGCCGCTTTAGCTAACGGAGAAAACGTTGATTTTGATGTTGAAAACCAAGCGATGAGTGATTACATCCAAGAAGAAACACAAAAACTATTGAATAAAATCCTCTTTGATGCAAGCAATCTTATGACAAACCGCTTCTCAGTAAGCGACTAATAATGAATCCTCTGAAATTTTTCAGAGGATTTTTTTGAAAGCGAAAAAATTTACCCCCACTTGTCAATTCAAGTGCAACAAGTTCATTGATAACTAGAGTTCCAGAGGT
>ENA-UALB01000018-UALB01000018.1-human-gut-metagenome-genome-assembly--contig:-NODE-18-length-44298-cov-8.241372_pt1 | contig 44298 bp, 66 predicted proteins | sample MGYA00243695_ERZ654458 | MGnify/ENA primary metagenome ERZ654458 (study PRJEB26926, sample SAMN06164669) | human gut metagenome | biome: ENVO:00009003; feature: ENVO:2100002; material: ENVO:00002003...
CTCACGCGCGGAGAGGACGATCGACCCCGCGGGAATGGGGTGCAGGCCACAGTGAGGGCAGCCGCCGTCGGGGCGCGTGGCGTGCGGCACCTCGGGAACGTCGAGCTCCACCTCTTTGATGAAATCGAGGCAGTCTTCGAGTTGGGTGCGAGGCAGTTGGTCGTATCGTGCGATCTGGTAGCGTGCCTTGATGGCGCGGTAGATCGTCCGATAGTTCGATGCGGTCTTATGCGCACGGATGGCGACTTCGCGCTGAATGGCGCGCTGCTCGGCGGGCGTGATTGTTTCCTGTGCTTCGTAGCGTCCAGTCTTGCGAATAGCAGGAAGAACTTCGGACGTGACCCAGCGCTTGAAGCGCTTTGCGGATTCGAGCTTGGAGCCGAAGATCAGAGCGTAGAGGCCGGACTCGTTGACGCAGTTGACCGTCTGAGCACGACCAAGCTTGTCCGTGATTTCCTGTTTGATGAGGTCTTCGGAATCGACGTGCTGAGATACAGCGTTCGAGGGCTTCTGAAAGCCGAGAGCTGAAGCTACGTCAATCGCGACGAAGAGAGGAAGATCGGGCGTTCCGAGCGTGCGGACTTGGGAGTTCTCAAAGGAGAAGCAAGCGGGGATAGACATGTGAAGTCTCCGTAAGAGTTTTGAAAACCCTCGTGCCATCCGCCAAGATGGTGAGCGAGGACTTGCAGGTTGGCGGACAGTCTTACGGAACTGCGCACCTTTCGGTGCCCCACAAGCCTCGCTCATAAGCAGAGACTTCGATGCACCCCTGTTTCAGGGGGGCATCCGCACGTAGCCAACAAAAACGCCGCTCAATCGAACGACTGGCGGCTACGCGCCGTAAGTTCGGGCCGCCAAGCCCGCGTCGCACCATTGCGGTGTCGACACAGGAAGCATACCCGAAACAGAGGCGCGTTGTCAAAGCTAGTCCTTCCTTGTCCTTAATACATGCATTTCTTTCACGACCGCCCATCCTTTGTACTGCCGTTTTTTGATGTCGTTCAGTTCGAACTTTGTGCCGTCTGGAAGGTGCGGCTTGCAGTAGAAGATCTTGTCTCCCCTGGTGTGATCGAAGACCTTCACCCACTTTCCGTAGCATTCGTGATACGTAATTGAGTGATACCGGCTTGTGTCGCCTTCAAAGTAGCACCATCCTTTCCCTTCCGGATCGCCCTCGGTGCAGCAGTAGGCGCGAGGCAGAATCGCGTAGATACATCTGTTGTCGATATGTGTCATGAGACAGACGCAGACGGGGTCGTGCATATCTCCGACCTTTTCGCCTTTCCATTCAATCCAATTCATTGCTGATCCTTGAAAAAAAAGCCCCCGGCAGTGCCGAGGGCTTGAGTTATTCGAAAAAATCGAATGACTGATCAATTTGACAGCGTTGTCAAGATGGTCAGAAGGGTACGTCAGAGTCGTATGTCGACTCGGGAGCGCGTCGCTGTGCAGCAGGCTTGGCCTGCGCCGGATTCTCGTCGTTGTCCTTCTTTGAACGCAGGAGCTGGATCTGCTCAGCGATGATCTCCGTCACGTAGCGTTCTGCGCCGTCTTTCTCGTACTTGCGCGTGCGCAGACGACCTTCGACATAGAGCGGGTCGCCCTTTGCCGTGTAGTCGCGTATGATCTCCGCTAGTCGACCGAATGCGCAGATGCGGTGCCACTCGGTCTCCTGCTGGACGTTGCCGTCCTTGTCGCGCCACTTGCGTGACGTGCCGAGGGAGAGATTCGCGATGACGTGATCGCCTACGCGGATCTGGGGATCGTTGCCGAGATTCCCGATGAGGATGATCTTATTCACTGATGCCATTGTTAGCTTCCTCCTGTGTAGCCTGTTCGGTCATTGCTTGTTCAAGTTCGTGACGACGAGCTCTGAATGCTTGCGCGATCTTTTCGCGGTCTTCGTAGCAGAGACCCTTGGAGGCAATCTCCTTACCCATTGCCATTAGCTCGTCGGGTGTTTCGGCGCTGATTGTGCGGGACATAAGGTCGGCGAATTCGTCTGGCGTGACGCCAGCGCTATCGAGCCACTTCTTGATCTCTGCGCCGACCTCCGGTGTGAGAATTAGCGGATCAGTGCGAGAGGAGAAAAGTCCGGTACGGTCTTTCGACGCGTTCGCAAAGTGCCCGTCGTGGACGAGATCAAACATGATCGTGAACTCATAATCGACTCCGTCGCGCTGCTCGACCTTCATGCCGAGCTTCTTGATGACCTTCTTACCGTTGACGTCCTCTTGCGCCATCTCTGTCTTACTCCGCATCGTCGCGATGATGTGGAGTTTACTGGTGAGCATTGCGTCGACAAACTGTCGATGGCGAGGTGTCATCTCGTTCCAGGCAGACCACGAGTTCCCGCGATAGCGTGCCTTCGCAATGCGTTCGACTTCCTCAAGACAGCCGCCCTTGCCGTTCCATTCATGCGTCATCGAGTCGATGATGAGAATGTCGTAGCCTGCGTCCTCGGCCGCCTTGATGGCTTCCGTGTATCGCTCTGGTGTGAAGGGCGCGTCCAGATCGAGAACGTCGAACTCAGGCATGCCGGACATGTCAGCGTAGAGAGATGCTGAACCGCGCTCCGTGTCGATGACGGCGATCTTGCCGCCGATCCCCTTGGCGAGCAGAAGAGCGCCGTAGGTTTTGCCGGAGCCAGATGTTCCTGACAGAGCGAGGCGAAGTTTTGAGGCGCTGCGAACGGCCTTTTTGAAAGTGAATGTCATGATGTGTCGTCCTCAGAAAGGTATTTCGTCGTCGTTGATCGCGTAGAAGTCTTCGAGAGTCTTGTCGTAGATCGGCTCGGGACGCTTTGCACGTTCGCCGAACCACTGGGCGCGCTCGAAGTGGTCGCGGTTGTCGTACTCGGGATACGGGTCGAAGTCGTCCTTGTCCGCGTCCTCTGGCTCGGGCATCGGAAGCTCGAGCGGCTCAAGCGCTGTTGTGGTGATCGTCATGCTTACTCCTTTGGGCATTCAAAGCCGGCTTCGGGGTGGAGAAGGCAGTCGACGCGGTACGCGATCATGCGTTCTGCTTCGTCGAGTGACTGATCGAGCTCTTCGCGAAGGCGCTTGGTCGCGAAGCAGACGTCGTCAAAGCTGTCTGCCCGGTTAAGGTCGGTCAAACGGTCGAGGAGAGCGCCGCTAGCGCCGGGGTTGGAGAGGTATGCCTCGAGCACGCCTCTGGTGTCGAAGATCGCGCAGCGGTGCACCATTGCGTCGCGGTCCTGTCCGTGCGCGGCGCGGGCGACGACGTCATGCGCATAGTCAGTTAGGGTTTTCATTCCATGCTCCAGTAACAAGCGCGCCGAGGATGATCGCCAGCGCTCCGATGAAAGTGATGAGCGTCCAGATGCGTCCGGGGCGCTCGCATGAAAAAGGCTCAGGGGCTTTCGCCGGCTGAGCCTTGGTGTGTGCCTCCGCGCGAGGCTGTACTGGCTGCTTGTATCGCCGGCGTTTGTGGTTTGCTTTCATGTCGAAGTCCTGTGGAATGTGGTCGATGATGCGGACCGGATCGGAGAAGCTCACTCGCTGTCCTCCTCTTCGTCCTCGTCCTCGTCCTCGTCTTCGTCCTCGTCCTCTTCGTCTTCGGGGTCGGGGCCGAACCACTTCTCGTAGTCGTCGGGGCCGCATCCGTCGGGGTAGTTCCAAGCCATATCGTTCTCCTTAATCGAAAATCCAGTGGCAGATGGTGGCAGCCGCCATTGCCGGCAGGATCACCAAGCCGAAGAAGCCGAGTAGACCTTCGAGGCCCTCGATGAGTGACCCGACGAATCCGGCGCGGTGGGCCTCAGTGCCGTCCGTGCCGAAGTAGGTGCGGCGGGCGAGCTCTTCGAGATAAGAAATGACGCGCTTCATGACGCCTCCGAAAAATGAAAAAAAGCATTCAGATGCCGCCCTAGGAGATGCCACGCCGAAGTGGCCGGCGGCACGTGAATGCCTTCTGATGAAAGTGGGGTGAGGGAGCCGGGGTGAACGCAAAAGCCTCTCGCCTGCAGATGCCCCGGCTTTGGAATCTGGCCTAGTGAGCCGCCAGACCGGCGCATATCTGCGTCACGCCGTTGCCCTCGAAGTCGTTACGGAAGTTCGTCCAGGACGCACTGGACGTTGCAGGCGACCTGCTCGTACTTCTCAGCGAGAGGACAGTGGATCACCGTCGGCTCGGTCTTTATGTAGAAGTAGAGAGCCGCCGCGTTCGCGATGCTCATGAGTGCAAACGCATGCACGTCGTTCTCGCCGCAGGTCTCGCGACCAATCGAACGTAGGTAATGCGCAAGCCTGACGTCGAAGTCACTTTTTGTCATCGTTGTTCTCCTAGTAGCCGTCCCGCGAGACGGCAATAAAAAAGCCCCCGGCGTGTGCCGAGGGCTTGATGAAGTGTCGTAGAAGTGTCGGGACAGTATATCCGCTCATTTTATTTGTCGTTCCGTCACTTCTCGTGATCTTGACCGCGTTGAGGCAACTCTGATTCAGCGGTACCGTCCTCGTTGCAACGAAGTGGTTCCCCGCTAACGGGACAAATAACCGCGTCGAACGCCGTCCACGCTGCGGCGATTGCGTAAATCAAACGCACGTCGTCGTGCGTGGTTGGCGTTACCACCAGGCGCTTGTCGATTATTTCTACATCCATTGTTATCTCCTTTTGAAAGCCCACCTAAGCCCTCTCGGTGGAAAGGGCTTAGATCGGCTTTCGATCAGGGCGCGGCTGCGCATCGTCTGCGCTCAGGCCGCTCGGGACGTGCGTCCTCTGCTTCGTTTCAGCTGATCCTGATCTAGCTCGTGGGGCGTGTGGCGATCGTCCGTCGCCATCGAGCATCCGTCGCTTTCAGGTGGTCCCCATCCCAACCGCACTGGAAGATACCCTCCAGCCGTCCTGCGTACTTTTCATACACGACCTTTGCGACTACCGTTCTGAGCTGTACTGCGCGTCGCTAGACCCTTCTAGCCAACGGCGCAGCCGCTTCTCAGGCGGTCCCCGACGCGCTACGTGAGCGCACCGAGATTCGAAGAAAGAGCCGATAAACGGTTCGTTGTCTTCGTATACGTGAAGTATATACGATGAGTGTACGCGTTGCACATGGTTCGTTTATAGGGATAACCCTTAGTAGTGTACGGGAGGTACAAAAAAGCCCCGAAGTGGGGCTTTGTGAGTTTGTCTTTAGGGGGGGGCTTGTTATGCCTTGCGGATGTTGCAGGTCGTCACGACGCGGCCTCGGACTGCGAATCCATGCTCGAGTTCTTCGGGGTCAAGCGTGTAGGCCTTGTACATCGGGTTGTCGCTGATGATGTGGAACTTGCGGCCGATACGTTGGACGCGCTTCACATAGAGGCTGTCATCAAGCGAGAAAGCGAACATCGAGTCCGTGTAGAAGCTTTCTACGCTTCTGTCGATGATGACGAAATCGCCGTCTTGCAGCGTTGGCTCCATGCTGTCGCCATTGATGATGATGAGGTTCAGGCAGTTTGGGTTTACATCTCCGCAGTTCCGCGTGATCCAGGAACGATTGACCTGCATGACCTCAACGACAGCCGCATTTGGATTGAGCGACTCATTGACGCCGCAGGACGCTCGCACATTCAGTAGCGGAATGCACACGGTGTTCTCGCAGACAATCGACTGGTGCATCGTAGAGTCTTCCGAACCAGTAATAAGCCACGATGGGGAGACTCGAAGCACTTGGCACATTCGCGCGACCTCTTCTACTCCGGGGCGGTTTCGTCCACTGAACCACGCAGACACCGCCTGCGGACTTACTTCGATCTGCCTTGCAAAGGCCGCCTGTGAGATGTCCCGCTCTTGCAAGATCAAGCGGACTCGATCCATAAGTGAGGTGATTGACATAGAAAGCTCCTTTGTGTTTCGCACAGTGTACGCGACATTCACGTATCGTACATTGATTCTTGGAGATGCGCTATACTTCACGTATACAAACATCATGGAGAGTGTAATGGATACGTTTACGGTTGCCGTTGATCGAGCAGGGTCACTCGCGGAGCTGTGCCGTCGACTGAGCGACGTGCCGGGATTCCCGAAAGTGACGCCGCAAATTTTCTCCGGCTGGCGTCGACGCAACCAGATCCCCGACGGGCGCGTCTGGCAGGTGTCGTTCGCGACCGGTATTCCTCCTTGGGAAATCCGTCCCGACCTGTACGATCGGCCAGAAGACTATCTGGCCAAGGTCTCTAAGGCCGCAAGCAAATCTATCGAGTGAGGTCGTGATGAGCTACGCAGCGGAAAGGTGGGCGCGTAGTCAGAAAGTTGGCAATGCTTCGGCGAAGTTTGTGCTGATTGAACTGGCGAACGCGCTCAACCGCGAAAGCGGCAAGTGCTTCCCCAGTATCGATGCGCTTCAAAAGGCCACGGAACTGAACCGCAAAACAGTGATTGCCGCAACTAAGTTCCTTGAGGAGAGGGGTTTCATCACAAAGCAGCGTTCGTTCGCGAACGGGAAGCAGACCATTTACTACGGTTTCCCGTCGTTTAATTCTGCCGACTGGGACGCAAAGAAAAGTACCGAAAGCGGCACTTTGGAAAGTACCGAAAATGGAACTTTACTCGACGAAAGTACCAGAATCGGGACTTTGGAAAGTACCGAAATCGGCACTACCGAAAGTACCAAAACTGGAACTCACGACAGTACCGAAAACGGGACTTTCGAGAGTACCGTTTTTGGGCCTGTAACAGGGAATAAGAACAGGGAAATAGAACAGGGAAGTAGAACAGGGAATAGCTTGCCCGCGCAAGCGCCGTGGGAAACCGATCATTTTGACAACACCGTCAAAAAGGTCGAAAAGCCGAAGGCAACAAGAGCCAAGCCTAAAACTTCCTGTCCTTTCTCTCCTGACGATCCCATCCCGCCTGAATACCTTGAGTACGCACGGGCAAAGCACCCAAGCATAAACGCTCAGACGGAGTTCACCAAGTTCGTGGACTTCCACCTTTCCAAGGACAACCGCTACTGCGACTGGTACGCCGCTTGGAGAACGTGGGCAACCAACGCCGAAGAGTATGCGAGGAAACGCGCACCGTCCTACCGACCCGCCTATGGCGGTTTCCGCGAGAAGCGCCAGTGCGACCGCGTGTACGACCCTGATGATCCCGTTTGAGAGATAAACCATGACTGCTACTGAAGCCCGCCAGATCGCCGCTCGATCGGCACAGACACAACAGCTCGACGCTGTGTTGGCAAGTGCCGCAGCTTCGATGCTTCCGGCAAGCCGTGACGTTGAATTTGACTGCCCTGTTCACGGAAAGATGACCTACACGACCTATCAACTCAAGGATGGGACGTGGAAAGTTCCCTACTGCCCTAAGTGCCGCAAGCTCGAGCTCGAGAAGCAGGCACGCATCGAGGAGGCATCCCCCCGCGAACGCGAACGCTGTGCCGAACTGCGAAAGATGCTCGGCCTCGGAAGACCCTCCGACTTCGAGGGAAAGACGCTCGAGACCTATCACCCCGAAAACCCCGAGGAGGAAAAGAACCTGATGGTCGCGACCCGCTTCGCCAAGCGCTTCAGCATCCGCGAGGCCGAACGCGATACCGCCCACGACGCGCAACAGGAAGGGTGGCGGGAAATCAACGCCAAGGGCCTCATCTTCATCGGCAATCCTGGGACCGGCAAGAGCCATCTCGCCTACGCGATCCTGCACGAACTGGATGCGCAGGGCATCCCTGGGTTCTACGTAACCGTCCCTTCCCTGCTCGAGGTCATGACGAACCGCTACGCGCAGGTCGACCGCATTGCCGCAATGGCGAAGCTCTGCATGGTCTCCTGCCTTGTCCTCGACGAGGTCGGCGTGCAGAAGGGCAACCACGACGAACTCAAGGTGCTGTACCAGATCATCGACGGCAGGATCAAGAACGGTCGCCCGACCATCTTCATCACCAACCTTGACAAGGCCGAACTCGAGGAACTGCTCACCGAGCGAATCATGAGCCGCGTCCGCAATGCCGGCTACGCACTCACCTTCAAGACGGGACGCGACCGCCGCGTCTCCGCCAACCGAACCAACGACCCGACCAAACTTTTCTGAGGAGGAAAGCAATGAGTGAACCCGACACCAAAGCCCGCGTCGTCTCCAAGTCGCATCATACGATGTCGCTCACGACCACGCTGCACACGTTCCTCGGACGCAAGGTGATCCGCATCACCACGATGCCTCTCTTCGGCTCGACCGCCTACCTCACGACCTACGCCGAGGGCCGTCTGGGCGACGACCCGACCGACTTCACGCAGGCAACGTTCGAGTACTGCCGCGCCTACAAGTTCGCGGAGCGCTCCCTTGCCTTCACCCACCATGAGTCACTCGTCGAGCAGGCCGTGCAGAGAGGTGCGCCCCATGTCCGATGAAACCACGGGAGCGGAGATCGTGCGCGAGATCAAGGAACGCCGAGGCAAGACGACCTGGCTCCTCAGTCTCGACCGCCGTCGCGAATTCTGCGTGCATTCCCGCCCCGACTTCTCGGGTCGACGCGGCCAGTACGTCACCAAAGTCACCTACCGCCTGCTCCCGAAGCCCTGTCCCGACGATGACCGCGAGGGCCTGCGTTGGTACACCGCCGAGCTCGAGCGCGAGCGCACCATAGCAGTCCGCTACAGCAGGGATGCAGCTCACGGCATGGCCGTCCATGACGCCGCCGTAGGTTCCATCCAACGAGGAGCATTCAACCCATGAGCACAGCTTTCATCGTCAGCACCACGGACGCCGCCGACGAACTCAAGACCGCCATCGTGGTCGAGGGAGGGGACTTCTGGGAGGTTCACAGCACCGACTTCGAGGGCGAAGTCACCACGTCGATCAAGCCCGGGCGGTGGTTCGCCCCCGTCTCCTGCGTGCGCTTCGGTCGACCCGTCGCGTCATGGAAGCTCCCAACCTTTGCCGACGCGCGCCTTCTCCACCGTGACGCCGTGGCGCACATCCTGCAAAACGGCGGCTACAACCCCCAGTAACCCACAACTACGAACCATGAAAGACCTGTTCTCCGCACTCCTCGCTCCGTTCTTCGTCATCGTGAACGTCGTGGCGCTGTTCTTCCTCCTCGCTGCCTGCCCAGCGGTGATCGCCGTCGCCGCCATCGCTGCCATCGTCGCACTGCCCTTCGTCCTCCTCCTCAACTTCTTCGAGGCGGATCGATGAGGTGGAAACGACCGAAAGAGGAAGAGCCGACCGGCCCGAAGGAACCGCGTCCGCTCTTCGGCGACCGATTCATCAACACCATCCGATGCATCGACTGCGCCTACCTCGCGGGATCCGACCGCACCCCCCGGTGGCTCTTCGCAGAGGAAAAGGGCTACTGCGACGCGGTCGGGCACAAGGGAGGGCGGTGGAACGTCCTTCAGGCCATTACCGAACTACGCCCCCCGTGCGCGTTCTACGAACGAGCGCCACAGGAGCGAATAGACCTCCGCATCAAGGCGGTGGGGATTCTCAAAGCAAGAAAAGACCAACAGGAGCAAAACCGATGATTCCGACGACCAGGATTGCCGACGCTTGGCATACCGTCATCAACCCGAAGAAGTCCCGCCCGAACCTCCCCGAGGTCGGTCGCCGCTGCCGACTCCACTTCCGCGAGTGCGAGGCCCTCACCGACACGGGCCGCATGAAGATCCGCCACGGCATCGACTTCTACGGCTACCTCGCCAACGAGTCCTTTTGCTACATCCCGCTCTACAAGGTCGCCATCCCGTCCTCGAACCTCGAGGCGTGGACATACGACGAAACCAACCCGCGCAACGGGAAGAAGTTCCCGCTGTTCTTCAACGGCTTCGGGCGTGACAGCTACGAGGCCTTCCGCATCTTCAGCAAGCGAGGCATCAGGGGATGAGAGCGAACACATTGCTCGCACTGGGTCGACTCAAGCCCGGGCAGATGAACAAGACCGAGACCGCGTACCGCGACCACCTCCGCGCACTCAAGGCCGCAGGCGAAGTCCTTGACTTCCGCTTCGAAGCGATTACCCTCAAGCTCGCGCAAGACCTCCGATACACGCCCGACTTCTTCGTGCTCAAGCCAGACGGCTCGATCGAATTCCATGAGATCAAGGGAAGCCGCGCCATCTTCCGAGACGACGCCAAGGCGAAGTGCAAGATGTGCGCACAGCTCAACCAGTGGGCGACCCTGATCGTGGTCTACCCGCGCCGCAAGAAAGACGGCGGCGGGTGGGAGTATGAAACCTTTGAGCCGAGCAACCTATGGTAATCATCGAAAAAGAATTCTTCCGTCTGCTGCGCCTCTGGGCGAGTCTGCGCCGCAAGGGCCGCATCCCTACGGTCAAGTCCCCGACGTTCGTCATCATGCAGATGATGCGCCTCGCGCAGGGATCCCCGGACGCGGAAGAGGAGGCTAACCCCTTCGCCGAGAAGCGCCAACCGCGCATCACCCCGAGCGCCGAGGAACTTCGAGCCAATGAACAGGTCGCCGACGACCTCGATGCCGCCTTCGCGTCCTCCGAGCTCCCGATGATCGCCAAGGCCGTCATCCGCGCACGCTACTTCGAGCATCTCGAACCCGAGGACATCGAACAGCGCCTGCACCTCGGGCGCAATACCTTCCGCTTCCACCACTACGCCGCAGTTTGCGAACTAAAACGAATCTTCGATTGCATCCGCGAGAAAAGAGTCGTATAATGTGTAATGAAGTATTTTTGGCCTCAGTCGGAGGCGAGTCGTGTGCGGCTTTAATCCCTGTCGGGAGACAGAGTCGTATCTAGCGAAAATAAAGCTCGGATCGAAAGGTTCGAGCTTTTTTATACCCCTTTTGCGGGTGGGGCGGTCTCGACATGACGTGATCGTTTCGCATGTTTCCGATCGCGTGACCCCTTTACCCACCACATTCTTTGCTTTCGACAGGGATTGCCGCCTCAATCACGTTGAACGCATGAAAAAGATTCTCTTGGCGGCTGTTGTGGCTGCATTCTTCATCTCTACCGCCGCAGATGCTCGTGGTGGTCGCGGTTTCGGCGGACGCTCTTTCTCGCGCCCGTCTGCTGTCAGATCAGTCCCGAATCGCACGACTGTCGTGAAGAAAAACACTACCGTCGTGAACCAGACCGTTCATCAAAACACCACCTCTTCGGGTGGCGGCTTCTGGTCTAGCGTCATGGGTTCGGCTGTCGGCTCGACGGCGGGTTCTATGGCGGGCAATGCCATTTACGACTCCATGACGAAGGACGACGAACCGAAGCAGCCGGTACAGGCTCCTCAGCAACCGCAGGTCATTTACGTTCCCGTCGGTTCTGACGGCAAGCCCGTTCAGCAGAACCAGTAACACAAGCAACTCGTCAATTGGTGGAAACGCCAATGCGAGAAACGGGCGCGAGGTGCGATCCTTGAAGGACTCAAAAACATTCGTTATGAGTCTTTCATAGGATTAAACCAAAATGAGAAAAACCGTTACGGCTTTTGTGGCCAGTTTGTTTTGCGCCTCGGCATTCGCGGGATTGACGCAAACCGAAAAGGACGTTTTTAACACCCTTGTGCGAGACGACATCAATGGCGCGTACAACGTGTACCAGACGGCAACGTTTGCAATGGCCGCCGGAGGTACAGCCCCCATCTACCAAGACGTCGACGTAATTGAGCGCGAGTTTCAGAGTAACGAACTTCGTGCAAACAAAAAGTACAAGGGCAAACAGGTTTTGATTGAGGGGCGAATTGATGAGGTTCGCGTTAACAGCTTCAATACCGCAATGGTTGTTTTCTCAAGTCCGCAAAGGGTTGTGACGCCTACCGCGACATTCGCAAAACAGGAAGAGCAATCCGATTACATTGCCGATTTCGACAGGGGGCAGAGAATTGCGCTTCTGTGCAATGTAGACGGTCTTTCGGTCGGAAACGTTCGATTTAGCGAGTGCCAGACCGTCCCTTACATGGTGAAAAAATTCCAAAACGGCGCAACAGCGTGTCTGGAAGAGCTTGAAAAAGGTCGCGCACCAAAAGAGGAATGGTTAAGCAAACTGATAGCTGTTTCTGTCGGGGTCGCTGGTGCGCTGACGCCCGAGGAGGCTGCCGCCGTCGCCAAGCCTGATGCAACGAGTGATTGTTTAAAGCGAGTTATGCCAAATCTCAAGGATTTGACAACAAGCCCCAAAACGCAAGAACGACTGAAAGCCTTGGGCTTGACGTTTCCCAAGTAAACGCCAAAAACAAAGAACACACGAACTCTCGTAGGAAACTACGGGAGTTTTTTTTCGTCCAGCAAACGACTTGAGGAGGTCGAGATGGGCAACGAAATTACGCCGTCCACGCGGCTCAAGGTGGAATACCGAAAGGTCGCAGACCTCATACCCTACGCCCGAAACGCTCGAACGCATAGCGATGAGCAAGTTTCTCGCATTGCGGGATCGATCCAAGAATTTGGCTGGACTAACCCAATTCTTGTTGACGGCACAAACGGCATTCTCGCGGGACATGGCCGCCTAGCGGCAGCACGAAAGCTCGGCATGAGCGAAGTCCCCGTGATCGAATTGGCGGGACTGAGCAAAACACAGAAACGCGCCTACATTCTCGCTGACAACAAGCTCGCATTGGACGCGGGCTGGGACGACGAACTGCTAAAGGTCGAACTCGAAGAGCTGAAACTGGAAGGCGTGGAACTTGACGACATAGGCTTTTCTTCGGAAGAGCTTGACGACTTATTGACCGTTGACGATTCTGACGATTCCGACGAGCCTGATATTCCTGAGCCTAAGCCAGACCCTGTATCGAAACGCGGCGACGTTTGGACGCTTGGTGTTCACCGAGTAATGTGCGGTGATTCATGCTCTGCCACAGATATTTCTAAGCTTGTGGGGGGGGGGTAGGGTAAACCTCTACCTGACGGACCCTCCCTACAACGTAGCCTACGAAGGCAAGACGAAAGACGCTCTTACGATTGAAAACGATTCGATGGAGGATGGGGCCTTTAGGCAGTTCCTCGTTGATGCGTTTTCAATGGCGGACACCGTCCTTGAGCCGGGCGGCGTTTTCTACATCTGGCACGCCGACTCGGAGGGATACAACTTCCGTGGCGCTTGCCGAGACGTTGGCTGGAAGGTGCGCGAGTGCCTGATCTGGAACAAGAACGCCTTTGTTCTTGGTCGCCAGGACTACCAGTGGAAACACGAACCCTGCCTTTATGGGTGGAAAGACGGCGCGAGTCATGAGTGGTACTCAGACAGAAGCCAGACGACGGTTATTGACTGTGATCGCCCGATGAGAAACGGCGAGCATCCGACGATGAAGCCTGTGGAGCTTTTCCGTTATTTGATGGAAAACTCAACGAAGAAAGGCGACAGCGTTTTGGACAGCTTTGGCGGCTCAGGGACAACTCTTGTCGCAGCAGAACAGACCGGGCGCATTGCGTACCTGATGGAACTTGATCCCGTTTACGTTGATGTCATCATCAAACGTTGGCAGGAAATGACGGGGCTTGAAGCCGTTCGAGATGACGGCAAAACCTACAACTCGCTGATTTGAAAACTCTCGGAGGGGTGACCCAGTAACCGAGAGTTTTACAACCATGTTTGAAGGATTGTCTTAACTCGGCGAACATCGGAACTGCCCCGTACCTTCCGAGAGTATTCATATGGCTAGAACAAAAATTCCAATCGACTTGAGAAAGGTTGAGGAATACGCTCAAGTCTGCGACAACGAGGAGGAAATCGCTTTTGCTCTTGGGATTTCCCAAGACACCCTGACTCGCCGAAAACAGGAATATGCGGATTTTGCGGAAGCGATAAAAAGAGGCAAGGCCAAGGCTAACGTTTTCGTCGGCGGCAAGCTCATGGAAAAGATTCGAGGGGGCGACACGGCCTCCATCATCTTTTACATGAAAGCCCGTTGCGGCTGGAAGGAAACCTCGCGCAACGAATTGTCGGGCGCGAACGGCGGCGCAATCAAGGTTGACGCCACGCCCGACCTCTCCGGCGTTGATTTGGACAAACTTAAGGCGGTAAAGGAAATGCTTTATGGCAACTCGACTGCCGACACTGATCGAACTTGATCAGGAGATTGCGCGGCGCAGCCTGTCTGAGTTCTGCAAGATGGCATGGCACGTGCTCGAGCCTGCAACTCCGATCAAGTGGGGCTGGGCGCTCGACGCGATGTGCGAGCACCTCGAGGCCGTGCACAACGGTCAGATCAAGCGCCTTTTGATGAATGTTCCGCCGGGCATGATGAAATCGCTCTTGACGGGCGTTTTCTTTCCGGCTTGGGAATGGGGCGCAGGCGGACAGCCTTCAATGCGCTATCTGACGACGGCGCATAAGGAAGACCTCGCTATCCGAGACAACCTCAAGTGCCGACGCCTGATCTCCTCTGACTGGTATCAGGAGCGATGGGGCGTTGAGCTGTGTGGCGACCAGAACGCAAAGAAGAAGTTCGAGAACACGGCTACTGGCTTTCGTGAGTCAATGGCTTTCCGAAGCCTTACTGGCTCTCGAGGCGATCGCATCATCATCGACGACCCGCTGTCTGTCGACGATGCGTTTTCACAGGCCGCGTTGCTCTCCGCTGAGACAACCTTCCTAGAAGCCGTTCCGTCACGAGTGAACAACAGCGATTCGGCGATCATCGTGATCATGCAGCGCTTGCATGAACGCGATACGTCGGGCGTGATCCTCGCCAAGGAACTCGGCTATGAGCACCTGATGCTCCCGATGCGCTTTGAGGAAAACCGCAGGTGTAAAACCTGCATCGGCTTCACCGACCCTCGAAAGAAGGAAGGGGAGCTGCTCTTCCCTGAGCGCTTCACTGCCTCGCAGGTGGACGAGATGGAAAAGACGATGGGCGGCTACGCTACGGCGGGTCAGTTCCAACAGCGTCCCGTCCCGCGCGGCGGCGGCCTGTTCAAGGCCGGGTGGATCCAACGTTGGACGCCCGAGATGCTCCCGACGCACTTTGACCGCGTGGTCTGCTCTTGGGACATGACCTTCAAGGGCACGGACCGAAGCGACTACGTTGTGGGTCAGGTCTGGGGTGCGCGTGACGGCAACTTCTACCTGCTCGACCAGGTTCGCGGGCAATGGGACTTCGTGAAGACGGTCGAGATGTTCGAGCGGCTTTCCGAGAAGCACCCAGAGGCCACGCGCAAGCTGGTCGAAGACAAGGCGAACGGCTCTGCCGTGATTGCCACGCTGAAGAAGCACGTGACGGGCATCGTCCCGATCACGCCGAAGGAATCCAAGGAAGCACGCGCTTACGCCGTGTCGACCCTCTGGGAGGCGAAGAACGTCTTCCTCCCGCCGGCCACGGCCACGTGGGTCGACCTTGAGTTCATCCCCGAGCTTTTGGCGTTCCCGGCAAGCGCTCACGACGATATGGTCGACTCAATGACTCAAGCGCTTTCTGACCTGACGAAGAACGCGCGTCCGAAGATTCACGCGTCTAACCTCGCCTACCTCCGCAGGGGTTAGGCACATAAAACGAAAGCCGCAGGTGCTACCAACACCGAGCGGCTTTCTTGTTTCAACCTTCATACACAAGGCTGATCCATGGATCAAATTATAGCCGTCTTGACCGAGTCGTACCTAATGTCGCTCACTGAATTCACGTGGCAACAGCTAGTCGCCCTGCTTCTGATTCTCGGATGCTTCGCGGCAGTCTTCGTTACCTTCTGCGCAGTCGCCTTCCGACAGGTGATCCGCGCGATGTCGGACTACGAGGACTTCCGTGCGAAGCGCGGCCTGTACGGGCTGTTCCGCAGAAAGCAATGAGGCGGTACTGGCTACCAACCACCTGCCACTTACTGGCCATCTACTGGCCTTTCTAGAGGAAAGTTATGGCTAAGAAGATCAAGGCCGAACCGCCGCAGGCTGCGCCGCGACGGATCCTGGTCGAGGATGCGCTCGCTCATGCGATGAAGCGCCCCCTCACCACTGCGGACATCAAGCGCACCTACGCGCTCCCGCAGACTCTCGGATGCAAGCAGTCCGAACGAGTTGCGCTCGACCGGCAGCTGACCCGTACCGTGGGATTCGATTCCATGTGCGGCTCGCTCGCCGATCACGCGGCAGCTATGGGGCAGTTCCCGATGACGGGCTTTGTCGGATACGGGGCGCTTCAACAGATCGCCCAGAACGGCATGGTGCGAAACTGCATCAAGACCGTGGCCGACGACGTGACCCGCGAATGGATCAAGATCACGGGTGGAGAGGACACGCCAGCCGAGATGCTCGAGCAGCTCGAGACCGAACAGCGACGCTACCGACTGCAGGAGCTGTTCAATCAGGCCATTGCCAAAGTCGGCTTCATGGGCGGCGCGTTCATCTTCATCGACACGGGCGCGCAGACCTCGGAAGGCGAGGACGTGGACTTGGAGCTCCCGCTCCGCCTCATCGCCGAGTCTGCCGAGGTCGGCAAGGATTGCGACCTGCGATTCGTCGTGGTCGACCCCGTGAACGTCTCCCCGGGCGAGTACAACAGCATCGACCCGCTCCGCGCCGACTACATGACGCCGCGCAAGTGGTTCGTCCTCGGTCGCGCGGTTCACGCCTCGCGCCTGCTGCCGCTTTACGCGAACGAACCCCCGGTGCTGTTCAAGCCCGCGTACAACTTCCTCGGCATCCCGCAAGCCCAGATCCTCTGGGACTACATCCTGCATTGGAACGAATGCCGCGTGTATGCGCAGGATCTCATCAAGAAGATGAGCCTCCTCGTGTACTACACGAACTCGCAGGAACGTATGTCGACGATGGGTGGCATTCAGGAACTCGACGCGGTCATGGAGGTGCTACAGCACTACCGTGACAACAACTCGGTGTTCCTCGCGAACACGGACACGGACAAGGTCGAGAACGTCACGACTGCCATCAGCGGCGTCTCCGACATCGTGAAGCAGGCGCAGGAGATGATCGCGGCAGTCAACCGCACGCCCGCCGTGAAGCTCTTCGGCATCTCGCCCGCAGGCTTCAACGCTACGGGCGAGTCCGACCTGCGCAACTACAACGACCACATCCGCAGTCAGCAGGAACTCTACCGATGCGCCATTCAGACGTGCCTTGATGCGCTTCAGCTGAAGCTCTGGGGCAAGATCGACCCCTCGATCTCGTTCGAGTGGAACGAGGTCGACATGGACAACGAGTCGGCACAGTCCGCGAACTTCAACGCCCGCGTGACGGCCCTTGCCGCGCTCAAGGACCGCAACGCCATCTCCGCCGATGAAATGCGTCAGGCGATGCGCCTTGAAAAGTGCTCGCACCTCGCATTCCTTGGCGACGATATGCCCGCAGGCGAGGAAGGGGAGCTGATGACCGATGACGGGTCTAGCGACCTGCTCGCGGCCCTCATGGGAGGCAAGCATGAAGACGGCGAGGGCGATTGAGCCGAACGCAGGCACGAGGCGAGAGTACGCCAAGAGGGTCAACCGACTGGTAAACCAGTTCCTCGACCTGATGACCGACGAGATCCTCCTGCACGTTGCCGACGCGGGTGACCTGGTCGCGCAAGACTGGTCGCTCTCCAAGCCGACGCGCAAGGCTGACCGTGAAAAGCTCAGGCGCATTCGTGCGCGGGTACTGGCAGCGTGGAAGCGGGATCCCGCCGCGTTCGCTGCGGACATCGACGACTACGTGAGTCGCAACATCGTCAGGTGGACAGGGTATCTCGACCGCTCTGCCGAGAAGCTCGCGCAGTGGGTCGCGCGTTCCATTGCCGCTGACGTGACGAACGCACAGAAGCAGGCGTACCTCTCTGCGGGAATCTCGCCCGAAGTCTTCAAGGACAAGTGGACGATCCCCGTTGTGCGACAGCACATCAGTCCGACCGCCGCAAGGCTAATTCCTTCGATCGTGGAGGAGTCGGTCGGGAACATCGAGCGTCTGGCACTGTCCAAGGCCTCGCGCCTGCAACAGGTCATCACCGAAGGCCTCGCGCAAGGGCATACGGTTTCCAAGGTCAAGCAAACGCTCAGGTCTTTCGGCGGGTTCGACGAGAGCACAGCGACGAGCTGGGCGATTGACCAGACATGCCGCATCACCCAGAGCATCCTCCGCGCGAACGATGCGGAGCTGGGGGTGACTAAGGGCGTGTGGATCCACGTGCCAGGTCAGTACACCTCCCGAGAGACGCACCGCGCGCTGCACGGAAAGACGTTCGATCTTGATGTCGGCCTCTACGACAAGGACGTGGGCGCGAACGTCGTTCCCGGAGAACTCAGGTTCTGCAGGTGCATCTATCGCCCTGTTTTGCCCTTCAACGTTTAACGATCATGACTACTTTGGCTTTTGACTCCGCCGTCACTTTTCGTTGGCACGACGAGGACGGCAGGATGCACGTGGACAGGTCGAACCTCACCAGAGTTCAGGTCGCGCCGTACTACGGACGCGAAATCCCCAACTCTGAAAGGCTCGGACTTGATCCCGAAAAAATCTACTACGGGTACCGACCTGCCGAGGAGCTGTCCGATCCCGAGACGGTGCGCTCCGTGATTGGGATTCCGATTCAGCTCAATCATCACCTCGACTACCCCCACGCGCCCGCCAAGGACACGCGCGTGGGTTCGACTGGGGATTCGGCGAAGTTCGACGGCACGTACCTGAGCAACTCGCTCCACATCCAAGACGCGGACGCTTGCGCCCGCATCCGAGACGGGAGCATGAGACAGCTTTCACTGGCGTACCACTACGAGCCTGAGATGCACTCGGGTGAGTGGAACGGCCAGACGTATGACTTCATCATGCGCAGGATTCGCGGACAGCACCTCGCGCTTGTGGAGGAGGGACGAGCAGGGTCTTCCTGCATCGTCGAGGATCACGCTTTGGAACTGGGAGAAAAAGCGATGAATGAAGAAACGCCGATCAAGGCGGGCGATGCTCCCGAGGTCGAAGAGACCGAAGTGCGGATCGCCGACGAAATCGGAAGGCTCGCGGATGACCTCCGTGACCTCCATGAAACCACCGAAACGGGGGAAATTGTGGACAACGAAACCGCTGTGACCGAAGACACCGACAAGGCCGCGAAGATCGAGGCCATCGTCGAAGCCTTCAAGCAACGCGGCGCTACAGACGAGGAAGCCGCCGCCCTTCTGCAGGCACTGAACGAGCTCGCCACCGCCGAGCCGCAGGCCGCTGATGAGGAGGTCGACCCGACCGCCGCCACGGACGAAGAAGCCGAGGCCGAAAAAGCCGAGGAAGTCAACCCCGTGGTCGAGGCCGCCAAGGCCGCAGGCGTCGATGCCGACAACCCCGAAGTGCTCAAGGCCTTCGAGGCCGGAATGAACTTCAAGGGCGAGGCCGAGGACGAAGAGCCTGAAGCAGAGGATGAGGAATGCGCCGCCGACCAGGATGAACCTGCGTGCGACGAAGAACCCGCCGAGGACGAAGAACCTGAAGCCGCTGCCGACGAAGAGGAGCAGCCCGCCACTGCGCAGGATGCCGCCATTCGCAAGCTCGAGCAGAAGTTCGATGCCATCGACGAATGCCGAAAGGTTCTCGGTCGCGTTCGCGCGTCCGCTTTTGACTCCGCAGGTGCGGTCTATCTCGCCGCACTCAAGCAGATGGGCGCTCCCATGCGCGGCGTCACGAAGATGAATGCTCAAGCCGTTTACCTCGGCTTCATCAGCGGTCAGAAGTCCGCCGCGAAGGGCATTGCTCAGGACTCCAAGCTCGATGAGTCGGCCACGGTCGACCTCGCAACGGGCATCAATGTTCGTCTCTAAGGAAAACAGATTATGCAGAAGACTGTGAATCTTTATCCGAGCGTTGGTCTTCCGGGTCAGGAAGTCGCCGCTCACACTGCGGTCTACACGCCGCTTAACTACCTCTCCGACGGCACTGCCGCCGCCGGCAAGTTCGTCTTCGAAGGCACGTCCGATAAGAAGGGCGTCGCCTTCCCCGTCGCCTCTGCCAAGGGTACGACCCTCGTCGGTCTCGTCGAACGCACCTTCACCGCCGCCGTCCCGTGCGGCGTCGACGGCTCCGAAGCCTACCCGAACGGTGCTGAACTCACGATCGCCGTGCGCGGTGACTTCTACGTTGAAGCCGCTGGCGAGGCTACGGTCGGTCAGGCCGTCCTTTGCAATCCCGCTGATGGCGCTGTGTCTTACGGCACTGTCGGCAGCGAAAACGACACCGGCTGGGTCGTCGTCACGGCCGCGAAGGCTCAGGGCGACATCATCATCATCTCCCGCCGATAAAAGGAGACTGAACAATGGACACGAATCTCGAATATCTTAAGAGCCTCGGCATCAGCTCCCCGTATGCCGTTGGCGTCATGCCGTACCACCGCGACGCCTCTGGTCGCATCGTCACGGACTACGCCAAGGTCACGCAGGGCAAGATTGCTCAGGACGCCGCCCTCTCCACCGCCAAGAACGTCGGCGTTCCCGCCGCCCTCGTCACGTACATCGATCCGCAGGTCACGACGATCCTGTTCGGTGCGATGAACGCCACGAAGCTCTTCAACGAAACGAAGAAGGGCGACTGGGCCGACAGCTTCATGCAGTTCCCGGTTGAGGAAGTCGTGGGCGACGTTACGCCGTACTCTGACTTCACGAACAACGTCACGTCCGAAGTGAACTACGAGTTCCCGACCCGTGAAAACTTCATCTTCCAGACGACGCTGAAGTACGGCGAACGCGAACTTGCCACGGGCGCTAAGGCTCGCCTCGAGTTTGCGGGTGCCAAGCAGCGCGGCGCGGCCAATATCCTCGCCCGTGCGCACAACCGCTTCTACCTCTACGGCGTTGCCGGCAAGCAGAACTACGGCGCTCTCAACGACCCGAACCTGCCTGAGTCCGTCACTCCCGTGTCGGTCGGCGGCAAGTCCACGTGGGCTGACAAGACCGCCGCCAACACCGACCAGATGGCGAACATTGTCTTCAACGACATCGCCAAACTCATCAACGAGCTGATCAAGAACAACGCCGGCAACGTCGACGCCTCCTGCAAGTTCCGTCTTGCCGTCGCCTCCGACCGCGCCACGTATCTTCAGATGCCGAACGCCTTCGGTCTGACGGCTCTTGATCTGCTCAAGAGCAACTACCCGAACCTCGAGGTGCTCTACCTTCCCGAGCTCACGACGGAAGCGGGTTCCATGCTCTACTTGACGGTTCCCGAGCTGTTCGGCGAAGTCACTGCCGAGTGCGCCTACTCTGAAAAGATGCGCTTCGGCGGCGTCGAAGCCTACTCCACCTCCTGGGTGCAGAAGGCCGTCGGCGGTACGTGGGGTTGCGTGATCCGCCGCCCGCACCTGATCGCCACGATGCTCGGCATCTAACCACCATGCCCGAATCTGTTCGGGCTTCCTAGGGGGCGGGCTTCAGCCTTGCCCCCGCCATCGAACGAGGAGAAAAATTCAATGGCTACCACTACGAGAAAGAAGGCACAGGCGACTGCCGCCGAGGGCGTCGAGGTTCTGACTTCCACCCTTGAAGAAGAAAAGAAGGCCGTCACCGTTGCGGGCGAAACGATTGCCATCGCCTGCTGTCTGCCTTTTGCCCTGCGCTTTGACGACATCCCCGACGGCAAGGGTGGCACGAAGTCCATCCGCTTCCCCGGCATCAACGACAATCTGCGCGGCATGAAGTCGGGCGTCCTCGCTATGCCCGGCAACGCCCTGTGCGTGCAGCTCCCGAAGTCCGACTGGGAAAACCTGATCGCCGCTCACGGCAAGGAAATCGCCTTCACGGGTCGCAACGGCTCCATGCCCTGCATCTATCCCGTGAATGACGTGAAGGGCTTCAAGGCCGCCGCGTCCGAGATCGCCGAGATGCGAACGGGCCTCGAGGCCGCCGATCCGACCAAGATGGGCGTCGAAGTCACCGCCAAGTAAGGAAACGAAATGGCCTTCTATGAACTTGATGCCGCCGCCTTCCGCGCGGCGTACCCCGCTTTCACCGAGGAGGCGGTCAGCGCAGAACAGCTCGCGGCATCTTGGGAGGCCGTGGAGGTTCTCCTCGGGGACGGTGAAGGAAACTTCCCGTACCCCGAGGCCAAGATGCAACCGATCCTGTGGGCGGCTCTCTGTCACCTCCTCTCGCTTGACGGGAACGGGTTGGATCAACCCTCCCGCATCGCCTCTGCGACCGAGGGCAGTGTCTCCACGTCGTTCGAGAACCTGCAGAGCAAGACCGAGGCGGGATCCTGGTGGAACCTGACGAAGTGCGGCGCGCTCTTCTGGGTACTCACGATGCCGTACCGCACGGGCGCGAAGCTCTACTATGCCAAGCCCTATCACCCGTGGGGGTAAACATGGGGATCAAGGTCAATCGCACCACGGGCGTGCGCAAGCTCGCTGCCGAAGTCGGCAAGGTGGGCGCACCCTACGCGGAGATCGGCATCACAGACCCGGAGGTTGCGACCTACGCAACGTACAACGAGTACGGCTGGGTTCAACGCACGACGAAGAAACAGACGGGGTATTTCCTGCGTAACTTCGGGATCATGCTCAAGCCGGGGACGCCTCTCAGCTCCCCGCCGCGTCCGTTCATGCGTGCAACCTTCGCCGATGAGGTCGGCAACTGGAAGAAGATCCTTGCCGCCGGACTCAAGGCCAAGGGCGTCAAGGACGCCAGAGCCGCGCTAGAGATCATGGCGCGGCAGGCACAGGTCGACATTCAGGAGACGATCCGAAACAACGGCTCGCGCAGTACGAAGTTCCCGGACCGCTCGCTCCTCACGACGTTGCTCTACGACGTGAAGGACGAACGCAAGGGACGCAACCGCACTGCCGACTCTGGCTCTGGGCGCGACAAGGCGCTTGTCAAGGTCGGAACGATGCTCCACTCTGTCGGCTACGAAATCAAGGGGTGATGGATGTCAGTCAATCTTCACAAAATCGTGCGAAAGGCGATTCACCACCTGCACTCCGATCAGGCCGCCACGCTCTACCGCTCCACGGGTCGCTACGTCGACGGTGAGCGAGGGGACGCCGTTCAGCTCTTCGAGGAATTCGGGGAGCTGACGATGCAGATCCAGTCGCTCGGCCCCGACGTGGTACAGCAGGTCGACGCAATCACGCAGGCTGCAACGCTTCGCAAGATCTGGGTTTTCGCAGACACGGGAGCCTGGTCGGTTAACCGTCCGCTCGGTCGCACTGGCGACTACCTGAGAGGTGATGACGGGCGTGTATGGCTTGTCAACGCCGTCATCGAGGACTTCACCCGTAGCGGGTGGGTCAGCCTGCAGTGCCAGCAACAGACGACCCCTGTGGACATCTACTACGAGACTGAGGAGGGGCTATGCCGCTTGCCGCTGTAAAGCAGGAGCAGATCACCGAAGCCTTCCGAAGCTACCTCAGGAAGTTCGCCGTCCCGCCGTATGCGAACGACGATGCGCGGCATCTCATCAACGGCTTCGCCAACGACCTCGGTCTGCCTGAGGACAACGATTTCACCGTATTCACGCCGATCAGCATGACGCGGCGCGGATCGACGATCGAAACTCATGACGCAGTCTCTGAGACCTCTCTACTTCATGAGTATGTCGACCTGGTGGTTCAAGTGGACTGCTACAGCGCAGACCGCTTCGCTGCCCGCGATCGAGCGCAGGCATACGAGCTTGCGGGTCGGTCAACTTACGGTGCGGATCACTTCCGCGCCTACGGCCTCGACCTCCAGTACGTCGACGGCCTTCAGAATCTCACTGCTCCGACGGACTCGGGGCGGTACGTCCCGAGATGGGCGGTCACGTTCCACCTCGGATTCAAGCGCACATTGAAGATAGACCAAGACGGGTTCCGCTTCGTCGAGGTAGACCTTGCCAATGTTGACGTGAAATTCAAACCGAAGGAAAAGCAATGATTCCTGCATCTCACATTGTGAAGGTCACGCCGCGCGTCATCTCTGGCGGTAGCTCCGACCTCGAAACCAACGGCCTGCTCCTCACGAAGTCGGCCCTTATCCCCTCCGACGTTCCCGCCGTCGAGTTCTCCTCCGCCGCTGCCGTTGCCGATTTCTTCGGCAGCGAGGCCGAGGAAACCGTCTTTGCTCAGCAGTACTTCACGGGCGTCACCAATCAGCAGAAGGCCGTCAACGCCATCGTGATCGGTCGCTTCATCTCCGAAGCCGCTCCCGCTTGGGTGCGCGGCGGTACGGTCACGACGAAGCTCGCCACCTTCAAGGCCATCACGGACGGCACGCTTACGCTCGAGGTCAACGGCGAGGAAGTCACCGCCGAGAACATCGACCTTTCCGCTTGCACCTCTCTTTCCGAGGTTGCCGCCAAGGTTGCCGAAGGCATTGCCGGTGTGACGGGCGCTTATGACGCCAACTCCCAGAAGTTCACCTTCACGACCGAGAAGACGGGCGCGGATGCCTCCCTGAACCTGGTCGGCGTTGCCGCCGTGGGCACGGCCATCGTCGGCGAATCCCTCGTCGCCTCCGGAGTCAAGGGCACGGGGCTGAGCGATGCGCTCGGCCTCACGGTTTCCCTCGGTGCTGTGGTTTCCCCGGGCGCGGACATTCAGACTCCCGCCGCCGCGCTTGAGAACGTCTGCTCCGTCACGCGCAACTGGGTCGGCTTCACCACGCTTTGGGAAGCTACGCTCGAACAGGCCGAAGGCTTTGCCGCATGGGCGGACATTGATGACGACTACGTGTACGTCGATTGGACGACGGATGTCCGCTGCATCGACACGCTCACGCAGGCCGAGACGAAGCCCGCCAAGATGAAGGATCGATTCAACTGCGCGATTTGCCTCTACGGTACGTCCGCCTTTGCCGCCTTCGTCCTCGCTGTCGGCGCTTCGATCGACTGGCAGAGAAATCAGGGCATGAAGGTCTGGTTCGCCAAGTCCGCTACGGGTCTCTCCCCGACGATTCAGAACGAAGCCGCCGCCGATGCGCTTGAGGCAATCCGTTGCTCCTACTTCGGCAACTTCGCCACGCGTAACGACGCCTTCCAGTTCATGAATACGGGCGCGCTCTGCTCTGACTACTACGGCTTCATCGACGTGCTCTACGGCTCGATCTACCTGCGCAACGCCATTCAGCGTTCGTGCATGGACGGCTTCAAGGCGATCAACCGCGCTCCGTATAACGACATGGGCCGCGCATACATCTCCGCCTGGCTTCAGGATCCGATCAGCCTCTGCCTGCGTAATGGCGTCATCGACCCGGGTCTCGATCTCTCCGAGTCTCAGCGTGCGCAGATCATGCAGGAAGTCGGTCAGGACATCACCGGTGCGCTCTTCACGAAGGGCTACTGGTACAACATCGAGATGCCCGCCGCCAACGTTCGCGCGGAACGCGGCTCGCCCATCGTGTCAATTCTGTATTGCTACGCGGGCAGCGTCCAAAAAATCTCTGCAGAAATTATCAGCATCATCTAATCCATCCTGTAACGAAAGGGCTTCCCGCGCGGGAGCCCTTTTTCTTGGAGCCGAAAAATGGCCGATTACTTTGACGTAACCAGTGCGAACGTCCAGATCATTCTCGCTTGTGAAGATCTCTACCCGTCCGGCGTGAAGCTCGAAGGCTTCTCCGCCGACAGCGTGATGACTGCCGACGGCGTGGACCAGTCCGAAAACCGTCGCGGCGTTGATGGCCGCATGGTCTCCGGCGTGGTCAAGAACATTCAGCCCGTCAGCATCGTGCTTGAAGCCAACTCCCCGAGCCTCGAGGTCTTCGAGACTATCCGCGACGCTATGAGCGCCAACTGCAAGCCGTATGAGCTTACCCTCACGGTCTTCGTGCCCGCCCTTGAAAAGACCATCGTCTTCCGCCGTGGTGCCCTCAAGAACGGCCCGAACCTCCCGAGCGTTCAGAAGACCCTTCAGCCTACGACGTGGACCATGGAATTTCAGGAAGTCGCCTGATTGACGCACTGAGGAGAAGTTGGAATGGATGACATTACCTTGAAGATCAACGACGCAGGCCACGACATGACCTTCGTCATCGAGAAGATGAGCGCCTTCAAGGCGGAAGGTTGGCTGATCCGCGCAGGTCTCCTGCTCGGACGCGAGGCCATCACCGCCGAAGGCGTCAAGGACTATCGAGGCCTGGTTGCCGCGTTGTGCAAGGTCGAGTACGAGAAGGCCGCTCCCCTGCTCGACGAACTGCTCGCCTGCTGCAAGGTGCGCGTCGGGAAACTGAAGAAGAGCGTGACCGACGACGGCATGATTCAGTCGCCGTTGACGCTTCTTAGCCTTCGCGTGGAGGCGCTCAAGGCGAACTTCGGTTTTTTGCAGAGCGCAAACCTGTCCAACTTCCTCGGTGGGCAGGCTTCAGAGCCGACTGTGAAGGCGTAAGAGGGGTCGCCTCCTACGCCAACATTCCGCCGCTCGCGGGGCGTCTCATCTCCGCTCGCCTCGCGTCACTGGTGGAGCTAAAAACCGTTCTTACCTACGAGGATGCCGTTAACCTCGATGAGGTTCTTCTTTTGGACAACTACCACAAGTGGTTGGCGGCAAAACAAGCTGAGGAGAAAATCTAAATGGCCGACAACATCATCGACAGTCTGTTAGTGAAGATCGGCCTCGACTCCGAACAGCTCAAGGACGGTTTGGATCAAGCGGCACAGGGCATCGACAACTTCGCACGCGGCGCAGAGCGTTCGGGCGAGGCGGTCGACCGACTGGCAGCGCACGCTACGAAATCGGGACTCGTGCTCGGCAACGTCTCGGACGATGTCGCAGAACGCATTCTCGAAATTGGGTCAAGCGGTCAGAAGGCGGCACTTGTCGCAGGGCGCGCAATGGACACCCTCGGCAAGCAGGTCGGGGCTATCGGCGAGAAGATCATGGCGCTTGGCGCGCCACTCCTCGCGGCGTTCGGCGGGACTGCCCTCTTTCAATCCTTCGTCCAAGACGGGAACGCGCTAGCAATCCTGTCCGACCGACTGGGAGTGTCTGCCCAGAAGATCGACGCATGGGCGAAGGCGAACGAGGATGCAGGCGGCAGTCAGGAAGCCTTCAAGGGTGCGCTTGAAAACTTCATCCTGACCACGGGCAAAGGCGAGAAGGCCTTCTTTGAGATGGGCGACCATATCAAGGGACTTAGCCAAAGGCAGGCGGAATACTTCCTGCAGTCGCAGGGGCTGTCTGCCGATGCCGCCGCCGTGTTCCTGAAGTACCGTGACAATGCGGAGGAGGCCGCCAAGGCCTTCGAGGGTGTCGCCTTCACTGATGAGCAGGTCAAGCTAGCACGTGAGTTCAATCGCCAGTGGCGCAACTTCACGAACCAGGCTTCATCGCTCGGTGGCGTGCTTCTCACGGCAGTGATGCCGCCGCTTACCGCCGTCATGAAGACGATCAGTTCGGGTGTGGGCTACCTTGCGGAGCATTCCCGCTTCGTGAAGATAGCCGCCGGGGCGATTGCCGCCATCTTTGGCGGGGCGTACCTGCGCAACATCGTTGCGGCGGTCAAGGCGTCTGGCCTCTTCGTTAACGTCTTCGTGAAGGGGATGCCCGTCATCAAGGCGTTTAACCTCGCTTTGTTGGCTAACCCTCTTGGGGTGCTGATTGCCGCAGTTACGGCGGCCTGCCTGTTGCTTGACGACTTCATGGGCTTTCTTGACGGTGACATTACCGCGCTGGAAACCTTTATGAAGTGGTGCGGCCTCACCAGTGAGGAGGTCGACAACATCAGGCAGAACATCCTGAGCTTCTGCCGCGCCGTGTGGAACATCCCGAACAACATCAAGCTCGCGCTCGGTGAGGCTTGGGATGTGATTAAGGAGATGGGCGTATGGTTCGCCGACCTGTTCCACCTCCCCGACGCGAAGGCGTTTACGGACTTCTTCGCCAAGGTAGGCGACGTTGCGGGATCCATCGGGTCGACCCTCTGGGGCGGCATCGTTGAGGGCTTCCGCTTCATCGACTACATCGCCGATGCGCTCGGCGGTTTGCCCGATGCGTTCGTCAAGGGCTTCGACAACGGGATCAGCTACATCTACGAGAAATTCCTCGCATGGCTGGTCGAGCCGTTGCGCAGTCTCCTGCCCGAATCGCTTGACGGCCTGAGGCCTGCTGCCGACAAGGCGGCGTCCGTCATCTACGACGCGTTGATGTTCCCGATCCGTCAGATCAAGAAGGCCTTCGAGGGGCTTTTCGGGAGCTTCGACGCCTTTGCCGACAAGGCAAAGGGGATCCTCGGAAAGGTCGGCAGTTTCTTCGGCTTCGGCGACGAGGCGAAGGAACCCGCGCCCGCCCCGCAAAAGGGCGAGGTGACGGTCAAGGCCGATCCCGCGGACAAACAGACGGGCGGATTCCTCGACGGCCTCACCGACAAGGTGGGCGGGTGGATGTCTTCCCTGCTTGCGTCACCGACCCCTGCCGTGGCCGGTGCGCCTGCAGGGATTGCGGCATCTAACGCGGGCGCATCGAACGCGGTAAGCACCGACATGAAGGTGACGGTGCAGACCACAGTCAACGCCTCGGGCGACGGCGATGCAATCGGCGAAGCCGTTGCAGGCAGTGTCCAGAAGGCAATGGGCAAGGCACGAGACTACATCCAGAATTCGGTCTCGGGCGTTGTCCAAAAGGGGTAACTCATGTCAGTTGAAATTCTCTCGTGGGCTATCCTCGACGCGAAGGGCAACCCTATCTGCGACTACGACTCGATCGACGATCTGGGCGAGGACGTCTCTGCCGTCGTCCCCGTGGAGCCGCAGGAAAACGGCGCGCTCTACGCCTATGACAAGGTCGCCCAGCCACAGCAGATCACCGTGACGCTCCTCTTCTCGGGCGACTATGCCGCTCAGGAAGCAGCGATCGCGAAGATCGATGCCGCTCTGCAGGGCTTGGAGGCGTTCACGGTGGTCACGCCGACCACGGTACGCTCGAACATGACGCTGATCGGCGTTTCGTCTATGCGCTCATCGTCAAGCGGGGCGAACCTCCTGTCCGTTGACCTTACTTTCCAAGAGGTTCGGTCTGCAACGGTTGGGGGTAAAACCGCCGCGTGGTCTCCGAAAAAAGAGACGGGCGCGAACAAAGTGGACTGCGGCAAAAAGCAAACGTCTGCCGTGGGTGGCGTGGTTGAGGCTATGACTTCGGGGCGTTAAGGGGGTGTTCTCGTGATTCGCATACCGCTTTCCAACCTGTCGAACCAGCGTTTTAACGTGGTTCTTGACGGGCAAAACTGCACGGTAACGCTCAAGCAAAACGGCGCGGCTCTCTATCTCAGCCTCGCGGTCGATCAAGTCGATGTGGTGACAAACCACATCTGCAACAACGACTCACCTATTCCGATTTTCAAGACAACGGCCTTTTCGGGGCGTCTGGTTTTTCATGACGTGCTAGGGGACTCCCACCCGGCCTACTCAGGACTGTCTGATCGGTACTACCTCGTTTACTTGGCAGAGGGCGAAAAATGGCAGGCGTGACTTTTTCCGAAAAGGCGCTGCGCCTGACGGTTACGCTCGACAAGGCGGGCGCGAACAACGTCTACACGCTCACGGGCTTCGCTACTCATGTGGCGATCTCGAAACAGGGCGGCGTGGACTTTGCGAAGGCTTCGGTCGAGGTCTACGGGCTGTCACTTGACACGATGGCTCAACTCACGATGCTTTCCTTCCGCCCGCTCGGTCGCCGATGGAACCTGCTCCAAGTCGAAGCAGGCGAGGGCGGGAACTACTCCGTGGTCTTTCAGGGCGAGGTGACGAACGCCTACGCCGATCTGAACGGGGCTTGCCCCGTGATGAAGATGGAAGCCCAGACGGGTAGCTACCCTGTCTTGCAACCTGAGGGGCAACTGGCCATCTCGGGTCAGCAGTCGGCGGCGGAAACCGTCGGGATGCTCGCGCAGAAGACGGGCAAGACGTTCCGCAATGATGGGGTCGAGGCGACGCTCTCCGACTGCATCATCACGGGTGATCCGATCACGAAGATGCGACAGATCGCCAACAGCGTCGGCGCAGACCTCCTCATCGACGACGATGAGATCGTCCTCCTGCCGCGCGGCAAGGTGAGAGAGACGGGCGGGATCCCGCTTGTCTCCGCAGACACTGGGATGGTCGGGTATCCGACGTTCACGCAGAACGGCATTCAAGTCGTTTCGTACTTCCGCCCCGATCTCCGCATCGGTGCGGCGGTGCGCGTCGAATCCATCGTCCCGTCCGCTTCGGGCACTTGGAAGATCGTCAATCTTTCCCACGACCTAACGGCACACAAGCCCGGCGGCGGTTCGTGGCGCACAACGTTCGAGGGGATGTGGCTCGATGAGTGACGAACTGAAGCTCAATACCTCTGAGTTCACGGCTAGCTCCGAACTCAACGCCCTGCACTTCATGATTCAGTCAATCGTGAAGGGGATGGTCAATACGGCCATCCCCGTCCGCGTGGACTCAGTCAACCGCACGGGCGAGGGCAACGGCGCGGAGTACCTCTCTGCGACGCCCCTGGTCGAGATGCGCACCGCCTCGGGCGAGGCAATCCCGAACGTTTCGATCCCGAAGCTCAGGTGGTTCAGGCTTCAGCATGGGACGGCGGCAATCATCGTCGACCCGAAGCCCGGTGACATCGGCCTTGCGATCTTCGCTCAGCAGGATGTGTCCGCACTGAACGGCGAGGCTACGCCCGTGCAGCCGGGTAGCTTCCGTTGCTTCGATATGTCCGACGGGTTCTACATCGGCGGGTTCTGGGGGAAGAAGCCCACCACCTTCATCCACTTGGAGGAAGAGGGCACGATTCACGTCGTAGCTCCCCAGAGCGTCAACGAGGAGACACCCGCGCTCACGATCAAGTGCGATACGGCGCGGGTCGAGGCTTCGTCCTCGGTCACGCTCGACACGCCTGCGACATCTTGCACGGGGACGCTGACCGTTACGGGTCTCATCACCGGCAAGGGCGGGCTTGCCGTCTCGGGCGGCTCTGGCGCATCGGTCGACGGCTCCCTCACCACGACGGGCGACGTTGTGGCGGCGGGCGTCTCGCTTGACACTCACACCCACCCGGGCGACTCGGGCGGGACAACAGGGACACCACAGTAATGGCTCACACGAACTACACGCCTCAGCTCACCGCGTCCGCCTGTTTCACGTTCGACGGCAACGGGAACCTGAAGATGCTCGAGGGCACGGCGGCGACACTGCAGAACGTCTCGAACGAATGCAGGTGCTTTACCGATGACCTGTACTTCTACGCGGAGCATGGCATCGACTGGTTCTCCGATCAGTTGGGCAAGCCCGTGCAGAAGGCCGTGACCGCCGCCCGCCTGAGGGATGCGGCCTTGTCGGTCGAGGGCGTGGAGGCCGTGGAGGCCGTGGAGATTGACGACGTGGACAGTCGCGCCCGCACACTGACGGGGCGCATCACCATCCGAACAACTGAGGGCGATCATGGCCGTAGTGAAATTTGATGAACTGACGGGCGTGGTTGTGCCCGACTCCTCCGAGATTCGCGAGGACTTCGCAAAGGGCATCGTGAAGGCGTTCCGCTCCGATCCCGACCGTCCCGACGTGAACGTAGAACCGACCTCCCCGATGGGGCAAGTGGTCGACCTGGTCGCTGCGGAGATCGAGGCGAAGAATGCCGAGATCGCATACCTTGCCAATCAGCTCAACCCCCAGACTGCTCGTGGTGTCTTCCTCGACGCCATTGGCGGCCTCTACGGCATCGACCGCAAGCTCTCAGAGCCTTCCGTGGTTACCTGCACTCTGACAGGCCTGAAGGGCACTGTGATCCCTTATGGCGCGATTGTGCAGGACACCAACGGGAATAACTTCAGGCACTCCGCTGTTGGCGGTGCGGTGATCGGGGACGATGGGACGGTCACCACGACTTTCGATTCGGTCGAGCACGGCTCGGTCGAGGTCGCACCTGAGACGGTGACGAAGATCGTCACGATCGTCGCAGGGTGGGATGCCGTCACGAATCCCGACTCGGGCGCTCTCGGACGCAGCAGGGAACCTGACAGCGAGTACCTCGCGCGCATCACGGAGAGCTACGCGATCAATGCTCTGGGTAGCTTGGAGGCCATTCAGGCGAATCTGGCAGAGCTTGACGGCGTGCTTGACTGCGTGGTGCTAGAGAACTTCACGAACGAGTACAAGACGGAATTCGGCCTGCGCATCGAGCCGCACAGCATCGCGGTCTGCATCGTGGGCGGGGATGATGAGGCAATCGCCGAGACCATCTACCGACGAAAGGACATGGGGTGCGGCACGACGGGCAGGTACTCGGTCACGTACATCGCAAAGGATCACTTCAACGCGACGTACACGTACCGCATCACCCGTCCGAGCACACAGGACTTCAAGGTGCGCGTGACGTTTAACGCCGAGTCCGTGAACCCGTATGAGGAAGCGGACGTAAAGGCGGCCTTGATTGCGGACTTCTCGGGCGAAGGCTCGAACCCGCGCATCAAACTGGCTACGAAGGTCTACGCGTCCCGCTTCTACGGCGTGGCGATCCCCAAGACTACGGCTCCCGTGCGCAAGATCGAGATTCAGCTCGGCGATGCAGGGTGGGTTGACTCCGTGGAGATCCCCGCCAACGTCGAGCCTTCGATTTCCTCGGAGAACATCGTCTTCGTGTACGAGAGGTAAGGCATGGCGGACACACAGACATGGTTCAACTTCGCATCCGTTGAGGACGTGCGGGGCATCCCCGATGTCGCCTCCACGCAGTCAGAAGCTATCCAGACGCAGTACGCCTTCAGTGCGGACTTTCAGAATCTGGGAAGCCTGATGCAGGATGTGATCGACGCCACGCCCGACCTCGAGCGCCTGCACGCGGCGGCGATGGATCCCCAGACCGCCTACGGCGTTTACCTCGACTGGTGGGGGCAGAAAGTCGGCGTAGACCGCTTCATCAAGGTGCGCGGCGAGTACGTGCGCTTTGATGATGACTACTTTCGCTTCCTGATCCTCTACCGCGCCGCTTGCAACATCTCGAACGGCTCGGCGGACGCCGCGAACAAGCTGCTACAGCGCCTGACGGACACCACGGTTTTCGTCGTGGACTATCTCGACATGAGCGTGAACAGCATCGTCATCATCGGGAACATTTCCGACCTGCAGGCAATGATTTTGCAGACCTACGGCCTATTGAATCGACCAGCGGGCGTTCTGACCAATCTTCTCGTCATCTATCCCGACGAGCAGATTTTCGGCTTTGAGGGGTCGACCCTCATGCCTTTCGACGTCGGCGTTTTCAATCCCGGCAGAACAATTGAGATTGACTGATGAGCAACTATCCCGAACACCTGTTGACCTCGGCACTGGCCGCCGAGGGCGACAAAACGATTCCGCCCGCAACCTCGCAGGAGGCGGGCACTGGCCGCTTTTCGCAGAACAAGGGGTGGACGGAAGTCAACTCCATGCCGCTCGCAGAGGGCGGCATCCCGCCGAAGCGTCAAGACTTCAACGGTGCGTTCTACCTGCTATCCCAGCTTCTGCTTTGGTATCAGCAGGGCGGCGTGATGAACTATTCCGTCGACCTCGACTATGAGGTCGGTAATGAGGTCATGCTCAACGGAACTAAGTATCGCTGTCTTCGCGAGAATGGCCCGGGCACGTCGCTTGTCACGCCTGGGTCGAGCAAGGCCGTTTGGAAAAATTTGGACGCACCAAGCGTTATAGCAGGTCAGATCACGCCTTTTGCGAATTGCCGTCTTGGTGGCAGCGACGGACGTCGCTTGATTCCGTGGGGCGAGACAGCGGCCGACGAGCGATATGTGTTGTGTGACGGTGGCTCCGACGGCCTCGGAGGTACTGTTCCAGACTTGATTGGGAAGTTTATTCTCCCGAGCACCGTAGGCGAGTCTGGACAGGTTGGTGGCAAGCTGACCGCAGGGACGGATGACAAAAAGATTGCGGGGACGGTTGGCGAAACGATTCTGACCGTTGACCAGATCCCCAGTCACTCGCACACCGGCAAGGCTGCGGCGGTGTCCGGGCATACGCACTCGCGCGGCACGATGAACATCACGGGCTCCTTCCCCGTCGATGATCACAAGCAGCGTTATGTGACCGGCAGCTTCTACGCAGGCGAATGGGACTGTTGGGATAGCGACAACCGAGACTCTGAAAACACGTCGGTGCGGTGTCAGTTCGACGCCGCGCGCACTTGGACGGGGCGCACGTCTACGGATGGCGCTCACTCACACGACGTCACCCTCGAGTCCGTCGGCGGCAATCAGGGACACACGCACACGCTTGACGGCGCGTCACATTCGCACACGGTCAAACTTCCGCTGCCGCCGTTCTTCAAACTGGCTTTCTTTGTAAAGCTACCTGAATAAGAGGGCGAAATGGCAGAAAAATTTTTATTCCATTACGTCTATACGGCGGTCGGGACGCTTTCGGGGCAGAGCTTCATCACGCAGACGGAAGATGCGATTAACGATCTCGCTCGTTATGCGTCCGAAGGCAACGCAGATGCTACCGAGGCTCTTCGTCTGGCGAAGATCGCGAACGACAACTCAGAGACCGCTCTGAACAACTCGTCTCAAGCGGTCTCAACGGCGAACTCAGCGCTCTCTCAAGTCAAGACGCTGACGACAACGGTTGAGTCGTGGAACAAGCGCATCCAGACGGCCGAGTCCAATGCGGCGACCGCCGTCTCGACAGCCAACGCAGCGAAGTCGAGTGCGGAGTCGGCGGTGACGACCGCAAAGTCTGCTCTTGCCATTGCAGGTGAGGCGAAACAAAACTCGAGCGATGCGCTTGCCATTGCGCAGCAGGCGGACAAGAACTCTACGTTCGCTGTGAGCAAGGCAACCGATGCTGCTGCGACCGCTGACGAAGCGAAGAAGCTGGCTCAGCAGGCGGTCATCGATGCAGAGTCTACTCTCGTCGAAATGGAGGGACTCCTCGCCACCACGACGGCCAAGGCCACGGAGGCCGCCTCGTCCGCGCAAGACGCCTCCTCGAGCGCGCTGCAGGCTCAAAACTCCTCGTTGCTCGCCGAAAAGTGGGCGAGCTGGATGAGCAATTCTGCGGCCGAGGGACAGCCCGAGGACTTTACGGTCGACGGCACTGAATACTCGTCGAAGTGGTATGCGACCAAGGCCTCCGAAAGCGCAAGCGTGGCTTCTGATGCCTCAACGTCTGCTACGGCTGCCGCTGACTCTGCGGGCGCAAGCGCAACGGGTGCGCAGCAGTCGATGCAGACCGCTCAGCAGGCGGCGGCAGGGGCGAGTGCGTCCGCGCAGGCGGCAGAAGGATCAGCTGTTCGCGCAGAAGATGCCGCGAAGCGAGCTGAAGATGCGGCCTCAAGAAACGTCAATGCACTGACCTATGACGCGCAGACACCGACCCCTGAGCAGCAGGCACGGGCGAGAGCAAACATCGGCATCTTGAGCGACGCCGAAATTGATGGGCTTTTTGCTGATCAGAGTTAACAAGGAGGCATTCATGTGAGTGTGATTCGACCCGCGCTTTCTTCCAGTGAGCGCACTACCGAGAGAAGGGCTGTGACGGTTATCCGACGCAGCCCTTCTTTTTTACGGCCGCAGACGATCGTCGAGGGGCTCCCGCAGGAGACCCCGACCGATCCGTATCTGCCGGTCGACTGGAAAACAGGAGATGTGATTACGGCTGCAAGGCTGAACGCCACCGATGAAGGCGTCGACAAAAACGCTGACGCCATCGAGCGGCTTAAGGCTCAGCAGCCCACGAAAATCCCCACAACTTTTATTGACAACCTCTTTTAAATAAGGAATTTTTTATCATGGCTACTCAGTTTCTCGACCTCGCTGGCTTGACCCACTATGACGGCAAGCTGAAGGAAAAGGTCGCTGGCTCCATCAAAATCGAAGGCCTGAACGTCTCGCTTACGTCGATCTCTGGTGCGGTACTCGGCACGATCGCGATCCCGCAGCAACAAATCGAACTCGCCTCTGGTTCGAAGAACGGCCTTATGAGCAAGGAACACTTCACCAAGCTCGAGGGTATCGCTGCCGGTGCAACGCTGGTCGAAGAAAGCGAAACTAACGGCAATGTCAAGATCAATGGCAAGGAAACGACGGTTTACACGCCTGAGGTCTACACCCCTCACGAAAATGGCCTCTACAAGGTGACGGTCACCGGCAAGGGTGCTGTGAGCGTCGCCACGCCGGTCACGAAAGGTGACATCACCAGTCTCGGCATTCCGGCTCAGGACACGACCTATGCGCCTGCATCTGGCAAAAAGGATGGCCTGATGTCGGCCGCTCACTTCACCAAGCTTGAAGGCGTTGAAGCCAAGGCTCAGGTGAACGTGATCGAGAAGGTGTCTGTCAACGGCTCTGCGCTCCCGATCAACAGCAAGGGTGTGAACGTTGACCTCACGCCGTATGCCCTCAAGACCGACATCACGAATGTCTACAAGTTCAAGGGCTCTGTCGAGAACTTCGAAGCTCTGCCGAAGACCGAACTGACGGCTGGTGACGTGTATGACGTTAAGGCCGCTCATGGCGACAATCCCGCCGGCACGAACTTTGCCTGGACGGGCACGGAATGGGATCCGCTCGGCGGTGCTTTCCACGTCGACGCTATCGCTACCAGCGCTATCGACGCTCTCTTCGCTTAATCGATGACCAACTGAGGTGAAAAATGGCCGGTTTTCTTGATCTAACCGGCCTCTCGCGCTTCAAATCGAAGTTGCTTGAGGCTGTATACGAAATCAACGAGTTCAGACGCAAGTCAACGGCATACGCTGTCGGCGATAAGGTGGACTGCGCGTTCCAATACGAGCGCTTCCTTGAATGCACGAAGGCAGGAACGACGAGTGCGGACCTGCTCGACACGCGTAGCGTCACGCACGGGCAGGTCATCACGGACGGGACGGTTGAATGGACCGTTCGGACGCATGTGCGTTCGATCAATGGCTCAGTGGCTGGAGCTGACGGTGATGTGCTCGTCGATGTTGGGGCGAAGACCGTCGAAGGAAAGGCTCCTGACAGCAACGGGAATGTCGCTCTCGGGCTTCATGCTGTAGCGACCTCTGGGAACTACAACGACTTGACGAATAAGCCGTCTATTCCTGCTAATCCGAATGCTTACGTAACTCAAACGTGGAGGAGCGGCGATCAATGGTATAGAAGATGGAGCAATGGTTGGCTTGAGCAGGGGGGGAGAATCAAATTGCGAGTTTGGACTGGTGGTGATTCGCCAAATAGAACTTTCTCATTACCGACTTACTTTTCGAATACAACTTACACCACTGTTGTTACAGGTGAGAACGGATATGGTTGGGGCGGTCTTAAAACCGTTAGTCAAACAACCAACTCCGTTACTGTTACGTGTACAGGTGCATCAAGGGATGACTATGTGGATTATGTGCATTTCTATTGTTCTGGATATTAACGAGGTGAAAAATGGATTTTTATATCGAAAAAATTTTTGAAGGCGAATATCCGCCTGAGGCGGCGGTTTGGTGTAACGAACGCGGGGATTGCTATATCGAGGAAATGGAATCTCTGGACGGCGTCCGTCTGTTCCAGATCGTCGCCGTTCCAAAGCCGACTGACGAAGATTTTGCGGTTCATGTGCGAGCCGAACGTGACAGCAAAATCGCAGAAACGGACTACCTCGCCATGCCGGACTATCTTCTCAGCGATGAAGACCGAGCTGCTGTCATGAACTATCGTCAGGCGCTCCGCGACGTGCCGACGCAGGAAGGTTTCCCGCGCAATGTGGTGTGGCCTGAGGCTCCAGCTGTGTTCAAGAGAACAAAAGGATAAGAAAACGCCCGGATAAACCACCGGGCGTTTGCTTATTTGTATGCTGTTAGCGAGCGAAGCAGCTTTTCCCATTGGTTCCAAACACGTTCAGGGGAATATGCCTTCATGTCTTCCTTGGCCTGAGAGCCGAGTTTGCAACGCAAGTCTTCATTCTCCATCAGCTTGGCTAACCCTTCTGCGTATGCTTCTGGAGTAGGCTTGGTAAGTACGCCGTTTTCGCTATCTCTGATTATGGTGTTCACGGACGGACAATCCACGCAGCCTGCAATAGGAAGACCCATCGCCATCGCTTCTAGCAGAGACAGACTTTGCCCTTCAAACGAAGACGGGAATGCAAAGATGCTGCCAGTTCGGAGTTTGCTTTCAACGTCGTTTGTCTTACCTTTCAGAAGGAAGCGGTTTTCAAGGCCGTACTTCGTGATTAGGGCGTTGACGCGCTCCGTAACCCCTGGTTCAACATGAGTTTCGCCCCACCATTCACAAGTCCAGTCAGGGAAGCGATCCTTCAGCAGGGCGAAGGCTTCAACCAACAATTCAGGTCGCTTTTGAAGGGCGATTCTGGCGATGTTGATGATCGTCTTGGATGACAGAGAGGAAGGTTCTGAGTATTGTGGCGCGATGTTCGGGATGTGTACCACGGGAGTGCCGGGATGAAAGCGCTGTGCGATAGGAACGTACTCAGGCATCAACACATGAACGATGTTGGAACTGGTGACTGCATCTTTAAAGAAAGCATGAAATGCGTCATCGTTATTAAATCGTTCAGGGGTGAAGTGGTACATTGTGACTAACGGGACATTGCTTTTTAAGATGCCGCGCACAAGATATGCAGCTTCTGGTTGGAATGCGATGACGACATCGGCTTTGTCACAGACATCTAACGCTCTCGACAAATTGTTGGCTTTCCATTTGGCCAGAAGGTTGTTTCGTCTTCGTTGGCGTTCTTTTTTGTTAAAGTGCAAAGCCCTGATTTTGATAAATGATTTTTTGTCGAAATAGGATGGTTTTTTGAATGCGTTGACAAAATGAATATTGGTGCTTAGAGGAAATCCGGGCACGCCTATTTTGGGGTCGTGACATATGGCCGTTACATCATATCCACGACGACTAAGCTCGTTGGCCATGTCGCAGAATACTTTTTCTGTACCGCCTTTGGAATCGATAACGCGCCAAGTATTAACGAGCGTTATGTTCATTTGGTTCTCTCTATTTTGTGATATTTAATTATTGTTCGAAAGGAGATTTATTCGGGAAACACTCTTCTAGAAATTGCTTTGATTTGAGTCTGTTTTCGGCGTCCATTTTGATGTCGGCATTTAGGCAGAACATAACTGGGTTGAATTTTCTTATTCGTGACCGAACCTTGTCGCTCTCAGTTCCTTCAAAGCTATTAAGGATTGACTTTGATGAGAATTTAAAGTGTTTTTCCAAGAAGGATGGTTTTTTCTGAAGTTCAAGTCGAGCTCCCATTCCATAGAGCATTTCTAGCTGAAAAATCAGGCGTTGAACTTCATCGCCGGTTCTGAATGGGGAGTGGTTTCTCTTTAGGATTTCCGGATAGTTTTCAAGAGTTTTTGTGATCGCGGTTTTTGTCATCCCGTCGACAGTATGAGAAAGCACAAGCATCTTGTGATAGCCATGGAGCTTGCAGGCCATTAGCCATGCTCGAATCTGTGTCTCTCTAAAACTATGTTCCAGGTGGTTATTGATGACGTTTTCAGCTTCCTCAATAGAGGTGTACTGCATCTGCTTAGGGACTTCTTGAAGTCGAACAATTGGTTTGTCGCCGTCGAAAAAGAAATCTGGGGAAACAGGGTTCTTAATGAACATGTCGTCATTAAACAGTAAAAATTTTTCCTGCAAACCATGGATCTTGTGGACGTGCATTTCAATTACTACAGAGTTGAACGTCGGTAGTAGCTCACTTGGAATGATTTCGCAGTGATCGACAATCGTGATCTTGGGATGCTCTTTGAGCCACGCTGGCTTTTGCTTGTTCGTGACGATGTAAATGTGGTTTATCCAGGGGGCGTTCTGGTGAATGGAGCGGAGAGAATATTTCAGCTCCTCATTGTCAGCAAATCTGAGGTCGCCGACATTATCTTCTTGGAACGGCAGGTTCAGTTCCTTTAAGCGTTCTTCCTTGGCTTTTTGAAAGTTTTGGTCAGAGCCGTCGCACCACAAATAGACGGCGTCTATCTTTTGCCGAGAATCATTTTGATTACAAGGGGGGGGGTAACATCTTGAAACATATTTGATATGAATGCAAAAATGGCTCACGATTGCCGAATCAGCTGTGAGCAGGGTACGTACCCGTAACTTTATCACACCGCCTTCGGGCGGTTTTTTCGGTACGCCCCCTAAACCGACATCGACTCCCCTGAGGATATCCCTCGGGGGATTTTTTATGCGCGTGTGCTTGAGGTCTCGTCAGAGACTCAAGGCATGCGGGAGGTTGCATGCCATACAGAGATTTGAGTGACGGGCAGATTCTGGCCGCTGCAACTGGTTTTGCGGCGATCTGCGGTTGGCTTTCGTACCTGCTGAAGGTACAGGAAGGAAAGGCTTTCACATGGCGAGAGTTTTTGCTTCATGGAGCGATCAGTGCAGTGTGCGGGCTAATTAGCTACGAGGTGCTTTTTTACGAAGGGTTTCCGCCGCAGTTGTGTGGGGCCTTGAGCGGCATGGCTGGGTGGGGCGGCACGCGGGTGATCCGTCTTCTTGAGGTCGTTCTGCAGAAGCGCCTTGGTCTGGATAAGGAGGATTTGAAGTGAAGAATTTTGGCGAGTATTCGGTGGAGTCTGCGATGAACTTTGTCGAGTCGTGGGAGGGCTGTCGCCTGACAGCCTACAAGTGTCCGGCTGGCGTGTGGACGATCGGGGTCGGACATACGCAGGATGTGACCGAGCATGACGAAATCACATATGAGCAGTCGAGGGAGATGCTTCGTGAGGACATCGAGGAGGTCAAGCGAGGGCTTGCGCCTTTCGTCAATGTTCACGTGACTGAAGGGCAGTTCGTGGCATTGGTGAGTCTGGCTTTTAACGTGGGCGTGAGCTACGTCGTTCACCAGTGTCCGCGCCTCATGCGTTCGCTCAATGCAGGCGACGTTGAAGCCTGCGCCCACGAATTCCTCGACATCAACCGCGCAGGCGGGAAGGTGCTTGCGGGCTTGACCGAGCGCCGCCGCGCCGAAGCAAAACTCTTTCTCTCGGAGGTCTGAACATGGTCTATCTGAAGTGGCTGGCGCTCATGCCCGCGTCGTTCATTATGGCCATTGTTGGCCGCCTTCTCGCGCCCATCCTGCCTTTCTTCGTGGACAAGGAAACGCATCGTCTGCCGAGGTGGCTGTCGTGGTTTGCTACTGACGACAACGACGCGGATGGGGATGCGGGCCATTGGGAGCGATGGCCGGGCACTGATCCTTGGTCGACGTACAAGCGCCGCCTTGCGTGGCTTCTGCGCAACGTTTGCTACGGCTTCGACATCGATGTTCTCGGAGTTCGCGTCTATCCGACTGACGACTGGGAAGTTCGAGGAAACGAGGACGCCTCCGACACGAATGGCGTCTCGGGGACGTGTATCAGGCACTGTCGCCGCGATGGGAAACACATCGCTTTCCAGCTCTACTACATCAAGCACTATCGTCTATTCGGCAGGCCGTGCTGCGTGCGCGCGAATTTTGGGTGGAAGCTGTGGGCGTCTCGCGACAAGGTTGCACAGTACGTCGGCATCTACTTCAACCCCGTGAAGGGCTTCGAGTTGTGAAGCACAAAAGGAAAAGCCGCTCGGTTGTGGCGACCGAACGGCTTTGGATAGACCTTTTGAGACAGAGGTTCTATGGAGAACATTTTATCAAATTTGATTGTGGCTTTGCGGCTCGGGGAGCTGATGATGGTTGAGGAATTGACTTGGCAAGCTGTAGGAACTTACGCGGTCTTCTTCGGTTTAGGGATCAGTCTTATCGCGTTCATTTCGGCGAAAGCGGTGAGGGCGTGGCGTGACGCGTTGAAATGATGAGGAAACGAGATGGCTTCTTGGATGAAGGCGGCGGGTTCTGTAGCCGCAGGCGTCGGGATCTTCGTCGCGGGCTACCAGTATGCCGCCGCCCTGTACGGGCAGGACATCGCTGAACTGCGCGAGGACTACGCCACTCGTGCGCAGGCCCTTGAGGCCAAGTATCGTGAGAAGGAGAGAACCTATGCACAGAGCCTGGTTGAAGCGTGGGAGGTGCGCGATGCCGCACTGGCTCGCGCTAGTGACTTGTCTGGCGACCTTGACAGGGTGCGCCGTGAGGCCGTCGCGGCCCGCAGTCGACTGTCCGCAGTCACCGCAGGTTCCTGCGGCGCTGAAAGAGAGCAGCTTGCCCGAAGTACAGGCATTATCGAGCGAGGCGCAGTCCTACTTCAAAGATGTGTCCGACTTTCTCAGAGAGTTGCAATCGACAAGGACGCCGTAGTCAAGATCGCGGACGGACCTTAAAAACCGTGTGTTAAAATCGACTTAACAACACTCGGCACGCCTCTCGTTGACGCGCAACCCGCCGAGTTACCCGCCCCTAAGAGCTAAAAACCGCCTCGGAACCTAGACGTCAGTCCGTTGCGGACTCAGGTGCAACTCCTGAGAGGGGAGCCAATTCCATGCCCTCGAATCATTGCCGATTCGGGGGCATTTTCGTGGCGTCACGAAAATGGTGGGTGAGAAAATGGGGTAGGCGTCTAGATCCGCTTTTTTAGCCCCGAAACCGTTGCGGCGCAACGTTTGAGGGATGGCGCCTATAAAAACTTCGTTAGACGAACATTTAGCCGAAGACCAAGTTACCAACGCTGGTAAAATGGTCGTAACAACACCGCGCAAGCCTAGATCTCCGGTTATCCAGAGAGCTGCACTGGGGTATGACGTCATATTCTCCGAACCAGTGGATGCTCACTCCGCGCGGTTTCCTTGCATGACTAGTCCGCTCGGGTCGCAGGCCGCCGCCTGCGAGGGGACTTTTCACCAGTCCGCGAAGCCGTGCTACAATCGGCAACGGATTCTACTCTGGCGGGTAGTATCTAGCGGACTCCTATGCCGCATAAAGCCCCTGCGCTACTCGCGTGGGGGCTTTATTTTTGTAACTGTACTTTTTGGGTCGTATGTGCACATCAATGTATACAACCGAGCAGTTCAGTCATCGTCGTCATCATCAGTGCAGATCATGGGGAAGCCGCAAAACACGTCCCCAGTCGGGAAGGCGTTAGTGTGTTGCGGGTACCGCGTCACACCTCGGAAAGGGAACTCATACATCGGTGCCAAATCCTTGTGGTACTCAGTAAGCATCGCGTCAATTTCGGGCGTGAAGAATCGCGGGATATAGGCAGGATTCACAAAACCGGCGACCAACTTTCTGACAAAGTAGCACCAGCGGCCGTCCTCGTTTCGCTTGAGGCTGTACATATCAAGATCGAGCCTCGGGTTTTCGTCCATGTCCGGTCTGAACTCGACTGCCGCCCACGTCACGACTACTTTGTGAGCGTTTCGCGTGTGAAGCACCTGCGTCACTGCATAGCGCGCCCATTTGTCATCGTCGCCGCTTCTCAAGTAAAAGCACGCAGCGAGGCGCGCGACATGCAACGCTACTTCGGGGTAGGCGCACTCTCTCGCGCCCACGGCTTCTGCGAAAACCCGCGCGAAAAGCGGCGCGTCATCTGACAGGTTGCGAAGGTCGATGCCTTCCATTTCTTTTGTAAGGTTCTTCATTTGCTTTGCTTCTCCGGCATGGTCTTTTTGATCTGCTCAGCGATCCACTTCGAGCCGCCCAACTCCCTCAACCGCTCGCGCAGTTCCTTCGGGATGTAAATCAGGACGTTCATGCCGCCTTCGGGCGTGTGTCTCGGTCGCCCGGTTACCTTCCTTTCTCTCATCTTCCTACTCCTCAGATATCCCACGATGTCGAAAACTCTCGGTCCTTGAACAGTGCGGCCAGCCCCGTGATCTGCTTCAGCCTCAGCAGTTCGTCGGCGTCCATGCCGAGGTGCTTCATAATCCACGCGTCCTTCATGCCCGCCTCTCGCAATTCCTTGACGATGTTCGCCATGAGGTCAACGTCGTGCGTACCTCGGGCGCGGTTGTGTCTCACGGTACTGGCCATTCGATTGCTGATGTCCTTCTCGATCACCACAACAGGCAACTTGCCGCCTTCGCGTTCGTAGATGTCTTTATGGGTCAGCATCACCGTGTAGCGGTGGAACCCGTCGACGATCTCGTACTTGTCCACGTCTGGGAGGTAGTAGCACACGATGGGCATCGTGTAGCCGTCTTCCTTGATCGAGTCGTAGAGCAGTTTCATCTCGGGCGGGGCGACGTGGTTCGGGTTGTACGTGTTCGCCTGAATCTTTTCGACCGGGATGGCCTGCACGTTGTAAACGGGTGATTTCATTACAAGCTCCTGAATTTCGCCAAGACCGCGTCTCGCTTTGCCTTCATCTCCTTCGTGATGGAGAAGCTCAAGCCTTTGCAAACGAAGTCGTTTTTGATAATGCACATGGCCATACGTCGCCACGTGCAGAAGTCGTCCTTGCCCTCAAGCTCGGGCAGTTCGTCGAGCGGCTCGCGGAACTTTACGAGGTACTTGTCCTTCGCGCCTCGCGTCCCGTAGCTCCGCGTATTGATGATCGTGTCGCCGTACTTCGCTTCCAGGATTTCGATCTGTTCATCGGGGACAGGGCATCCAACGTCCCGCCAGTACGCAATGAACTTTGTGACTGTCTCTTATACACATCTGACGCTGCCGACGACGGAGAG
>ENA-UALB01000043-UALB01000043.1-human-gut-metagenome-genome-assembly--contig:-NODE-43-length-32783-cov-9.785046_pt1 | contig 32783 bp, 24 predicted proteins | sample MGYA00243695_ERZ654458 | MGnify/ENA primary metagenome ERZ654458 (study PRJEB26926, sample SAMN06164669) | human gut metagenome | biome: ENVO:00009003; feature: ENVO:2100002; material: ENVO:00002003...
TACGAGATGTAGCTCCGTCTCGTGGGCTCGGAGATGTGTATAAGAGACAGCTACTTATCCAAACGTAGCTCCGATATTCCCACCAACATAGGCTTTTAACTGAATTTGATTGACTGTTGTATTAAAGTTCCCAATGAAGTAACAATTGTCTTCATTTTCTTTTGTCAAAACAACTAAGAATTGAACCACGTCATCATTTTCGGCCTGAGTCACTTCTAGTTGATTTCCTTGATACTGATAATGATTCACAAGTAAAGCCATTGCGAAAGTTTGAACCATAGCGCTACTTGTCATCATCATCTGATTGTCATAAGTGCCTTTAATGTTTGGAACCTGCCCAGCCTCATTAATGGCACTAATCGCCACATCAAAAGCTTGGCTAACCGCTGCTTTAGCAGACGCGTCTGCCTCCGTATAGGGATGCTCTAACTTTAATTTAGCTGTACGGTAATTCTTTTCATCGGTCGTTTCTGAAACAACCTCTGAAGAGGATTCTGTCGTTGAATGTTTTGGGGTTGAGCTTTCTTGGGTAGCATTTGAACCTCCTGTAAACTGCTGATAAATGCCTACTCCTGAAATCAAGAGGAGTAAACTAATCACAACGATAAAGACCATATTTGATTTCCTTTTCTTCATGAGTATTCCCTTTTCTAATTTCCTAAATTTGCTTCTTTGTCATCTGGGTAGGCAAAGGTGGTCACTTCTGATTTTTGTTGCTCTGGACTCCAAACACGATAATTCCATGTATAAGCTTTCTTAAAATAGTCCCATCCACTTAATGGTGTATTCTGTTCAACAATCAAAATGGAACCATCCTGAAAAACATGACAGACAATACCCGTGTGCCCATAACCGCCACCACCATTTTGTGTTGAGAAGATAGCTCCCTTTTTAGGAGAGGTTTTGACACTATTTCCAAAGATAGTCGCCCAAGAAGCTGCCTGATCTTTACCATTACCACTCACTGAGCCTGAATGTCCCCATAACAAATTACCAAGACTGATCGTTAAATTAACACATTGCCCATCTAAAGCATCCCCTTTTCCTGTAACATGCCACCCTGTAGAGCCACCATAAGCCATACCAAGACTTTTGGGATCAATGATATACGCTTTGAGACTTTCAGGCAACTGATCTGGTGTATAGCCCCAAGCCGTCGCATCACTAGGAACGGTTCCTGTCCCATCGGCGACACTTCCTGAGGAAGTATCATTACATTCTTCTTTCTCAGTTGACAGTGAACTAGATGAACTGTTGGAGTTCCCAGTACCAGTCTCTTGATTCAAGGTATCAACAGGACTTGTGCCGTATTCCGCAATGGCTTTGTCATCAAGCCATTTATATTGGTTACCTAATGTGTTATAAAGATTAGCAAGAGTCACTTTATAGTTAGGATCGGTTGCCCAACCACCATCCGCAATGGCATTAAGGGTTGAAATCCCATCGGTATTGTTAATCGCTGCACTATAAAGTGTTTGACGGCTCATAAATTCAGCCTTGCCGACGATTCCTGCATCGAAGTCTTTAAACCAAGTATAGCCACCACCCGTATTATCACCAACGCTGGTTCCAGAACCACTACCTGAAACACTATCAGAGCCGTAAAGGGCGATGGTTTTGGGGTAAGTCTCAGCGGACGTCCACTTGACACCACCCATATTGTGGGCTTGCGCAAAAGACGGCACACTCATCGAAAAAGAGGTCTCTGCCATAGTTTGTGCGATGGAAGCTGATGGCAAGAAACCACCTACACCCCAAGACTGAATATAGGCCTCTTCGTGTGCTTTGACGAAACTATCAATTGAACCATCACCTGAAGACAGCGATGATTCCTCTGAAGGAGTTGTCACTGCTGTGGTATTACAATTATTAGTATCACTACCAGTAACAGCACCTATAATGCCAGCGATGGTGGTAACACCGATAAAGATAACCACTACTAAGGTCATTAAGGGCACAATGACTTTTAGTTTGATGAGTTGCTTCATCCCTTTCCTCGCTTTCTTACCAGAGACCTAGAATGGTTCTTAGAATCGCATAAAAGATCAGAAAAATAATAAAGCCAATTCCAATTTTCTTTAACGATTGAAGAAACTCCTGGTCCCGCTTATGTTGTGCGGCTAGTCGCTTAGGATCTGATTCGCCTTCAGAAGCAAAATAATCTCGTTGTGCTTTCATCCGTTCCTTACGAATAGCGACAAAGGTATCAATCGCTTGTTTACGACGGCCAATAAAGCCTCTCTTTTCATTTCTAGACATCGACGACTTCCTTTCTCTTATTGAATCCCACCATAACGTTGCATTTCTGGGGCTAATAATTGTTGGTTAAAGACAATGTTTCTGACCCCAGCAATATTCATAAAGAGCTGACCTTTAGCTAAGCGTGGTAAGGTTTCTAATTCTGACTGATTCATTGAATCCGCTAAAGCATTGGCTAAAAGTGGGATGGTTGTTTCATCTGTTTGACTAAAGACACGATACTGCATCAGTCCAAAAATCCGTTGCACAGCAGTCACGTAAGGATCCTTGTGATTTCCTGTTCCTGATTCAAAGAGAATCCCTCGCAGTGAGTTTACGGATAACACGACACCTGCAAAATTATCCCCCATGGAGTCAATCGTATCAGCAAGTAGTTCAACACTACTTTCATACTTGGGATTAATAAGCGTTTGAGCCTCACTGATATTAACAATGTAGTGAGTCATATCCATTTCTGTTTTGTTTGGCTGAGCTTTTAAGACTTGCTTACAGCGTTTGCCGTTATTGACAATATCAGCTGACAACAGAGATAAGACTGAAAAGATCTGAGCATTTAACAAATTGCCTTTTAACCCTGAAAAGTCAAAAGTGACGACTTGTTCAGAAGAAATGTCTTGAAACTCCGTAATCCCTTCAAACATCTCAGCATTCGTTGTTAGTAACTCATTAAAGGTATTATAGATACGGTTAACCGATTTAATCTCTAATGTATCAGGGGTCTTCTGTTGGCTTAATTGGCGTTTACGATCAGCCACATAGAGGACAAAATCGGATAAGATAGGGTATTCTTCATTAACCAAATCAGTCGCTTTTAAGCGCTCGGGATAGCGTTTGGGATTTCTTGTCCATAAGCCTTCATCAATATAAAAATCGTTTAAGAGTCCTCCAAAGGTAGTTAAGTCATCTCCTGTCACCTTATCATTTAAGAGTTTAAAAATGCTCTTGAGCTTATCAATATGACGGTTATAAGATTTTTTCTTATCCACCTGCTCACCATCTTCGGTCGTTACCGTTGGAAAGACTTGGAAAATATTAATCCGATTTTCTTCCCCTGAGAGGTCTAACACTAAACCATGTTGTTGTCTGGTCTGTTCCCGAAACGTCCCATTAGCATCAAAATTACGGATAAAGTGACCTTTGGCATAAAGGGTATCCGTATGCTTGAGCAAAAACGAGCGTTGTCCCATTTTAGGATTCCCTGAAATAATCATAAAAGAGCGGGTACGACGATCATCACGTTCCAGAAAGTTAAAGTTGACAGCTCCCTTAGTTGGTGTCCAACCAAAGTAAACGCCCTGTTCGTCTTCTAATTTTGTGTGATTAAAGAAATAACCACCCGCTAAGTCATGCGCTCGAATAGTTGTCCCCCGACGATGATTAGGAAGCTCCACTTGGTATTCAGCTGGAATAAAGGGACTATGGTATTCAAAATCTAATTCTCCCAAAAGAATAGTGGATTTGAAATTAGAGGTTTTATCTTTAATATCATCTACTTTGCGAAAGAGGTCTTCTTTTGTGGAAGCAGAGACATAGACTCTGACATACATGCCGAGCATGGCAATATTTTTCTTACGAATCTCACGGTCTAGCTCCTGAAGATCTTTAATTTCATCAAGCTCTTGTTGGTTATCCGTCACCTTGCTATTACCTGTAATACGAGTGGATTTTTCTTCAATAGAGTCTTTAATTTCTTGCTTTAAGACTTTATTACTTTCTCGATACCAAGCTAAAAAGGCTCTGGTTCCTGGAATGAGTAAGAGTTCCGACAACCAAAAACGATCCAATTGTTCTGATGGGTATTCGTAAAACAATAAATCCGTATGGTAGCCATCCCCACTCACCCAGTAGCGGTCATATCTAAAGTCAATATTGCCTTGCGGTTGAATCCGACTTAATAAGGCTAAATCATAACCAGCAGCTTTTAGTTGACGTTGGCGTTTTTTGGATAAATCTGGCATCTGTTCTCCCTTCTACACTTTTTCGTTCATGTTATTGAATTGCTTTAGAATTTGTTCTTTTTTCGTTAGACTAATCTCTTGTGGCACAAAATCATTATTTCCATAGGTTTTTGCTTTGCGAACCAGCTCATCCATTTCAGATGTCGTTGGAGCAAATAACCACAAGATAAATTCAGTATTGTAAATTTCTTGTTGAATACTCTCTTCTACCTGAAGGTCATTTATGAGAAGGCCTTCTCGATCTGCCAGTTGCTGGTAACGACGAGAGGTTGGAGAAAGTTTCGCTTTTTCTTGTCGAACAAGACTTAAATGGTGACGCAAATCCGCAATCTGAGTTGTCGTATCTGTCGGCAAGGTGGTTACTTCAATCTGGACGTTGGTATTAAAATCGGTAATCCATTTTTCAAAGTTATCTAGAGTCCGTTGAATCTCGTTATAAGAGAGTGACCCTAAATCTTTACCTGAGATTTCCATCAGCTGTAGGTAGCCATCATCAACCAGTTCAATATAAGATTTATGATTATTAATTATTCTCTTAACATCCAACAATTCTACTGATGAATGTAAATCATAATAGTCCTGCGTTTGGTGTTTGGTGGCTTGCAATCGTCCTAAAGGACGCTTAGGCACTTCTGAAGCTGTCGTCTGTCTAATGGCCATGGTTGCCTCCTCTTAAATAATTAATACTGGTGTAGCATTTCCGACGGTGTCTGAAGAAGAGCACCATACTATGCCAATTTTTCTTTCCACCATTCGTCGGTAATACTAAGTACAGACACATGAGAGGGGTTAATACAATAAAGGCTAGCATCTGTGGCCATTGACTCATCGGAAATAATCGCATCCCAAAGGTTACAGCAGCAACCGCTGACCCACCGACAAAACTCAGATCAATGATAAATAAGCCGATAATCTTAACTCGTGCTCGAATATCACGAGGCACACCATATGTTTCAGTCATAAAATGTCTCCTTTACTAATTGATAGTTTTATCGTAAAGGATAATTTAAAATCGTGCTGTAAAGGGTAAAGTCAATTCTAAACTGAAAAATAAAGGTAACAAAATATCCAACAAGTTATATAACTTATTGGACAAGAAAAGAAGCCTCAAATACGAGACTTCTACTATTCTTAGTATTGATACCTATTAGGAAGCACTATTATTTCTCTAAATGTTATCTCTATTCCTATCAACTGAATACATACTATGTTAATAGTTTGCCTTTTTTTGAAAAAAACGTCAACACTTCAACGTCATTTCAAACGTGAGATTCCTTAACTAAAGTAAAGAAAGCTTCTTCAGAGATAATACGAATCTTCTGACCGTCAGCTATGCGTTTTATGGTCGATTCATACTTTTTCGACCGTTTATCAGGTTCAAACAGATCCAGCTGCTTATGACCAGCAATGAGAATCTCTGTCTGGGCAGAAACATAGTTCTGAACGATAGCACCTTGATTTTCTAAAAATGCCACAGCATCTTGCCTTGTCAGCGGTCTAAGACTACCTGTAATCACGACAACCTTACCTGTTACATCAACCATAGGCATTACTCTTCACTTTCATCAATTTCAGCACCTTTGATGTGACTTTGTTGGTTTAGTCGCTGGCTTGCTTGTTGCATTTGTTGATTAGCCATCCATAGTTGTTGTGTTGACTGCGACAAGTGTTGTCGTCTAGGAAGAGATGAAGATGACCGTTGAGAACTTAAAGGTGTTTGAGCCTGGTTAGGGGCGTTTTGAGAAAGGGTTGGCTGATGAGTATCTGGCTTAGACTGTGTCTTTCCAGTTTTCACAGTCGGATCACTAACCCCATGAAACGCTTCGCTTTCAGGTTCCGTCTGCAGGGTTGGATCAGAAATACCACCTGACATGCTAGAAACAGCACCTCCAGTGTCTTCTTCTGGGAAAAGTGACTCTCCACCATAGTGACCAGATGGATTTAGGCTATACTCATCTCGTTTTGGACGAAGAAGCGATTCAAAACCAGCTTGATCAGCTATTCCATCATTCTTAAGGGCATCATAGACAGCATCGTGACCTGCTTGGGCTTTACCATCTAAATGATCGCTCACATCACCTGCAAAATCCTTGACTTTGCCAACGGCTTCTTGTCCCATAACATCTGCAAGGTCAATCATGTTGCTGACACCACCTTTGGCAGTATTCTTAAGTCCTTGATCTTTAATAGAATTAGCCACTCCTTTAATACCACCGCCAGTCACCGCTAAACTATCACCAATCAGTTTACTTCCTGTCGCAACGGCTCCTGGAACTTTACTTGCGACATGAGCACCAGCTTTACCAACACCAACAGCACCTGTTGCTAGAGCGCCAGCGCCTTGTGCAAAAGCGTTACCTGCCATCATAGCTCCAATTAATTGTTGGGCTGTATCACTGTGTCCCGTTGAAACACCCAGCCAGCGTTCAATCATGGCTACTCCTTGCATAGCTGCCAAGAAGACACCAATATAAACCAGAGAAGCAGCTAAACATTGTTCCCACATGCTAAGCCCATCAAAGAAACCACCTGATAGTTTGTCAATTGCGGAAACAGACAGAGTCGGTAAGTCACGGCAAATTTCTAAGGTCATTCGCATAATCACGACTTCAAAGAAGATACCAGCAATGGCACCACCCATGGTTCGTAACAACTCCTTATATTTCTTCGAGCTAGAAAGAGACGAGTACCCTTGAAGCGGGGAAATCATGGCTTCAATAATAATATCAAAGATAGATTTAACCAGTTTAATAGACATTGAAAGTAATAAAACGATTAAAATACCATACTGCATAAACATGCCAAACCAGTTAACTTTATAACGAAGATAAACAGACTCAAAAGCATTCAATCCATCTATGATATTATGAGTTTTAATCGTTGCGACACCGTCTTGAGATGAATTAAGTTTATGTAAGAACAGACCTTTAGTGCCTGTATATAAATCTTCTAAATCATCTAACTGTTCTTCATTTGAAGCACCGAAGTTAGCCGTAAAGTCAATCTTAGTCACAAAATCAGCAGTATCCCGCTTGTCTGCTGCATCAGTAATATTATTAACAGGTGTAGAACCTTCTTTCGGCGGCTTAATGTAGCCAGAATCATCTAAAGGAAACAGTTCAGTTGAAAAATCATTATCAATCAAAACTTTCAAGTCCACCACATTATTCTTCATTGGCTGAATCGCTAGGGAAGAATACGTGCTACTATCATCCGAAGCGGTTTGAACAGCCATGGCATCTTGAGCGACTGCCGCAGAAATATTGGTCAGCGCAAATGGTAAAACAGCGGTCACTAAGGTTACTAACAAAAAGTTTGTAATGACGCCTTTGTACTTAATGGGTTTTGTGAAAACTCCTGTAATAGCAGAAACCACTAGAAGCAAGGTAAAGAGCGTTGTTCCTAAAATTTGAAACCAATAGAAGAATTTCCCAATGACTGTGTTCGTGTCTCCAAGATAACCAAATAGACCAAAAAGTTTAAACATATTATTAAAGACATGTTCTAGACTAACAGTGATTTGATAGAGGGCTTTGGCTATTCCTCCTGGTAACGCCATGAGATAGCTTAAAAATGCTGGTGTGGGTTCTAAGTAGTTTCCCCAATAAACATAAAATTCCGCAAATTTGTGAGAGTCACCAACATTAATATTCCCAGTTGGCCACGAGCCTCCAGTATCAATTTCATTAACTAAATCTGAAAATGTCTGATACCTCAATAAAAACACCTACTTTCTTTTTGTGATGTTTTTATCGTAAAGGATAATGTCAAATCGTGCTGTAAAGGGTAAAGTCAATTCTAAAATAAAAAACCTCATATCGAGGTTGTAAGAACTATTATTTTATGCTACTTCTCCAGAAAATTTATAATAACCATAATCACGAGGATTTCGACGTAACTCATATATTTTTATTGACTTTCCACCATCTGTTAAAGCAATTTGATAAAAAGCAGTAGCATTATCTACGGCTGGATTTTTTACTTTTCTACTAATAGCAATAGTAAAATTGTCCGTATTCGATAACTCGCTATCAAGCTCTTTTAAAACTGATTTTATTTCGGAAGTTTTATCCTTATCTGAAACTACACTAAAATAAATTTCATAATCATCACTATTTGTAATCGTATTTGCTTTTTTATTAAAAGTTAGTGTATCACTACCCTCTTTAAAAATTTTGCCATCATAACTTCTATCATTAGAATACCCTGTATAGCTATCTTTTAGTTCATTTTTGATAATACTTTCCGTTGATTTTTGACCGCAGGCTGCTAGTGTCATCAGTGCTAATCCTACTGTCAATACTCCTAATAATCTTTTGATTGTCATCATATCTTCTCCCATCATTTTCTGACTTTATTATAACAAAGAACAGTGATTAAAAGCAAGTTATTGTACAACTTCTTATATATCTTTGTAACCAATAAGTTATAGTTATCGTTTCAAACATTTAGATTGACAAAAGCGATAACAAGTGTTACAATGTGTTACATAAGAAAACTGTGGAGGATTTAAAATGAGCACCGTTACTGTCAGACTAAACCAAAAAGAAGAAGAATTATTTAAAGGGTACTCTGAGCTTTCTGGTCAAAGCATTTCAACACTTTTGAAAAAAGCTTTGGTTACCCGTATTGAAGATGAACTTGATTTAAAAGCTTATCAAGAAGCCTATCAAGACTATTTAGACGATCCTGAAACCATTTCTCACGCAGATTTTAAGAAAGCGTTGGGATTCTAGTATGTTTCATGTGGAATATTCAAAGAAAGCACAAAGGCAGATTAAAAAATTAGATCGATCTGTTCAACGATTGCTATTTGCTTGGATTGATAAACATCTAGAAGGAACAACAAATCCACGACAACAGGGCAAAGGGCTAACCGCTAATCGCACGAATCAATGGCGTTACCGCATTGGAAACTATCGCTTAATTTGTGATATCCAAGATGATAAGGCGGTGATTCTTGCCCTTGAGTTTGGACATAGAAGTACCATTTACAAATAACCATTCAGAAAAGTCATCTGAATGGTTTTTGTTTATTTAAATCACATCATCCTCAAACAAGTCAGAATAATTACCCGAAAGGTCGTAGTCTTCAGGTTCGCTACTGTTAGCTGGAACCACATCGTTAATGGCAGATTGGAACATCTCTGTTTGAGAGCTAAATTGACGGTGAGCAGTCTTTGTAGTTTCATAACGAGTATTAAGTTTTGGAAGCTCTCCTGTATTGCTACCAACATTGCTCATTAACTGCAGGCGCCAAGCAATGATATTATTAAAAAGTTTTTTAGCACCAACCGCAACATCTTGCAGTTCTAAATGACGGTGAGCACTTTCCACTGGAATATCCGCTAAACTCATGGTTTGATCAAATTCTTCCTGTAAGAACATGTAGCGATAAGGGAAGCTTGTTTTTTCATGACAGAAGATGGGATCGGTCGTTATCTTACGCCCTGCATTATCCCGACCTTTCACCCCACGTAAAATGACTGCTTCGCCTTCTTGGAGTTTCGCTAATTGTGTTGGCGTTAACAAATCCTGTCTGGGATTTTCAATGGCTACATTAGGATTCGCCTCATCTAAGATATTACTTGAGCGACGGCGGCGGGTAATTGTTCGTGACCCTAAATCCTTACTGAAGCGACTATTGGTTTTATCAGAAGTGGATTTGACATAGATTTTAAGCGAGCAGTTATCTTGAATGGTCGCTGCGGTGTTTTCACCATACTTATCAACCAGTTGCTCCAAGTTTTGGATCCAGAGATAATAAAGGATGTTTTGCCCTAAGCCAATCGAAATCTTCGTTTCCATGTGTGGAATTGCTGGAATGTTGGTAAACTCATCCAGAATATGTAAAATGCGGTTGACACATTTTCGACCATTAGAAAGAGCTAACTCATAATTGGCATTAAAGAGTTGGTCAAGAAAGAGGGAGACAATACCATTATATTCTGTTCGGTTTGGTGGAGTTACCAAGTAAATAACTTTTGGATGATCAGAATAAACCAACTCAATATCACTTTCTTGAAGCAGACTACCTTCTTGTTGTGTCAAAATACTAACCTTGATATGGTCAAGAATAGGTTTCTTGCTATAGTCATCTAAACGAATAACCATGCCACGTTTTTGATAAACTTTCTCAGCTGAGAATTGATAACAATGCTTTTGAATAGCACTATCATCATTATTAGGGTGATTAAAGTCAATCGTTACCATAAACTCATCTGGTAGCTTAGGGGCAATCACATAGGTTAAATACCCTTCCCCATCAATCAGAGCTGTCGCTTCCTTAACATGGGTTACCGTTCGTGTCGTTGCTCCCCACGATTCCTCGCTAGTAATCGTAATTTTTGCGGTGCGATGTGCAAAGTGATTAACCATGTTTTGACTCGTGCTGGAACGAAACTTCACTGATAAGCGACGAGGAAAGCCGACAGATTCCAAATCAATGGAGTTTTTTGAAGTGAGTTTGGCAATGTTGTCTTGTAGGAAGAGATTAATCCCTGACATCATGCTGGAGAAGACGTTTCCTTTCGTTTCTTCTGAAGCAAAGTCTGATGAGCGAAAATTAAGGTCAGCCATGTCTCTAAACTTAGAGAATTGTTGTTGATTAATCAAGCGAAGATTATCAAAGTAGACGGTAATCTTTGATTTCTTCTTAACTTGTTGGTTTTTATCAGGATTTTCAACAATCTCACCAAAGTCATTCACAAAGACCTCTTCAGACCCTAAATCCGTTAGAAACTTAGCAATATTACGAACCGTTACCGTGTCCCAAGCATCATCTTCCCCATTTTTAGCCGTCTCATTAGCTCGGTCAATCAACGCCATCGCAATAGCATTAAAGAGGGAAATCGAAGTATCTTCCCAATACTTGGCATTGCCATTTCCCATTCCTGGTTTGGTTTTACGGTAGATAGCTTCTGCCACCGCATTAACACGGGTTTGGGTCTTTTCATAATAGCCTTTTTGAGCGGCATCAATGGCAAGAGCTAGTGGGTTATAAGACATTGACCAATCCATGTTTTGAAAGGATAGGACATTCACATCATAGCCACGTTTTCGCATGGTTTTGTAAGACGATTGATAGTGTTCCCCTTTAGGGTCCGCAATAACGAGCGAGGGTTGAATTTCGGCTCGACTATTAATGTCAATCGCTGGCATGATATGTCCTTCCCCTTTACCAGAACGGGTCATCCCAATCCCAAGCATATTGGTAGTACTATCGTCAACGTAATAATACCCTGAAGGGATTGATAGGTTACCTAAGATCCTTTCTGCTTTCGTAACGTAGCGACTGACGGTACGATTTTGCCACTGCATTTGTGTCCTTAAGGTCAATCCTGTTAGATTTCCTTTGGTTTCATGCAGGACTGGTACACCACCTTCTCCTGGATAGGTTTGGTTTTTATTCGGTACCTTTTTGTATTGATGGTGGATGTCTTTTTTGGTCGCAAAGCGGTCATCTCCTTCTTCATTGTTATTGTAGTCTCGGTACTGTTCAAAATTAATCCAAGCAGACTTCCAGGCAATGACTAAGGCAATAATAAAGATAGGAATGGCTAAAATAGGCGCCATCACAAAAACTTTGCTATTTAGCAACTGGTGGAATAAAAGACTGCTCCAATCAAAGGTCATCGCTTGCGTATCATCTCTAAGTGTGATAAGAGCAAAATAAACATAGCGAATACCTGCCCTGAGAACAGTGACAAGGTAGTTTGTCACTAAGAACGCTATCCCACTAAAACCAAGCCCCATCACAATAAAACTACGAAAGTTTTTAAAATGGAGGATCGGCTTTAGCTCCTTGTCAAAGCGTTTACGTTCTTGTTTAACAAACGGCAAGTGATAGATTAAGCGAAAGACGACGTTCCACACAATCAGCCCTGCCGCTGTTGGTAAATAGATCACTGCTCTCTTGAAAAAGCGGGTTAGTGATTTTCCTTGACGACATCCCCATTGTTTCCAATCGATCGTTTGACGTTGTTGCCAAGTCTCTTTCAGTTGGTCTAATTTAAGAGTCAATCGCTGTTTGATCGCTTTTCGCTCTTTAAACAGTTGCTTAGCCTTCGGATAGCCTCTTTTAACAAGAGGTGCAAGCAGCTGAAACAACAGGTAAGCTAAAAAGCCACTCATCACAATAGCATTAACAAGACTCACCTTTGCCAGCTGAAGAAGGGTGTTATAAATGACTGGTAACCACTCAAGCATAGCGATCACCTCGCAAGTCTTCTAATATTCTTTCCACCTGTTGCCCATAGAAATGGGAAAAGAGAAAGATTTTAAATTGTACCTGTGGGGAAGCGTTTTGATAACGCCTTAAATAAGGAGAGAGCCACTGCTCTAGTCCTAAACGGATAATAGAATGTTGGCTATGACGGGTCTGCTTCAGGTAATTTTCAACTTGAAGAGAATCTGCCAGCAGCTCATCATAATCATTCATTAAACTTTGTTGTGACATAACAGCATCCTTTCATTTTTTGATACCTTTAGCATAAAGGATAATCAAAAATCATGCTGTAACGGGCAAAGTCAATTCCGTGTCAATAAAATAAACTTCCTAATTAATCTAAAATATGTTAAACCTATGATTTTAGGCGACTTTCTGATATAGTAGTTACAAGCAAGAATACTTTAACACAAAAAAGCAACAACCAATGGTTTAAATTGAGTTGTTGCTTTTTGTGTGATTTAAAAGGGTTCATCCGCATCTACTGGAGTAGCTTGAAACGATTGAGGTTGTTGTTCAGGTTGCGCAAAGACATTTTGTTGACTCTGACGACGTTTTTCAGCTGCCGTTTTGTTTTCTAGAAAAGTAATGCCACCCATTTGAGCTGGGGCAATGTACTGATAGGTTCGACGTTGCCCAGCCTTATTAGTGTAAACACGTTGGATAATTTCACCTTTAATCAAAATAGGAGAGCCCTTTGACAAACTTTGAGCCATCAACTCTGCCTGTTTCCCGTAAACTTGAACTGGAAAAAAGGTAGAAAGCGGCTTTTGTTGCTCATCTAATAAGCTAGAATCACAAACAAAGTCAAATTTGAAACTGATATTCCCATTTGCAGTTCTCCCAACCGCATCATCTGGAATATTGGCCACACGACCATTTGCAATAAATTCTTGCATTGCTGTCTCCTTTAAACATTAATCCTCTTTACGTTTACGAACACCAACTAAACCAAATAAGGTTAATAGACTACCTGCAACAACAGCTAGTACAGACCCCTTATCGCCTGTTATCGGTAGCACACTAGCTTTTTCTACTGGAATATTAGCTGTTGGTGTTAACGATTGATGACTAGTTTGTGTTGTAGTTGTTGATTGAACGGTTTCAGCTTGATAGCCAATAATCTTACCCGTCTCATCGATAATTGGAACTGGTGTTTTGCCTTGAGAAACAAGAGCATCATACTCATCTTGGAGCTGTTGTTTGTGTTGAGCATCAAGCACATCTTGATAAGCTTTAGCGGTTGTTTCGTAAACCGTTTGAGCAGCTGCCTGTTTCACTTGTAACGCTTTAAGCGTTGTAAGTTCAGCTTCCAATTGATCAAGAGCCTTAACCAGGTTAGATTTCGCCATCGCTTCTTTTTCTTTAGCTTCTACCAATCGTTCAGGAGCATGTTGTAGGCTTTCTAAATAGGCTTGCGCTTGTGTTAGCTCTTCTTTAGCATTTTCAACATTATCCTTAGCTGTAACAACAGCATTTTGAGCAGAAACCAGGTCAGCTTGTAATTGAGTTAGAGTTGCTTGAGCCTGTGTTAAAGCTTCTTGTTTTATCTGTAAATCAGCTTGCTTAGTAGCTAAAAGCTGTTTAGCATTATCCAAATTCTCTTTCTTTTGTTTAATGTCAGCATTCAAATTAGCAACAGCTTCATTGGCTTTTTCTAAGCGTGTTTGCGCATTGTCATAGGCTGATTGGGCATGTACTAAATGAGCTTGTGCTGTCGGTGTTTGAACAGCAACTGATTGAGCCACTGTTAAGTTGGTTTGTGCTGTTTGATGAGCACCTTGAGCATTGTCATAGGCTGACTGAGACTGTGCTAAAGCTTGATTAGCAACAGCTGCTTTCGCTTTAGCAGTATCATACTTAGCTTTAGCTTGATGATAAATTGCAGTTATATTATCAGCCGAATTTGGATTAACTAGAGCAGTTTTATCAAAGTGTTCTAAGTTCGATAAAACTGTATCGAAAATGTTTAAATTAACACTTAAGCTACCATCTTTCAAAAGTGATAAACCAATGCCAATGTAACTATCACCTGTCGTCGGATTACTAATACCTGTCACACTAGCAGCATGCCACCATTCATCACTATTAAATAGCCAACGAGTAACAGCATCATAAACGTAGTATTTAGCATCATCCATTGTCTTATTACCCAATGTGTTGAATATATTACCTGCCCAATCTTCATCAACCCAACCATATTTCGCATCTAAGTCTGTAGTGTCATGCTCAAATGTCCATAATGTTTTATCAGAATTAGCATAACGTTGTGCTTGTTTTAAAGCTTCGATAATAGACTCTTGACTCACGTGAACAGGAGAAGTACCAACTTCCTTACGAGCTTGATTAATCAAATCTGCCGCAAATAATGACAATTCTTTAGCCTGCTCATCAGTGATATGATTAATATCAAAAGGTGCTTTTTTGTCATTCTCGTTATGATTAAACTTATTATTAGCCATTTCTAGTGCAGCTAAACGTTTTAAAACAGCTTTAGCCGCTTCACGTTCTGTTTCTGAAAGTGAGAAATTAAAATAATCTTTTAAAGCTTTAGCATACTCAGCAGACATCGTGATAGTATTGATACCATCATAGTCATTCTTGGCATCAGTAAACTCTTTTTGAGCACTTGACAGAGCATCTTGAGCTTGATTAGCACTTTCTGTTTTTTGATCTAAATCACTTTTCTTATCCGCAAGTTCTTGCGCTGTTTTATCAAGTTCTGATTGTGCTTTATCAATCGCATCTTGACGGTCTTTATCAGCTTTTTCAGCATCTGCTAATTGGTCTTTGGCAGATTCAAGGTCATCTTTCTTAGTGGCTTCATCTTTTTTAGCTGCTTCTGCCTCATCCAAAATATCTTTTGAACCTGTACCATCTAAGATGTCTTGAGCTTGGTCTACTTTGCTTTGTGCATCGTTGACTTGGTTTTGAGCATCATTAACTTGATCTTGCGCTTGATCGACTTTATTTTGGGCGTTGTCGACAGCACCTTGAGCATTGTTAGCGTTTTGTTCTGCCTGCTCTTGGTCTTTTTCAGCTTGATCTACTTTATTTTGGCTATCAGTAACTCCATTCGTCGCATTTTCGATTTCTTCAGGAGTTGCTTTATCAACTAAATCTTGAGCATTATTCGTATCTTGTTGCGCTTTATCATAAGCATCTTGAGCTTGATTAGCATTTTGTTGCGCATTATTAACGACTTGATTTTGGTTATCAACGGCATCATTGGCTTTATCAAGCTCACCTTTAGCATTATCAACATCAGTTTGTGTAACAGATGTTGTAACACTTTGATTTTGTTGTTCCTCAGCTAATGTTGCGGTTGAATCAACTTCATCCGCATGAGCTGTTTGTGCCAAAGTTGCCCCTGCTAAAAGAGCTGTTGCAGCTACTGTAACTTTTGCTTTTTTCATAACGTCTTTTACTCCTATATTCATATTCTTTTTACTCCTTTATTTTATCATTTTACTAATTTTTTGTCTTCAAACGGCTCAATCACTTCATCGAACTTTGCAAACAACTCCTAGAAACAAGTCCTTTTATAGTCTTATCGTGATATTATTCCAAAGGACTTGCTTTTAGGAGCAGGCAAAGCCTGCCCTCATGACGGCTATGAGTGATTAGTCCTCTTTACGTTTACGAACACTTACTAAGCCAACTAAAGTCAGGAGAACACCTGCAATCGTTGCGACAATGCTTCCTGTAGTAGTCTCATCCCCAGTCATTGGAAGAACACTTGATTTCACAATTTGTGGTGCTTCTGGTGTTGCTGGTTGGTCATACACAATAGTATGCATGTCCATCTTAAGTTGTGGTGTTTCAACTTCCATTTCAGTTGTCTTATTAACACCGACCTCATGTACATCTGTTGCAAGCTGTGGTGTTTCAACCTCCATTTCAATTGTTTTGTTAACACCAACTTCATGAACAGTTGTTTCTAATTGTGGTGTTTGCACATCCATTGACGTTGTTTTATTAACACCGACCTCGTGAACATCCGCCTCAATTTGGATCGTTGGAACATCAACTTTTTGATAGTCAGGTGGTGTTGGAATTTTGTCATCATATTTAGGTGGTGTTGGTGAAACTGGTGGTGTAATGGTATGCGCTTTAACATTTGAATTAAAAGCAAACCAAACATAGCCTCGACCTTCCGAAAGAATATTAAAGTTAATATTACCTTCAGCACGTCCAGCAATAGCTCCGTAATATTCTAGCGGACTACCATCGACATCCCAGTCGGCAGCATTGAATTTTGAACCATCTGATATGTAAGAATTAGAAGTGGAAGCATGATACGTACCATCAGGTTGAGCTTGAATTGAAGAACCTGCAATCGGAATCATTGTCCCAGAAAAATCTGATACTCCTTCCCAATCACCATTATTTGGGAAAGAAGCATTTAGAGATGAAAAGCTAACAAGCGACCCCGTTGGATCAATTAAATTACCATTTTCATCATAGAATTTGACATCCATATTTAATTTGAAATACTTATCACCATTCAAATAGTGTAAAGTTCGTGTTGGGTCATTGTCAAAAGTTGCTAGTAAGCGATCACCATAAGCAGAATCAATTAAAGTATAAGTGAAAACAACCTTCTTAATATGCTTACCGTTTACTGATGAATTTAAAATATTAGTATACGTTACTGTTACTGATTGCCCTTTTTGAAGAACATATAAAACTCCTCCAGCTGTATTTTTTAGGGCTTCTACCGTTTCTGGTCGCATACCTGCTGTGATTTCTTGAATTTCTTGTTCAGTAGCTGGTTGCTTATTAACCGTGTGATTAGCTTGTGGCTCTGATTGGAAAATCAATTCTTGAACGCTCGGTACGGTTAGATAACCATCTTTATCCTTATTTGCTTCCATTTCAGCCATATACTTAGCTAAGTTCTTATCATACTCGGCTTTATCAGCTTCATATTGAGCTAGTTTTTTCTCATAGTCAGCTTTTAACTGAGCGTTATGCTCATTCACTCTTTGAACTTCGGCATCATACTCAGCCTTTAATTGAGCATTTAATTTATCAACTGCTTGAATCTTAGCTTTGATTTCAGCTAGTTTCTTATTGGCTTCTTCGATACTTGAAACAGTCACTTTATTGCCAGTAATAGTTTGAGTGACAGCGTTAAGTGATGCTATCAAATCTTGAAGTTGTTGATTAACGCTGTTTTGGGTATTAATGATTTCTTCAAGCTTTTGTTTTTGAGCTTCAGCATCTGCTAACGCATCTTCTGCCTTATCATGATGTTGTTTTTCTGTTGTTGTGATGATAACGCCTGCTTCTTCAGCTTTTTTCTTAGCTTCCTCAATCAGCTTATTAGCCTCTGCTTCAGCTTTCTTATCCGCAATCAACTTGTTTGTAGCCTCTTCGATAAGTTTTTGAACTTCGGCTAATTTAGCTTTCGCTTCATCGATTGATGTGACCTTAATAGTGCTCACGTTAACCGTCAGACCTGCTTTTTGCGCCAAAGCTTGAGCTTGTTTAATGGCTTCGTCAATCGATTGTTGCATTTGGGCAAAAGCTTCTAACTTATCTTTTTGACTTTCAGCATCTGCTAACGCATCTTCTGCCTTGTCATAGTTTTGTTTCTCGGTTGTTGTGATGATAACGCCTGCTGCTTCAGCTTTTTTCTTAGCTTCTTCAATCAGCTTGTTTGCTTCTGTTTCTGCTTTCTTATCCGCAATCAACTTGTTTGTGGCTGTCTCAATCAATTTTTGAACTTCGGCTAATTTAGCTTTTGCTTCTTCGATTGATGTGACCTTAATAGTGCTCATATTAACCGTCAGACCTGCTTTTTGAGCTAAAGCCTGCGCTTGTTTAATAGCTTCGTCAATAGACTGTTGCATTTGAGCGAAAGCCTCTAACTTATCCTTTTGGTTTTCAGCATCTGCTAGCGCATCATCTGCTTTATCATAGTTTTGTTTTTCAGTTGTTGTAATCACAACACCTGCTGCTTCAGCTTTCTTTTTAGCTTCTTCAATTAATTTATTAGCTTCTGTTTCAGCTTTCTTATCCGCAATCAATTTGTTTGTGGCTTCTTCGATAAGCTTTTGAACTTCGGCGAGCTTGGCTTTCGCTTCATCGATTGATGTAACTGTTGTTGGCTTAAGTGTAACCGTTAAGCCCGCTTCTTGTGCTAAAGCTTGCGCTTGTTTGATAGCCTCATCAATAGCTTTTTGTGTTTCCGCAAATTTCTCTGCGTCAGCCTTTTGCTTATCCGCATCTGTTTGGGCTTCATTAGGATCGGTATAGTGGTTTTCACCATTCACTTCAACTTTCACACCTGCATCATCAAGAATATCCTTAGTATCTTCTACTGTCTGATTAATCTTTTCTTGCTCTGGTGTTGTTGTTTCAGGCAATTGTAGATTAGTCTCTTGTTTTGGTGTTTCTACTACTTCATCTGTTGAATCTGTTACGTCAGATGATGTCGTGTCTTCTTTTGGTGCTTCAACGATATCACCAGTTGCTGGTGATGTTGTATCAGTAGAGGGCGTTTCTACCTCAACGCTCGTAGTAACAGATGGTGATACATCTGTTTGAGCTACTGGACTATCTTGAGTCGTTAAAACCGATTGTGGTGTTGTCGTATCCTGAGTAGCTGTTACTTCATCAGCGCTAACATGAGCACCAAGAAAGGCTGTCGCTAACGCAATCCCACACACTAAACCATAAGCTTTACTTTTACGGAAATAGCCGTGTCCATTTACCTTTGATAATTGTTTTGCTGTCATTTTTTCATTCTCCTTTAGTTTTTTTATAATAACGATTGTTTTTTCTTCCAGAAGAAGCCAACCAAGCCAAGAAGTCCTGATCCTAGAAGACTAAGAAGTGTTCCACTGGTTGACCCTGTTTCTGGAAGTGTGACGGTTTTACCATCAGCTGTTTTGAAAGAGACTGTGCCATTGGCATTTTTCTGACCACCGAACTCAGTCGCATCTGCTAAACGAGTATTACCTGAGGCATCTTGCACTAGCAACTGACCGTTCTGTGTTCCAACCACTGTTTGATTAGGCGCAACAACTTGCGGTTTTACTGTGATGTTTCCTTGGTCATCCTTATTGACGGCATCATCAGTAATTGGTGGCGTTGTTGGTTGAGATGGTTCAGTCGGATTGTTCGTATCTTCACCTGTTCCTGGATTAGAAGGTTTGTCGGTATCCTCTCCTGTTCCAGGATTGCTTTCACTACCAGAATTATCGGTATCACTACCATCTGTTGACGGTGGTGTGCTGGGGTCTGTTGGTTGATCAGGAGTCGTTTCACCTCCTGTGTCACCACCACCTGTATCTGGATTAGTAGGTGGTGTTCCTGGGTCTGTTGGGACATCTGGGGTTGTTGGCGGTGTGCTTGGATCTGTTGGCACTTCTGGAACAATTGGTGTGCTTGGATCAACAGGTTGCATCTCAGTAACCACCGACACCTCATTAAGTGTTTCTGGCATACTTACCTCATCAGCTGAAGCTAGACTTGCTTGCGTAAGAGCAACGGTTGACACTGCTAGAGCAGCTAAAAGTTGGTGTTTCTTTGTCATAGAGTTCTCCTTTTTTACTTAATATAATCTGATTCTTGTGGTTCTTGGGTTACCACAAAGCCATAATGACTACTTTTATCAGCTTTAACGGTAAACGATAGACGGATACTTGTCGTCTCTTCCTGTTTTACTGCTAACACATAAGTCACCTGATAATCATTGGTTTTTGAGTGATAGCTCATTTTTTCGAGCATCACAGACTGAATCGTTCCTTCTTTGGGAACTGTGTATTTCGCATCACCATCAGAGAGAAAAGCCGTTAAGCTATCCTTATTCCCAGAATAATAACTGGGTAAGAAATAACGACAAAAGACGTCAATTTGGTGTTCAGTTGAGACCAACGTTTTCGTTTCTTTTTGTTGTTGGTAAAGATAAGTGAGTTGCTCAGTCTTCTGAGAAAGTTGAGCAAGTGCAAAAGCAGATGCTCCAAGTCCAGTTACAGCAAGAAACGTTGAGGCAACTAGCCAAATCGTTAATCGTTTAACTGTTTTTGTGTTCGGATTCGAACGAGTTTCTTGATTGACTGGTGGGGCAACTGGTGAAGCTTGTGTCATCGTCCTTACTTGAGAAGTGGTTCTTATCTGTTCGCCTTCTTCGGGAAAGAAAGGTAAAGCGGCCTCAGTTACGCCTAAACTGATTGTATAGGCAGGATAAATCTGATTTTCAAAATACTCACGTTTTTCCTGGTAACTATAAGCATTGAAAGTCGAATCCGTTAAAATAGCTGTGATTAAAGGGTGAAGGAGTGTTTGGTAATCCTGATTGAGAACAAAGGGACTGGCAAACACTTCGCCTTCAGTCACCACTTCTTTTCCTTCTAGATGAGCGATTGCCACTTTCTTCAGTTGAAACTGGCCATAAACCTGTAACAATTCTTGAAAGAGTAACTCCGCTTGAGAAAAGGTTAAGTATGGCAGTGACTCTTCAATCAGCAGTTGTCCATCAGGAAGCTTGCTATCTACCCCCTCGATGATTCCTAACAGTTCAGAGTCATCTTCCGGAGACTTGCCATCTTCCCAAGTTACTTCCAGAAAAAGGGCATCGGTGATCAAGCATTTGGAACTTTTCTTAAAAGGGCTAAACGCCATAGAGACCTCCTTAACCTGTCACAAAATTGTAAAACCACTCAACAATACTTGGTCCTGCTGAAGCCAGGATAATGCCAATAGCAATTGCTAACCAGTGTTTTTTGATACCAGCTTTTAACTCACGACCACCAAAACCATAAAGTAGTCCTGTCGCTACCACTGCTAAAGCAAAAATAACAATGCTAATTCCTTGGAGTTTCGTAATCCCTTGTTGGGCTAAGTTTTGCGTTTTCGCAAATGGATCCTCTGCGTAAGCGGTCCTCGTCATCGCTCCTGATAAAAAGAGGGACAACGATAATAAGTAAGGCTTTCGATTAGCTGTTAATCGCTGAAATGTTTTTGTCAAAATCGTCTTCTTTTCCATAGAAGTCCTCCATTCATTTTTATTGACAACCTTAGTGTAAGTCATTTTTTAAAATCGTGCTGTAACGGTCAAAGTCAATTCTGAAAAACGTTTTTAACCAAACAAACTTGCTAAACTGTCCTCAACGCTTAAACAAATGTGACGATGATCTTGTCGATGCTTCTCATCTGGTGCTTCTCCTTCGACCCATAGATGGATATGATACGCCTGATGATCGCTAGGAAGAGAAAGGCTTCTTGTTGAAATAGGCGCTAAGACTTGACGTTTAATCAACCGTCTTAAGGGACGTGCCCCATTTTTAATATCTGTTCCAACATCCGCAAGATAAGCAATCAGATTGGGGTCATAGCTAAGACTCAAGCTTTGCTTGGCCATTCGTTTGGCTATGTCTTTTAACTCTTTAAGTGCAATCTCTTCAATGACATCTCGTTCCAAGAGGTTAAAAATGAGTTTGTTTTCAATACGGTTAAGAAACTCGGGACGAAATTCGGTTTGGAGTTCGCTCTCCATCGATTTTTCAAACTGTAGCCGTTCACGGTCAGAAAGATTTTTAAAATTCCCCTTTAACTCTGCCTTATTAATAATCTTTTGAGAGCCAATATTAGTTGTCATGATCACAATGGTATTTTTAAAACTAATCACTCGTCCCGTACTATCCGTTAGTCGGCCATCATCAAGCACCTGAAGAAAAATATCCATCACTTCGCTGTGTGCTTTTTCCACTTCATCTAACAACAAGACACTATAAGGCTTCTGTTTCACACTTTCTGTTAGCTGCCCTTTGGTACGAGTAGATCTATCACCGATGAATTTCACCACATCTTCTTTTTGTTTGTACTCAGACATATCAAAACGAATCATGGCAGCCTCATCGTCAAAAAGGGCTTCGGCAACAGCTTTTGATAATTCTGTTTTCCCAACACCAGTTGGCCCAAGAAAAAGAAATGAGGAAATCGGCTTATTTTCATCTTGGAGACCTGCTTGCGCAATGGTAATAGCATCCACAATGGCTGAAATGGCCTCATCTTGTCCTTTCACCCGACGTTTGAGTTTTTCCTTTAGACCTCCTAAACGGTCTTTATCAGCTTTTAAAATCGTTGTCATTGGGATTCCTGTGCGATTCTTAAGGACTTGAGCAATCTCTTTCTCGGTGACGATTAGTTTTTTCTCAGCTGAAGCAATGGTAGCCGCTTCGTCGATTAAATCAAACGCTTTATCTGGTAAAAAGCGATCAGTAATATAGCGAACAGATAAACTCACTGCTTGTCTGACCGCTTCATGACTAATGGCAATCTGATGATAGCTTTCATAAACCCCTTTTGCTTGATCAATCATGCTAATCGCTTGATTTTGGCTAGGCTCATCAACCATAATGGGCTGCATTCGCCGTTCTAAAGCACGATCGGTTTCGACATAGTCATGAAACTCATCTAAGGTGGTAGCACCAATGAGTTGAATATCGCCACGGGCAAGCACTGGTTTGATAATATTTCCTGCATCAAGAGCTTGCCCTCCTTGACTACCTGCGCCAACAATGGTATGAAATTCGTCAATAAAGAGAAGGTTTTCTCCATGGGTTGCCACCATCTCTTCAATGATTTTTTTGAATTTAGCAATAAAACCACCATCTTCGGTCGTCATTAGACTGGATAGTTCTAAAGAGCGAACCGTTAAGCCCTGCAAGTCTTCTGGAACATCTCCCTTTAAAATAGCTAAGGTCAACCCTTCAACAATAGCTGTTTTCCCAACACCCGCTTCTCCGACTAAAACAGGATTATTTTTAGTTCGTCTGCGAAGAGAAGTGATGACTGCCACAATCTCTTTCTCACGACCATAAATCTGATAATCAGCCTCTTTTTGGGCAATCTTAGCCGATAAATGATCAGTATATTTTTCTAAGAACGGTGTTTGGGAGCTGTTGGTCATCTTAATCACCCCTTTCTTTAACCGCTTGAACTTGACTGCTTAGTTTATCTTTAATGGCATCCACAAACTCACGAGGATCAATCGCTCCTTCCCCAATTTGTGAGAGAAAGACCTCCCAACCACCTGTGGTCTCTGGCGATGAAAATTCGTTGTCAATGAGATAATTAATCAGCAAATAGGCTTTATCCGTTGGAAACAGTTGCCCTGTTTTACGATTTTTTTTGACATAACCACGCTTTTGAATCGTCTGAATAATAGCGCCACGAGTTGCTTGTGTGCCTAAACCATATTTCGGAAAGACTTGACTAATCAGCTGACTTTCGGTTAAGCGTTTAGGTGGTTTCGTAACACCTTCGATTACTTGAACAGCTGTTGGCACTAGTTGCCCTACTTGATAATGAGGTAACTCAACATCTTTTCGGACAGCTTGCTCACTATATTCTGCCCACCCTAAATTAATCATACGTCGACCAGTTGCCTGAAACGTCCAAGCTTTATTTTCCAGTTGAACACTTGTGGTTTGATAACAACAATCAGCCGCAAACATTAAGAGGGTTCGTCTCACGACACTCTCATAAATGCGACGTTCTTCTTGAGATAACGTAGCGAGATTAGGAATATTCTCCGTTGGAATCAAGGCATAGTGACTAGTCTTAGCCACTTTTTCCTCATCCACGTAAGCTTCACGAGGTTGCAAGTATTTTGGTTCAAACGAACATTGGATAACTTCTTGATAGCTATTAAGGTGCTGTGTCAAGTAAGCAAATTCATCTGCTGTGATAAAACGGCAATCGGTACGAGGATAAGACAAATATTTTTTGAGATAGAGCTTCTCCACGATTTGTTCGGTCTTGGTTGACTCATATTGCCAACGTTTCGCTGCATAACCTTGTAAATCAGAGAGATTAAATAAGGGCGGGGCTGATTGTTGATGGTCTTTCGTTTCAATAGCCGTCACGAGTGATTGTTCCGCTAAGGCGTTAGCTGTTTCTAGAGCTTCGTCACTATCTGTAAACTTATCCTTGTTTGAGAACAAAATGCCTGTTGCACGATCTTCCAATTGACACTTCCAATACGGTTGTGGGATAAAACCACGAATGGCTAAATCATTCTCACAAATCAAACGAACAGTAGGGGTTTGAACGCGACCGACGGATAAACTATTGCCTTTTTGTTTTGACAGTTGACCCCTCGCTTGTAAATCAAGCGTGGCTAAAGGTGACAGGTTCATGCCAACGAGCCAATCGCTCTGTGCTCTTGCTTCTGCTTCTAAATAATAGTTGTAGGTCGCTTGTGGGTCACGTAAGGTTTGAAACGAACGTTGAAGCCCTCTTGTTGTCATGGAGTTGACCCATAAACGCTTGGTGATTTTGTCTTTGCCACCTGGAATATGAGATAAAATGGAATAAGCAATACGCTCTCCCTCCCTATCCGCATCCGTTCCAATAATAATGCTGTCTGCTTTAGTGACTTCTTGGTAAATCCGATTAAAATAATCTTTTGACTTTTTATCTTGTTTTAACTGTTGCTTAAACGACACGTCAACCAAAGGGAGCTTGGTTAACTCCCAATTATCGCTTGGAAGACCATATTCAAACAAATGTCCTTCCGTTGCCACGACATGCACCTCATCCTCAAAAAATGGACTTTGGGTAATGATGTGTACTTTCTGTTGTGTCGTCGCTGTTCCTAGAGCAGCCGCATAAGCTTTGGCTTGTTCTTCTTTTTCAGCTAGTATTAGCGTAACCATAACATCTTCCTTTCTTTTTTGATAGCTTTATCGTAAGGGATAATTTAAAATCGTGCTGTAAGGGTCAAAGTCAATTCTGAAAACAAACATCCGAATCTAAAAATAGCTAAAAAGTTATATCACTTATTGGCTATCACCAAAGCAAAAGAGCGCTCGCTAAAGCGCTCTTTTTTAACGGCTTAGCCCTTTATCTTGGACTTTGGGAAAATTTGGATCTTGTCCTCTAGATCTCTGATAAGGTTTCGTATGTTGTTCCACGTGATTAACCATTGACATGACTGTTTTATGAATCCGTGTCATCGAATCAGTCAAAGCTTTATCACTAAATACGTTCAAGTTATCCGTCCAGTTAGCCATATAACGAAACGCTTTATCGCCTGTCTCTAGCCCAAAATGTTTTGACACCAGGTAACTCGTCATTTCAGCTTCAAGTTCAGCTTGATAACGAGGAACAGTTTTCGTCTGAGATGTCGTCAGTTTAGGATTATGCAGGGTTGCATGGGCTAACTCATGAATAGTCGTCCCAATTTTTTCACCTGGGGTATTGTGAGGATTAAGCAGGATTTCTTGGCGATTAGGGTCAAAAGCTCCCTTGCTATTTCCTAAGACATGGGCATCATCCTGGAGAATGGTCACTCCAAGGCTTTTAGCATAATCACAGAGACCTTCAAGCACTTCATAAGTTTTCACTTGATTGGTATCAAAGTTATAATGACGGTTTGGCATGGCTTTAGGATAGCTTTCTGGTTTTAAGGTCGTTTGAGAGAGTTCAAACACTTTGTAAGTCGTGTACAATGGTTGACCGCTCGTATCACGTTTTTGAAAAAGCGTCACTTTCAGCTTCTTGTCTTTAACTAATGCTTTTTCTTGTGGCGTAGCCTGTGACAGTCGTTTGAATTTCGGATTACCTTTTTCATTTTTGACTTGCTTACCATTGTTATCCAAAACAGGAATCATCTTTTCCATTTGTGGTCTAAACAAGGTTATTTGGGATTTTTCCCCTGCCTTAACCGAAAGCCCTTGGTGAACCACTTCTTTTTTCTTTCCTGTGCGTTTATTGATATAGGTCGCCTTAGTTTGTACCACATCGTCTTCACTAATGCCTAAACTATCTCCCATGGCTTGCCATTGGTTGTAGGTCGCAACCGCATTGGCTCCTGGCCATTGAGCTTGAATAAGGGCAACATTGCGAGGCGAAAGATGAGGAAAACGACTCATAAAATCAAGATATTCTCGTAAATCTTTAGGCGACTGAGCATAGTCACGAATTTTTTGAAGAGCCACCTGGCTTAATTCATGTGGCGTAATCTTCTCATAGTCAATGGGGGCTGGAGCTTTCTCTTTGTTAGCAGTTGAAGTTTCCATTGCATGATTAGTCATATCAATTGTTTGAGACGGTTCCTGACCTTGTGCGGGAGAGTCATTTAAAATCTCTTCTACCCTTTTTGCGAACTGATTTTTTAAGACCTGTTTTTCCGAAAGAACTTCTGGCTCCTCATCTTTAGATACTGCTTTTGTAGGGTGCTCTTCTTCAATACTCACAGGTTCGTTAGCTTCTTTGGCGATGGTCTGATTCACCGTTTGGTTTTCCAGCTGAGAAAGAGCCACTTCATCCAATTGAGCGAGTTCCTGGTAACCTTTTAAACGACGATAACCAAGACCTAATAATTGTGAAATCGGTTTGTTTTCCTCTCCAATATGATAGCTGACTTCTTCTTTAATCAGGTCACCACCAGGGGCATAAATCGCAAAATTAACCGTTGCATTAGTCACTTCATCACTTAATTGAGACTCTTGATGACGCTGATAAAGTTCTGTCGCAAAGGTTTGGTAATCAATGAACTCAGTCACATCAAACGGTAGTGATGTCTCATCTGACAACTTTTGGAGACGAACATGATAATGATTGTCATAAATATCATCTTGCATCCAAGCTTTATAGAAGTCTGAACTTTTATCTAGCAAGCGATCTTTTTCAGCAGCATCCATGATTTGTTTGAAGTTATTGTCATGCTGTGCTGCATACTCATTATATTTGTCCCATGCTGGATGTAAGGCTTTAGGAATGTTATCTCGATTGTCTTTACCAATTTGAGCACCATTATTATAGACAGCATCCAAGACTTTGGTAAAGTCTTCAGCGGTCACCTCAGCTTGAATTGGTTCTGGTGTTTGCTCACTAGGAACCTCTTGATATTGTTTATTTTGTAAGATAGAAAACATTTCCTCACCGTTATCTGAAACATAACGATGATTAATGGATAATGGTGCTATTTCTCCATCTTTTTCAGAATAAACTCCTAAAATAACATTAGCATGTTCAGTATTGGTAAGCTGTTTCTTCAGTTGTTTAGTTACTTCCATCAATGAAGCAGGATAGAGATTTTCTCCGTTAGATTGAAAAGCTAATAAAACATCTTTATCATCTGACTGGATAGCTTGTTCCATAGCTAATGAATGTAATTTAGGAATATCATCAACATTGTCAAAATAGAAGGAATTAGCGTTTAGAATAGCTTTCATATCAGGTAACGCCTTGATTTTTTGGAATGTAGCGTCTCTATTAGAAATCATGATATTATCATAATCACCCATACCAGTTGCAAAATCATGTAGTGTTTTCTCAGCAGTTTGGCCATTCTTGATAGGAAAAATCCCTGTTAAGTGCATATAGTGACGCTCTTCAAAATGTAAATCAACACTATAAACCCTATCTTCTTTCTGATAAAAGTAGTGAATGGTTCGATCTGCTAGATTATCCAGATACCATCTGGCTGAGTTTTGAATAATATCAGCGTTATTATTCAATTTAAATAAATCTTCTTCGTCAATAACATGGTAATTCCGCTTATACATTGACTTATCAGGCTTTTGTATGGTAAAATATAGTAAAGAATGAGATTCGGATTGAGTTGGTGACAACTCTTTCAACGGTTGTGATTTTATCACTTCGGGTACCGGTGCTGCCTCTTGAGCTTGCTCAGAAAGATCCCCTAATATTGTCTCATCCTTTTTATTTTGCTCTGAATCAGAACTTACCACCTCTTGAGTTTCCTCAAGGGATTTTTTATCAACGTCCCTATCAGCCCCTTTAGAAGGTTCTTTTAGAGATTTTAAAAATTGATTATAGTCTTGTTGGGTATAAAGGTGTTTACTAATTGAGCCTTCTGTTATCCAAGTTTGTAAATCAGTCAATTTGTCTCTGAGAGTCGTTCCATCATTAATGTCATCAAGCCAAGCTTCACCATAAGTTAGAAAACCTAAAGGACCATTTTCCCCTAAGACAGCTATTGACCAGTTATTGTTACCTTCAAAGATTTTGTCTTCACTTGATGAGTAAACATCTAAAATCAATTGAGTTCCTTCAAAATCAACTTCCTTAGTATGTACCCATTCTTGGTCATTAATAGGCATATTATTAAAACCAATAAGATTACTTAGTTGTTCAATAGCCGTTTTGATACTGTTATCGTGTTCCACGGAACCATAACGACGTTCGAGAAAGTCATCATCAATAATGAAAGTACCGTAAGACTTCAATTCACCAACCGCTTCTTTTTCAGCTGGCGAAGGCTCCATGAAAGTATTCACTTCTTCTTGAGAATAAAGATAATTTTCCCACTGTTGCTCACTTTCAATCGTGGGTTGTTTTTTCTGCTGTAAATAACTATTCCAATCAGCCTTCTCTTGTCCGTCTGGTAAATCTGGAATATCAACCGTTAAATCAACTCCTTTTGCTTGCAAGGAAGTGATAAAGTTTCGACCACCAGCATCATTATCCACTGCAAGGGTAATCTTATCGGCATTTTTGCCTTCCGCAAAGTAACCTCGTTCAATAGCAGTAGTTAAACCACGAGAAAGCTCTTCTCTGCTCCATCTTAAAGGACGTCCTGCAAGTTCTGTTTCCAATTCTACTAAATGACGACCAACAATGGATTCTTTCACACCATCCATTGACACCAAACGAACGTCTTGCAGGCTCTCTTTATGTAATTCATAGTAAGACATGAGATCAATCGCACTTTCTGTAAAGATGAGACGGTTTGGTTGACCAATATCCACATGCAGACCTGTCATACCATCTGAGTTGTTCACTATCTTTTTCGCATAGCCTCGTTCTGGCCATTTTTCCCAGTTAGCTTCAATCCCCTGCAATTGAGCACCGATAATCTCCCCTTCTTGAGTTAAGGATTTAAAGACAATAACAGGTTCAATACTGCCATGGACTTTCGCATTGGCTTGTGCCATCACACCTTGATCTAAGAAGAAGTCAATCGTCTCATCTGAAAGTCCACGCTGTCGCTTGAGATAAGTTCTTGCCTCGTTGAATGGTTGTTCGTAAGGTTTGAGATAATAACTAAATGGTTCTTCCCTACGTTCAACCTTTTGAAAGGTTTTAAACTCACCATCGTTAAGAAAATCAACTGCTTGGTTAAAATCAACGTCTTTAATCGTCTCAACAAGCGAGATAACATCGCCACCCAAGTTGCGGGAGAACCAGCACCACAAATTCTTATCAGGTATAATAACTAGACTATCACGCTCTTTCCAGCGATAATCTCGACCTGATCGAACTAACTCCATATGCAACTCATTAGCGACATCTAAAATGGCTCGAGAACGTGCCACTCTTATACGTTCTCTTCTAGTCAAAAAAGCGTTCAAACTACTTTCTGCCTTTTGTTCTGACATGTCTTCTCCCTTCTTTAAAAACACTCATAATACGGACAATAAGGGGGATTGTCCGGTTGTATGAACAGCTCTATTGGCAGTTGAATCAACTCACCAACAGACAACAAGGCATATTGTTTGGGATTGTCTTGATAAGATAAACAAATCTCTAAATCCGCATTTCTGCCTTGGCCTTCAAAAGTAACCCGTAACGTTTGATCATCCATAGTTTTAACTAACCAGTTTGCTTCAATATCAAACGTTTCTAGTGTTACATCTGGAAAATATAATTCCATAATAGCTCCTTTTCTTTTTGTGATACCTTTAGCATAAAGAATAAGTAAAAATCGTGCTGTAAAGGGTAAAGTCAATTCCAAAAAAAGATACTGATTAACGCATCAGCATCTTTTTAAATTAACGATGGTAGCGATACTCTTCTTGCTCTTCTCGCTCGTCGCTACGAGCACGTTCTGTAAGGGCTCTCTGATTAGCACGTTGAGCTTTTGAGAGTGCCGTCGTTAACTGTCGCAGAAAACTGGTGTCTAGCGTTGCTTTTCCATGAACTTGGTTCATGCTTTGGCGTTGAGACCGTTTATGAGCTTGTAGCTGTTTGGCTAAAGCTTGTTGGATTTGTGTTTTCTGCTGGCTGTCTTCTTCAGGCAGTAATTTCTCATACAACTGTTTCAAGGTTGAAAAGTGTTGAGCGTTTAATTGCTTCAAGCCTTTGATTTGCTCATCATTAGTAGAGGTCGCAATGGCTTGATTGTTTTGATAGATGTCATGTTTCAGCTGAAAAATAGACAGATGGGTTTGTAGTTCTTCAACATACTCGCTTTTGGAGATGTCTTGTCCTCTTAACAAGGGTAAGATACTCTGATCCTGAAGCGGTGAAACAGATTTGAGTTCTTCTTGAAGCCGTCTCATTGGGGCTTGAATAATGTCTTGGGAAGCTTTTGAGACAGGAAGAGATACACTATCTTGAAATTGTTGGTTCAATAACTTCTTAGCTGTCAACTCTTCAGGCTTTAGTTTGTAATTTGGGGTTAATTGCCATTCAATGAGCTTCAGTTCTTGAGCTATGGCTTGTTGCTTAAAAGACACAAAAGCCTGGTCAGTTGTCAAAGGCTGAACTTGATGTAGGAGCTTCTGGATTACTAGGAGTTCTTTTTGCTTTTCTTCTAATCGACTAAGCCTTAAGGCATAGCGAAAAGTTCCGAGTTCTTGTCGCTCTTTTAAGGTGCGATGTTGCTTTTGTTTTGCCACATCAACCAATTCTTTTAATTCCGCAGTTGAAAAGACGGATAAGTCTTTCAAGGTTAGCTGCTTAGCTAGAAGATTTTCTTCTACTTGACTGATGTCATAAACTTGGTCTTGATGAAAGTTAGGCTGACCAATGCCATTGCCATATTTATCATAGCTGTCATAAACGGGTTTGATAATGGTAATCCCTTTAGCTTCAGGAGTTAATTGATACCCCAATTTTTGCCAAGCCTCTAATGACTTCAACACGCTCGCTTCAGGTAACTGTTCTAAAATACGATTTTGATTTAATTGAGAAAAAGTCTTAACATTATTTTTCAGCTGATTGTCTGGAAGGTGCGGAGGATCTTCTCGAAAGGAACGTAAAATACGGTTCGCTAATCGCTCTCTTAGTTCTGCTTCTCGCTGAGCTATTAGCTGGTCTAAGTCGTATCCTTTTGACGTTGCTTGTGTCCGAATGACTTGACCATCGACTGTTCTGATTTTTTCATAAGTCTGATTTTTTTCAGCTGAATAAGTTCCCTTATACGTTTGTAAAAAGTCACGGGTTTCTTGTAGAAATTCTTGATACAGTTCTTTCCCATCATGCTCAAAATAAGAGTCCAGGTACTTATTTAAGAAGAATTTACTCACCGCAAAATCTTTAGCGTTAGAACCGTAACGCCATTTCTTTTGAAACGGCAAGTGATTATAGGCTTGTTCCAAAAAATTTTTTTCAGTTGAATGAACCACTCTGCTTTCTTGAAACACCTGGTCAATGAGATTCGCTTTTAAGTTAGCTAAGAGTTGTTCTTTTCGCAATAGAGCCGAACGTGTTTTGTCATTAATGAGACCATGAAAAACATCACTTTTACATTTTTGAATTGTTTTTTGTGAAAAATTGCCACGGTATTCCATCCGATGACGAGGTTGATAAAAAACCTTTTCACGATTTGATTGCACTTCAGAAAGACCAAAATGCACATGGATATTATCTGTATTCAAATGAATGTTTCCCCACCAAAACGCAGAATCCGAAAGCCCCTCTTTTTGAATCATTTTGGGAATCACATCACGCATAACCGTTTTGATGGCTTGCTGGTCAACACGACCGGTTGCTTGATCATATAGTCCTTGGGCGGCTAAAAAGTCGTTATCAAATGAGATAACACCTTGCCACAATAACGAACCATTTTGATTAGCTTGTTCTAACTTTTCTTTTAGCTCAGTTACTTTTTCCCGTTGCAAATAATTGGCATCTTGAGTAAAAATAGCCGTCAGTTCATCACTTTGTTTTTCAGTCGCATAAGAACGATTCATATAATCAATGTACTCTTGAAAGTTAAGCGTCGTTTCTGGGACCTCTGTTTGAATTTTTTGAAGCTGATTTTCGGTCATCCCTTCGACAGATTGTCGATGAGTTTCTAAGTCAAGATCATTATCCATTTGGACAGCCTCATCACGATTCGTATAATCAACATAGGTACTATTTGCTTCTGTATATTGCAACATAAAGGTAATGTTTGGACTTGATGAGTCACTCATTGTTTACAGCTCCTTTTTCCTTAAAATAGACCATCTTTTCGCAATTGAGCATACTCGTTTAAGAGTGGTTGCAGTTCTTCGGCTTCAACTTGAAATTCATTAAACCACCTACCAGATGGTGAGACGTGCAGGTCGTTTTTATCCACTAAAAATTGCATCGGGATAAACCTGTCTCTTATACACATCTGACGCTGCCGACGACGGAGAGAG
>ENA-UALB01000054-UALB01000054.1-human-gut-metagenome-genome-assembly--contig:-NODE-54-length-30070-cov-20.743995_pt1 | contig 30070 bp, 47 predicted proteins | sample MGYA00243695_ERZ654458 | MGnify/ENA primary metagenome ERZ654458 (study PRJEB26926, sample SAMN06164669) | human gut metagenome | biome: ENVO:00009003; feature: ENVO:2100002; material: ENVO:00002003...
TACGAAAATTCATATATGATAAAATCAAGCTTAAGGAAACGACAGCTTTTTAAAACAAAACAACATACGAAAATTCGTATTAGAAAGGAAACGTAATGAAAAACATTGAATACATTCGAAAAGAGAGAGGTATTTCGTTGGTTGATATTGCAGATTGTTTGCATTTAAAGTCTCAAACAGTTCGCGAAAAAATCAATGGAGATTCTGATTTCAAATTCGGAGAAGCATTAAAAGTTCAACAGACTTTCTTTCCAGAATTTGATATTGTCTATCTTTTTCAAGAACATAAAGAATTATCTGTAGGGTAATATACGAAAATTCGTAACTTCTCAGCTAGGTTGCTACGGTTCTAGCAGACGCCTCCGAATTATAGATAATTGACATGATGAAACGAACTCCATTAGATTGTCTGCTAGGGCTATACCAGCCTAGCTGGGAAATAAAAAAACATAGAAAGGATATAGCATGGAAGAAATTTTAGAACGCATAGCAAAAAGCCTTGAGTCTATTGATACAGAACTCAAGGCAAGAAATACAGACCGAAAGAAACTACTTGAAGAAGCTGAGCGAATCGAAAAAAAGGTTATAGAAATTCAAGCAGACCCTTTTGGTCTTGAGAATTTAAAAGCTACAGCATTAGCTGATAAAGCTAAGAAAAAGGAATAGCTGCTTTGATTTTAGCTGCGAAATCAAGAACATTTTCAATTCTCTCTTTGAGAGTAGGTTCTTTGAATTTGAGTTCAAGTGCGGCAACAGCTTCTGTCGTTAGACAAATAAAGAAAAGAGTGTCATTGCCTGCTACTGCTGATATATACTTATGTCTTTGCAACTCAAAACACGTATCAAGAACATCTTCTTTAGACCATTCAGGCATGATATTTTCTTTGATGAAATCAATATCTTGGAAGTTCCTTGCTTGTTCTTTAGAAACTTTATCTTTTCTTCTGTCAAGATACTGTGCATACATTGAACTCAAAAGATATTTTGCATCATTAGTTAACTCATTCATATAATCACCTCCTTTCGAGATGATTATACCAAAAAAGCCGCTGAATAATCAGCGACTTACACAGAAACATACTTACATTATACCAAAAAAAGGAGTACTTATGGATAGTGTAATGCAACAATTTTCTGATTGGCTGAAAAGCACAATCAAGGAAACGTTAAACAAACTTTTGGAAATCGAACAGGATGACGGTTTTCCAGAATTGATGGACGTAACAACGACGTGTGACTTTTTGGGAATTAAATACGACACGTTTCAACTTTACCGTTATTCAGACGATTTTCCAAAAGAATTACCAGCAAAGCGCTGGTCGAAACGGGCTATTAAAAAATGGCTTGAAAATCAAATTTAAAAGCTTCTGGACAAGGATTAGAAAGAAGAGAAACATGAACATCGGACAAAGAATTAAACAATTTCGTTTAAATCAAGGCATGACACAAGAGCAGTTCGGCGAACTGTTTGGAGTGTCAAAAGCTGTAGTGAACAATTGGGAACATATGAGAAACTACCCAAATAAAACTAATTTAAAAAAGATTGCTGATTATATGGGAACAACACCTGATGACCTTGTTACCAACACATTTGATTGTGAGGTTTGGGTAAATTTTGGTGAAGGGCAACTTCCGATGCTTTTAGGAGCGTTTAGATGCAGACCTCAAGCGGAATTGTTTATCGAGTTTTTAAAAAAAGACAATTATCACAAGCATGCCAAAGATTTTGAAATAAAGGAGATTTAACATGGACTTATTTATTATCTGCTTTAGTTTAGCAGCAGTGCTATACGTGCTAACGTTGCCATTTATCGGCAAGAGAGCGCATAAGAAAGAAGAACCAAAGCGTGTATATTCGGAACATTTTCCGCACGAAGAGAGCCAAATCTCATACAATCGCATGCATGGTTTACCAGATGACGCGATTTAAGGAGAACGACAATGACTAGATTGAAAGAATTAAGAAAAGAAAAAAAGCTAACTCAAAAAGAATTAGCTGAAGAAACAGATATTCCATATCGAACTTTACAACGTTGGGAAAACGGAGAAAGCCAAATAAAACCTGAAAAAGCTGAAAAACTGGCGGACTTCTTCGGAGTTAGCGTTGGATATTTACTAGGTTATGATGACAATAATTTTGAAAAACAAATCAGAAGTGACACTTTAACTAATCTTCTTTATAAAATGCACACAGCATGTGTTTCGTTGCTTGAAAAAACGGACAAAGAAGCTTTCTGGGCAGGATTTGAAACAGCAGAGCTGATAGTGCAAACGCAGAAAATGATATTAGAAACTGAGGAGTCCGCAAATGGAAAATGAATACTTTGACATAGACGAAATCATGCTAATCGGCTTTGACACAGACGACTGGCACGGGTGCTGGGGCGAAAAAGAAGAAGAGGGTGATTAAATGGCAAAAAGTAAAACAAAAATTTATTTCTGGCTGCGTCTTGATAATAATTTTTTTAAAAATCTAGCGATTAAGCAACTTAGACGCATGAGCGGTGGTGATACTTATGTGCTTATTTACCAAAAAATGATGTTACAATCGCTGGAAAATCAAGGTTTCATCTATTTTGAAGGTGTACTCGATAGTTTGGCGGAAGAAATAGCTATGGCTTTGGACGAAAATGTCGAAGATGTTCAAGTAACAATCGCATATTTTCAAAGTAAAGGATTGTTGCAAATCGGAGAAGAAAACGAAATCTTCCTTGAACAAGTTCCGATGCTGCTGGATCAAGAAACGAATTGGAACAGATATAAACGTCAGCAAAACAAAAAGTTGGAAAAATTCCAACCACTTTCCAACCACCTTCCAACAGATATAGATATAGAGATAGATATAAAGAATAGTAATAGTAAGAATAAGAATAAGAATGCTGCTGATTTTTCTGAAATTTATTCTTACTACCAACAAGAAATTGGCATTCTATCACCTAATCAAGCGGAACAACTAGCCGACTATCTCAAACTAGATAACTTTGAACCAGAGTTATTAAAGCGTGCCATTGATAAGGCTTCTAACAATGCTAAGCGCTCTTTTGGCTATGTAAATTCTATTCTAAGGAATTGGAAACAAAACGGCATTATAACACTGGCACAAGCTGATGAAGAAGATAAGAAATTCCAAGAATCAAAACATCTTCCTCAAGGAGACGAAGATCTACACAGCATCGTTGATCCAGCCTTTGGATTTTAGAGGTAATATATGGAATTAATGTCTTATGAATATATGATTAACAACGGCATCTTAGTAGATACCGGCGACGTCTGCACGATTCATAACAAACCGTATTACAGACGCATGAAACAGCAAGGAGAATACACAAGCACAGCCTTTTGTTTAGAATGTCAAAAAGACGAACTAGAACGATTGAAACAGTCTAGCGCTGAACAGCAGACAGTTAACGGAATGCTGGCAAAAACATGGAATATGTTTGAGTCCATGAGCATCATTCCAGACGACTTAAAAAATGCTACAATGAAAAATTTTGAAGAGCATAACTTTGAAGACCAAAAAGCGCATGCATTCGCTCAAAGAGCAGTACGATATTACGGTCAAGGTGGCGAAGGCAATACTTTTCTACAAGGTCGTCCAGGCGTTGGAAAGAGTCATCTGTCAATAGCGATTGCTAAACAGCTAAATGACACATTTAAAATTTACAACGAACCAAAAAGCGTTATCTTTATGCCAGTCGCAAGGCTTATCCAACGCGTCCAAGCTAGTTTTAATGGTGGCGGACGATTTACAGAAGAATTTGCTACAAAACTGTTAACAAGCTGTGATTATCTTATTTTAGATGATTTAGGAAAAGAAACGTGTACGGGCAATTACATCAAACCAGTCAATGAATGGACATATCGCTTCCTGTTCAATGTTTTAGACAGTCGGACTAAAACAGTAATTAACACGAATTTCTCACGAGCGGAGCTTTTAAAAATCTATGACAACGCCTTCGTTGACCGCTTAACAAAAGGCATGCGAGGAGACAAAGACCGTATTTTTAAATTTTCGGAAGGAGCTGAAAGCAAACGATGAATGAATTGGAAATCAACATCTTGAATTACATCAAAAATCACGGCAGTTTTGAGCGACCAGTACCGCTGAAATTGCTGAAAGCTGAATTTGACATTAGTGAGCGCAGCGTTAAAGACACAGTGGAGCGCTTGAGATGCGAATTTAAACAACCAATCATTGCAAGCCGTAAAATGAGGCGAGGTGGCTATTACTTGCCAAAGAATGACATGGAGCGCAACGCAGGTCTAATGCCATACAAAGAGCAGATTTTAACTTCGCAAAAAACAGTGACAGCCATTACATCTGTCAACCTCACCGAATACTGGAAGGAGTGGGAAGTATGAACGAGCTACTTATTCAACAATTTGAACAAAATTATTACAACTACTCAAAAGAAATTAGAGGCATGCTTTTAAAGCTTGATACAGAAGCTCTAATAGCGAAGTTAGCTAGAGACAGTAAAATGTATCAACTTAAGCAAATAGTTTATTAGAGAGGGAAATATGGACGTACAGAGTTTATTGAATAGAATTAGTTTTCTCGAAGAAGAAGTGCATCGCTGCTATGCAGAGATTGAAGAGAAAGAAGTCAAAATTGAAGCATACGAGGACGCGCCGAATGAATTTGAAAGCTGTTTGAAGAAATTAAAGGTGCGAGCATGATTGAGATTAGATTGGACAATGAACTTGTCGGCTACTATGACGAATTAAGAGAAGCATTGCTGCAAGCAATCGACAATTTAGCGGTTGATGAAACGGCAACACTAGCCAAAATTTACAAAAAATATAGAAATTGGTCAGATGAAGACCTTATCGAAGAAATTCAAGATTTAACAGACAAGCGTTTAGCGATTATCTTTAACTTTCCGCTCGATTATCGAGTAGATGTTAAACAGCACATTTTAGATTGAGGTCAGCATGATAACTTTGAATGAAGATTTTGAGCAGTCATATTACGACAGGACAAGCGACTATCTCAATCTTGCTACTGAGTACGGTGAGATTATCAATCAATATCAAGACAAGATTGTGAGCTTGCAGCAAGAAAACAAACGATTGAAGCGTGAAATATGGAATCTTAAGAAAACGAAAGGAAAAAGAAAATAATGGCAAATCAATTGCAAATGTCACACAAAGACTTTTTTAACAGACCAGCAGTAAAAAATAAATTTAGCGAGGTAGTGAGTGGTAAAAGTGACCAGTTTATCACGAGTCTGCTATCTGTCGTAAATAACAACAAATTGTTAAGTAAGGCAGATAACAACTCAATTTTAAATGCAGCGATGAAAGCAGCGACTTTGAATTTACCAATCGAACCGAGTCTGGGAAGTGCATACATCGTTCCTTTTAAAGGGCAAGCACAGTTTCAACTAGGTTATAAAGGATTAATCGAGTTGGCTCAACGAAGCGGACAATATAAGAGCATCAACGCAGGTGTTGTTTACAAAGCTCAATTCAAATCGTATGATCCGTTATTTGAGACGCTGGAGCTTGATTTTAGTCAACCACAAGATGAAGTCGTAGGCTACTTTGCATGTTTTGAATTGCTCAACGGTTTCCGAAAAATTGCATACTGGACAAGAGAGGAAGTTTACAATCACGCTAAACGATTCTCAAAAAGTTTTAATAACGGGCCGTGGAAGACTGATTTTGATGCAATGGCTAAGAAGACATTGCTAAAAAGTATTATTGGAACGTACGGGCCAAAATCAGTTGACATGCAGAAAGCTATTGTAGCTGATAATGAAAACGAAGATGAGAAAGCAGCACCAATTGACGTAACACCACAAGAAGAAAGCTTGTCAGATTTGATTGGTGAAGCGCCACAAGAAGAATTGCCGATTGCTAACCCAGAAACTGGCGAAATTCAAGAAGAACAAACGGCATTATTCGACCAGCTCGGAGATTTAACAAATGACTAAAGATTTACTTGGCAAAGATTATTACAGTCTTGACTCAGCAAAAGCTTATTGGTCTGTCTCACAAGTTAAACGATTTAAGGAATGCGAAGCTAGAGCACTAGCAGAGCTTAATGACGACTGGAAAGATAATCGAGATAAGACAGCTCTACTAGTAGGCAATTACGTTCACAGCGCATTTGAAAGTAAAGAAGCGCATGAGGCGTTTGTTGAACAGAACAAAAAATCAATCTTTAAAAAGAACGGCAGCTTATATGCACCATTCGAAACAGCAGAGAGCATGATTAACGCACTTGCAACAGATAAGAATTTCACGGCGCTTTATCAAGGTGAAAAAGAAGCTGCTGTAACGGGTGAAATTTCAGGTGTTGAATTTAAAGGCAAGATTGACTGCTTAAATATTGAACACGGCTACTTTGTTGATATTAAAACCACAAAAGGTCCAATTGATGACGAGGTTTGGGTTAAAGATGAAAGCGGCAATAATTACAAAGTTCGCTGGTTTGAAGCGTATGGCTATATTTTGCAAATGGCGGTGTATAAGACAATGCTTGAAGCGAAATACAACAAACCGTTCGAACCAATCATTTACGCAGTAACCAAAGAAAGTCCGAGCGATACCCGGGCCATTCGCATTCAAAACATTGATGCTATTCAAGACGAATTGAACGGACTAGCTAAGATTATCAAACATTTAGATGATGTTAAGCATGGCAGAGCACAAGCAAAGCCTTGCGGACGTTGTGACTATTGCAGAGAGAAGAAGCTCACAAAACGAGTTGAAATTTATTAAAAAAACAACGTGTCGCGAACCACGTAAAAAGCGAGCTAGAAAGTATGTGTCGGTTAACAGGACGACATGTAAAGAATTTCAGCGGGCACAAGCCTTACTCACTCACATTTTAAATGTGCCTGCTTTTGTTTTTTAGGAGTTTAAAAATGAAAGAAGAACTTATCAAACTGACGCAAGAAGATTTTGAGGGATACGCTAAACATACAATCTCAGAGCACCTTGAAATTAAATCGTATGAAGTTTATATGGTTTGGTTTAATTACACGCTTAGCAATATGAAAGGGTTGTTTAGCTTTGACAGTAAGAAAGCTTATCCGATGAGCAATCCAAACGCAAAACTTCCTGATTATGTAGAAGTGACATACAACAGTAAAAAGCATGAGTTTTATTTCGATTGGTACACGAAAGAACGTCAAGAAGTTTCTAAAATTGCTTGGGAATTAAGAAAGTAGGAAGATAGATGTTTTTGATACCGTTTGAACCAAAGCCACAATCAAGGCCACGAGCCACAGTCAGAGGACGACATGCTGCGGTGTATGAAGACCCTAAAATGATGAGGTGGCGAAAGCAGGTTACAGATTACATCAAAGAAAATTATGACGGTCGCTATTTTGATGGCGCTATCTGTGTGAAAGTAACGTTTTACATGAGAGCGCCAAAGAACGTCTCTAAGAAGCCATCAGAGCGTGCGAAAGATAAAGCTAAGCAATTATATTCAAAATACATTTCAGAGCGTCTGTGGCACGTTAAAAAGGCCGACGTGGATAATCTAGTTAAATCATTGTTTGACAGTATTTCAAAATCTGAAATTGTTTGGTCAGATGACAATATTGTGTGTGATTTGAGAGCTAGAAAACTGTACAGTCCAAATCCACGAATTGAGATTGGAATTGAGGAAATTGAAGAATATGAGGATGATTAAAATGGCAAGCAAGCGAGCACCGCAATGCTGTGTTGTTTGGAATGAACGGCACGCAGAATGTCCGCTTGATGTATTAATGGAATTTAAAGAATGGACGCACAAGCAACATCTCAAGAGTTATATCACAATTGCTGATATGTTGCATGTGACGCCAAACGAGGCTAATAGACTATTAAACCTGGCAGCATTACCAGATGATGTGGTAATTTGCAGAATGAAGGAGCTGATGCATAAATGAATAATGAGATATGGAAAGCAATCAAAAATTATGAGGGCTTTTATGAAGTTTCAAGCGAGGGACGTGTACGAAGTGTTGAACGTTTAGACGCTCGCGGGCAGCACCGAAAAAGCAAGGTGATTAGTATAAAGAACATAAGAAGCACTAAACAAGTTACACTTTTTCGAGACGGAAAACGAAAGAACTTTTTAGTTAAAAAGCTTGTGGCAGATGCATTTTTAGAAGCGCCTCAAGCCAATGAGAAACTAATATATGTTGATGGAAATCCAGAGAACAATTGTGTTGAAAATCTTAAGTGGCAAAAGAAAGCACAAAGGAAGCGCAACGTTTATAGATTCGAAGATAATAAAACTGGCGAAATTTTCGAAGGTTCGATTGGCGATTGTTGTGATGCGTGGGGCCTAACCAAAACTGCTTTACTTTGCAGAGCGAATAAAGGGCGTGTCACAAAAACTTTAATCGGTGTTAAAGGTCTTCGTACATTCACGAATATCGAGACAGGAGAGAAGTTTCACGGCACAAAACAGCAAGCTCGAGAGTACTTTCATATAAGCTGGAGCACGCTCTACGACAAGATTAACTCTGGTCTTATTCAGATGTGGCCAGAAGACGAAACAATAAATAGTGAAGGGAAAATTTCAGATCCAAAGACGAAGAGACTATTGAATCAATATTACTTGAAGAAAGCTAATTCATTAGCTTGTGAGGTGACATATGAATAAACAAGAATTACTTGAAAAAATAAAAGCACTTAAACCAGATGAACAATGCCTACATGAATATCAACCGGAAGAATGGGAGGCTTTTCAAGATGGTTTTGATGATGGCAAATGCTATGTTGAGCTTATAATTGAACAGCTTGACGAGCCGGTGAGACCACCAGAACCAAAGCCGCTGGAGCCAGAAAAACCTGTAGTGCCAAGATACGTAGCAGACTTCTACGAGTCTATCAAAGATGATCTTGAAGATGGGGTGTATGAGTTTTGTGCGCAATTTTATGAAGACGAAAGCCAATTAAGCAATAAATTGTGCTGGTGGTTTAAGTCCACTGAAAATAAACCAATCGAAACGCTTGTTAAGATGAGGTTGTATGGTTATAAAGTCGCGGAGTACAAAGTGGCACTTAAGTCGAACGGATTCTCTCTTGGTATTTTCCAGGGAAATGGCCCAGTGAAGACGATCTTTACTAGAGATGAACTAGCGGAATATGGCTTTAACAATTTAGATGAATATGAAGTTACAGAGGTGGAAGATGAATAAACAAGAATTTCAAAAAACAATACGAAATATGGAACCGCCAAAACATTTTTCAGCTCTTACTTTTAAAGAAGCGTTTAATGAGGGATTTAACTCAGCGAAAAACGACGCATTATTTAATTCTTGCTTTCTTAATGAGCCAGAAAAACCTGTAGTACCGCAATATGTGGCGGACTTTTATGAGTCAATTAAAGATGACTTTGAATATGGAGTGTATGAACTTTGTGTAAATTTTTATAATTGTGATTTGAGCGGTAAAATAAAACATTGGTTTGATTGCAATGATACCAATCCTATTCAAGTACTTGTAAATATGCATCAATTTGGCTATGAGGTTGAGAAAGAAAAGCTGTATACAGTAGAATTACCAAATCCAAACGGAGGAACACATTTGGTACTTTGTAAGGACTGTGATGGCAAACTCTTTTTTGACGTATTCTTTAGCGAAGAATGGAAAACTTTTGGAAAGTGCAAACTGACAGAATCCGAAATCAAGAAAGATTTTGAGTGGGCGTGGCAATTTGCGAAAGAGGTGGAAAATGACTAATTTATGGGAAGAAACAATGAGAATGTTAGTGGCTCACGGAAAAACATTTAAAGACGTCGAATATGTTCAAGGCTCAAATTTTGGAATTACAAAAGAAAATTTTGAAAAAGTTGCAAAGAAATCTGACTACGACTCAGGCTTTGGCGCTGCGAGAGTAGCAGAGGATTTGGTTGTTGTTGGCGACAATTGGTGGATTGAACGTCACGAATACGACGGTAACGAATGGTGGGAGTATAAAGAAAAACCAAAGCAAATTAGCGAAATTAAAGAAGTTAGTCATCTTGCTGGCGGTAGGTGGGACAAACTAGCTGAACTAAATGAAACTGAGGTAGATGAATGATTAAAAAGTACATCAAAACAACACCTGTCGAAGCGATTCAAGTAACACCATATAATTATGTTGATATTATAGAATTTGCTAACAACCAAGAAATTAAGTTTGGTTCAATAGGACTTTTCCATAAGATTGAAACTCTTGAAGGTTATATGGTATTTAAGGATTTTGATTATCTCATTAAAAATTCAACTGGTGAATGCTATGTATGTGCAAGAGATATTTTTGAGAAAACATACAAGGAGATTGAAGAATGAGACCAAAATTTAGAGCTTGGACGGAAGAAGGCAAAGTGATGTATTATGATGTCTATCCTTTCAAAAATGATACCTTATTGCTAAGTTATGATGAAATTGCTTTTGATGAAGTGCCAGCAAGCGATTTTATCCTCATGCAGTACACAGGACTTAGAGACAAGAATGGCAGAGAGATTTATGATGGTGACGTTGTTAGGTATGAATGTTGTTTTGAAAGCTATGTAGAAGAGGTTATTTATGATGATAAGCACTGCAATTTTGGGACGATTGATAAGGATGAAAAAACATTCTCATTTGATGCTTTAATTAGCGATTTCGCCGTGGATTGTTTTGAAGTCGTTGGCAACAAATATGAAAATCTAGAATTATTAGGAGAATAAATGAGATATAAAAATACACATACTGAACTTTTAGAAGCGCAGCTCGTAATTGGCAAAGCAGTCATTGAGAGCATGCTAGAACTTATTCCTAAGAAAGGCACGGAGATGGCAACTATTCCTGTAACGATCGAAAACAGTAAGTTTGAAATTGAGGTGAGAATGAAATGAATAAAGAAGAAATGCTTTCTAATATCAAACATATTATGGATATTGCTTTAGAGCATGCTAAACCAAATGAACCAGATATTGATGATTGGCACACTGTGTATTCATTAGCAGATGAAATTTATGTAGCTTGGAAAATGAATTGTTTGGACTGAAAGGACAGTTAAATGAAAGAGTTTAAAGAAATCATTGATGGAGTAGCACACTCACTGAATATGTCAGTTGATGCTTTAGTTAAAGCTTATCCACAGTTGAGGACAGAGTACAGTTGGTATTATGCTTGTAATACATTTCAGATTGTTTTTGGAGTACTTCTTTTTCTAGCTGTGGGTGGTAGTATAGTTACTTTCATTACTTGGATGTATACGGCTAATGACTACCGTAGCACAGAAGCACAGTGCAATAATAGTTTTAAAGCCTTTGTAGTGATTTTTATTATTACCTTGATTGTATTCACTATATTTTTAGTAGCATCCGTTCTAAAGGGCTTCACAAGTCCAGATGTGCTAATCATTAATAAAGTGATAAATACTATTAGTTGTGGAGAATAAATATGAATAGAAACAGAGTAGAAATGTTTATGGGAATAACTATGTCTAATGTAAAACAGGACATAAATGAATTTGCAGAGTTTCATGAAATTATTAGTGTTTCAGTTGTTTCAGATACAACTCAAATGGGTGCTCATGGTTACAAGGCACTGGTACTTTATAAAGCTTAATGACTCACAACGGTACTAGCAAGGTTCAACTCCTTGCGTGGGTATTAGACTAGGAAGAAAAAAATAAAAAAAGAAAGCAGGCCTATGATAAGCGCTTTCCTAGTCGGGTGCTTTAGGACTCTAAATTATTCTAGATCCATGGGAAATGGCTCATTACTAAGGTATTCTCTAAAGCCTTAGATTTTCCAGAAGATTTCGCGGATACTATTGGGAACAGTATTCTGCAAAAGGGCTGCAGGTGGTTCGAATCCATTTGCAGTCGTTAAACCAGAAAATAAAAAAGGAATAGAGGTGGTTAAAACACTCCTTCTTACAAAAATTAGTACTGCAGGCAAGGTTTTATCTGGTTTACTTGCTAGCAAACATAGCGAAATAAAATAGAAACGAGGTATTCCTTAAGACTATTTTCTTTAAAATCCAACGCAGTTTATCGCTAGGCTGTTATTATGTAAGGCGTCACTTTCGTTATCAATAATTCAATATTTGGGTCGTGCGCCTGCCTAAGAAAAAAAGTCCTGCTTACGCAAGACTTCATCGATATTAAACAATTACTTATATTATAACATATCGAAGGAGAAAAGACGTGAGCAGGATTAAAACTAAAGCAGATTATATTTTAGAAGAACTTAGATTAATTCCTAAAACGATTAAGCAATTAAAATTAGACATCGAGAACACCAGAAGCTCACTGTTCACGTCGCCGCAATGGTCTGACATGAAAGTGAGCGGAGGTGTTAGACGTACACAGACGGATAAGAATGTTTCAATCATTGACGCGTCTGATTACGGGCTGGCAGAGATTGACCGTTTAGTCAAACGGCGCGAAGAAATCATTGGCGTCATTATGCAAATACCCGACAGTGCACAGCGTCATGTGCTGCTAACCACTTATCTCAATTGTCAAACGTTTGATGAAGCTATTGACAAACTCGAACTTAATCGCAACAAGTATTACACAATTAAAGCGAAAGCTGTAAGAAGCCTGAATGTTATACTAAATCAATACTAAAACATACGGAAATAGTACAAAGTAATACTCACAAATACAATGAGATGGTGTATTATAGTAGTATGAAATAATGACGAGGGGAGCTAAAAGGTAGCTCCTTTTGTCATGCAAAAAGGAAAAAGGAATATGAAACCACAGAAGCTTACTGTTGTTGGTGGAAAGCGAAAGCAAGTAGACTTTGATAGTCGAAGCGAAGAGTACAAGAACTATAACAAGATTAGATGGAACTATGATAAGAAGATAACAAGGTTCTACAATGATCCAGTCTGGAGAAGTACAAGTAAGTTGGTATTACTTCGTGATGGTGGTGTCTGTCAAATGTGTGGAGGAGAAGCGACGATGGTCGACCACATAATTCCAATTAAAAAAGATTGGAATCGAAGATTGGATCTTGACAATCTTCAAGCGAGTTGTAAAGCATGTAACGATGCTAAAGCTAATCGTGAGAATTATTGCAAAAAATAGCATAGAAAAGGCGAATTATCCCACCTATAACGGGTGTGAGGGGGTATAAATATTCGGAAATACCCCTTGTTTTTTTATCGGGGCTTGGTATCGTTCGTGTTATACAACGCCGCCCTCTTCCGTGCGCAATTTTCCCTTTTTAAAATTTTTACAACATGAAAATTTCAATGTAAAGGAGGTGTCAAGTTGGGAAGAAAGTTAAAGGTAGTTGAAAATAACAAAAAACATTTGACTAAAGCTGAAAAAGCTGTACGTGTCGAAATCCAAAAATCAGCTGGTGACGGTTTGATTGAGTTACAACTAACACCTCCTAAACACTTAGGAGAAACAGCGAAAGCTGAATACGCTCGTATCGTTGAAGATTTAAAAAGTTTGCCAGTCCGTGATTTAGACAGGGCTGTTTTAGAAAACTACTGTACATGGTACGGTATATATGTTGAAGCAAGTCAAAAAGTAAATGAAATAGGTATTTCTGTTTTTAGCGAAGATAAAGGTATGTGGATTCAGAATCCATTAGTTGTGACGCTTGAAAAAGCAACGAATAACATTAAATCATGTGCGGCTCAACTAGGTTTGACTGTTGATAGTCGCATGAAGATGTATGTGCCTAAGACAGAAGAAAAGAAAGACACAATGTTTGATAAATTTGGAGGATAAATGAAAGGAGGTAATCAAAAATAGCTTACGATTATTCAGAAATTCCAGAGCAGTACAAAGATACTGCTTTTTATTATGCTCTCGATGTGGTCGAAGGCAATGTTAAAGCTTGTCAGAAAGTAATCAAAGCTTGTCAAAGGCATTTGGATGATTTAAAAAACATCAGCAATTCTAATTTTGAATTTGATTATTTCCCAGAGAAAGCCCAAAACACTATCGACTTTCTAGAAATCTTGCCAGATGTTAAAACAGGCAAAACTTATCCGTTGGCTAGATTTCAAAAATTCATCATCTCCAGCTTGTATGGTTGGCGCAAGAAAAAAGACCACTCTGTCAGACGTTTTCGCAAAGCAATGGTTTCGGTTGCTCGTAAAAACGGAAAGACAATTTTGATTGCTGGTATCTTGCTATACGAATTTCTTTTTGGTAAGAACCCCGCATTGAGCCGTCAGTTGTTCTGTACGGCTAACGACCGCACGCAGGCAAGAATTGCTTGGACGATGGCTAAGAAGCAGTTAGAAGCTCTTAGAGCCAAGGATAAGGACATCTTCAAAGCTACTAAGATTGTTCGCGATGAGTTAACAAACAAGCGTGATGAATCGTATATCAGGGCATTAAGTCGTGATACTGGGGCAGTTGATGGTTTTGAACCATATGTTGGCGTGCTAGATGAGTATGCTGCAAGTAAAACCAATGAAATGATTGAACTTTTGGAATCTGGGCAAGGTCAGCTTGATAATCCATTGATTTTAATTATTTCGACAGCTGGTCTAGATTTGAATGTACCAATGTACACCATTGAATATAAGTACGCTACTAAGATTTTAGATAAGAAAACAGTTGATGATTCGTATTTTGCGTTCATTTCCGAACAAGATGACGAGAAAGAAATTGCTGACGAAAGCAATTGGATTAAGTCAAATCCTATTTTGGAAGTGCCAGCGTTGTATGAAAAAATCATGGATTATTTGCGAAAAAGGCGTAAAACTTCGCTTGAAACGGGTGAAATTAACAAAGTTTTGGTTAAAAATTTCAACATGTGGCGTCAATCTAGCGAAGCCTCTTATATGGATAAACAAACGTGGGAAGATGCACTTATTGATAAGCCAGATACGACTGGCAGACGCGTCTGGATAGGGGTAGACGTTGGACATTCAAGCGACTTGTTTTCAATCAGCACAATGACGATGATGGACGATTATTGGTACGCTGACAGCTTTTCTTTTATTGCTACAAAGTATGGTTTGATAGCTAAAGAAAAGCGGGATGGTGTATCTTATACGAACCTTGAACGCATGGGCGAATGTGAAATCACTACTCTTGAATCTGGTGTCATTGATAACGAGCGAGTCATGGAAAAACTTGAAGAAATGGTTATCGAAAACGATTGGGAAGTCCAAGGAATTTACTTCGACCCTTATCAATATGGAGCTTTATTAACTATGATTGAGAAACGACACCCAGAATGGACACAAGTCCAAATCCCACAAACAACAATGGTTCTGAATATGCCGACGAAGCAGTTTAGAGATGACGTCAAAACTGGGAAAATTAAACACTCAGGCAATAAGTTACTTACAATGGCTGTTAATAATGCTTATACACGAGTTGACAACAACGGTATGCGTATTGATAAGAATAAAAACAGCAATAAAATTGACCCGCTAGATGCACTTTTAGACGCTTATGCGGCTTGTTATCTCGAAGCATTTGACGGCGCAGGTTATTGGACTGATGAGAAAATCTTTGAAAGTGGAGGTCTGTTTTGAAATTTTTTAAAAATAACATTCATACATTGCTACTGTTAGCAGGCTTTGGCTTGATTGATTATTCATTTTTTAGATTGAATTTTACAGCTGGCTTTATGTGTTTAGGTTTGATGTGTACATTTTTAGGTTTATACATTGATAAAACCATGCGCTAGAAAGGGGGTGAGACAATGAGCTTTTTTCAGTCGTTAGGAGATTCCAAACTCTCTTATGACGATTATGTCGCTTCAGTAGTATCTGGCAACGATAGCGCAAAGTATGTTGGTATTTCAGCTCTTAGAAACAGCGATGTGCTGACAGCAACTTCGATTATCGCTGGTGATATTGCTAGATTTCCGCTGGTTAAGAAAAATGTTAACGGTGACATCATTCAAGACGAGGACATCAATTATTTGTTGAATGTAAAATCGACTGGCAATGCTTCGGCTCGGACGTGGAAATTTGCAATGGCAGTCAATACTATTTTGACAGGCAATGCTTATTCTCGTATTTTGAGAGACCCACGAACTGGCAAAGCGTTGCAATTTCAGTTTTATAAACCGTCTGAAACTCGTGTAGAGGAATTAGACAGCCACGAGCTTATCTACACTTTCGTTGACAGTTTGACAGGTAAAGAGGTTACTTGCGGAGCTGATGATGTCATTCATTGGAAATTCTTCAGCCACGACACAATTTTAGGGCGTTCTCCGTTGCTATCTCTAGGTGATGAAATCAGTTTGCAAAATAGCGGGACAAGTACGCTTTTGAAATTCTTTAAAGATGGTTTTTCAAGCGGCATTTTAAAAATGGAAGGCGCTATGTTGAGCGGTGAAGCTCGCAAGAAAGCTCGCGAAGAATTCGAGAAAATGCGAGAGGGCGCAAAAGGTGGTAGTCCACTAGTATTTGATAATACGATGTCCTACGAACCGCTCGAAATTGATACTAATGTCTTGCAGTTGATTACAAGTAACAATTTTTCAACTGCTCAAATCGCTAAAGCTTTGCGAATACCAAGCTATAAATTGGGTGTAAATAGCCCTAATCAGTCCGTAGCACAGCTTACTGAAGATTACGTTACAAATGACTTGCCGTTCTATTTTGACGCGATAACGAGCGAATTAGGCCTTAAAATCTTTAGTCCAAGAGATAGACGGAAATGCCGACTTGAATTTGATACACGTAGTGTCACTGGTCGAAATGTTGATGAGATTGTTAAACTTGTCAATAATACGCTATTGACACCAAATCAAGGGCTTATCGAGCTTGGCAAACAGCCGTCTGATAATCCAGATATGGATAGGTATCAAACAAGCCTTAATTACGTTTTCTTGGACAAGAAAGAAGAATATCAATCATTGAAAGGAGGTGAGGGAAATGCCGAAACGAATTCAGATGAGGGGTCCGCTGATTCCGAATAATAGCCAAGAAGTTTACGACTATTATGGAATGGAAGCGGTCAGCGCTAAATCGATTGCTGAAGCACTTCCAGAAGATGGTTCAGACGTTGTAGTTGAAGTTAATTCAAACGGTGGTTTGGTGACAGTAGGCAGCGACATCTATACAGCGTTAAAAAACTATTCTGGGCATGTTACTGCTGAAGTAACAGGAATGGCTGCAAGTGCTTGTAGCGTCGCAATCATGGGCGCTGACAAAGTCGTTATCAGTCCAACAGCTCAAATCATGATTCACAAAGCGTTGTTGAATTGGGTGTCTGGTAACAGTGATGACTTCGAATCAGCCGCTAACGCTTTGAAAGCTAGCGACCGAGGAATTATCAACGCTTATAAAGCTAAAACTGGTTTAAGTGAAAATGAATTGCTTGAGCTCATGAAAAACGAAACGTATATGAGCGCTGATGAAGCTGTTGAAAAAGGTTTTGCTGACGAAGTGATGACATTTGACGAACAGCAGGCAGTTGCAAGCATTGGCAATGGACTGTTACCACAAGCGGTTATTGACGACTATTTTGCAAATCATGGCAACAAACGAAAACAGGAAATTGAAGCTATGAAACGTGAAATCGAAAAAGAAGAAATTTTACAAGGACTTTAAGTCCTTTTTATTTTGCACAAAAAAGGAGAAAAACTATATGTTTGATGAAAAAATCAAAGAATTAAAAGCATCTATCGACTCGCTTTCAACTACTATCGCTGATAAAACAGCGGAGGTTAAAAACGCTCTTGAAGCTGATGACCTTGAAAAAGCTCGTACAATCAAAAACGAAATTGACACTGCTAAAGAAGAATTAAAAACAGCTAAAGCTGACCTTGAACTTTTTGAAGCTACTAAAAATTCAGGCGGGGCAGAAAACAAAGAAGGTCACGAAGTAAAAGGAGAAGATATGAACTATCGCGACAAAGTTAACGCATTTTTGCATTCAAAAGGCACTGTTGTCAATGAAGGACTTCGCTTCGACGGTAAAGATGAAGTGCTTATCGCAATGAACGAAGTTACACCAGTAGCACCAACAACAGACGGTGTTAAGAAAACAGATACAACTAAAATTACTAGCGAAGAGCTTGTTACGACTCCAATCCGTGAAATTAAGACTACTGTTGATTTGAAACCATTCACAACAATTTATCCAGCTAAAAAAGCTTCTGGTAAATATCCAATTTTGAAAAAAGCGACATCAAAAATGGTTAGCGTTGCTGAATTGGAGAAAAACCCAAAACTCGCTAAACCAGAATTCGAACAAGTTGATTGGTCTGTTGAAACATATCGTGGAGCTATTCCAGTTTCACAAGAATCTGTTGACGATGCAGATGTTGATTTGATTAGCATTGTTGCTGAAACAGTCGGTCAAATTAAAGTCAACACAACTAATGCAGCTATTGCCGATGTACTTAAAACTTTTACAGCTAAAACAGTAGCAAACGTTGACGACATCAAGAAAATTCTTAATGTTGACCTCGACCCAGCTTACGATGTAGCTTTTGTTGTTTCGCAAAGTTTCTATCAAATTTTAGACACTCTTAAAGACGGGAACGGACGTTATCTATTACAAGATTCAATCACAGCAGTAACTGGCAAAGTTTTGCTTGGTAAACCAGTATTTGTTCTCTCTGATGAAGTTCTTGGCGCGTCCGGAGAAGCGAAAGCGTTTGTTGGTGATTTTAAACGTGGTGTCTTGTTCGCAGACCGCAAAGATCTTGGACTTCGTTGGGCAGATAACGAAATCTACGGTCAATACTTGCAAGCTGTTCTTCGTTTTGGCGTTAAGAAAGTTGATGCGAAAGCTGGCTACTTCGTAACATTTACACCCAGCGAAGCCTGATTCGGAAATCGTAAGCGTTCCGACTGAGGCGAACACAATTACAGAGATTAAAGCTTACTTAGATACTAAAGGCATTAGCTATACAAGTAGTATGACTAAAGCTGAATTATTGAACTTAGTAAATTCTTAAGGAGGTAGCTAAATGGCGGTCTCACAAGAGTTACTGGAAGCAGTTAAACTCTATTGCAAGATTGACTTTGACTTTGAAGATAGCATTTTGGAAGAAATGATTGAAGCTGCACAAGAACAGATTTGCTTTGCGATTGAAGCTGGTTCAACACCAGCTGATTTTGAGGGCTACAAAAAATTCGATATTGCTGTTAAAAAACAAGTCAAAGAAGATTACGAACATAGAGGTGTTACTGCTGATAGCAATCGTTACCCGCTGGCGAATGGTGTGTTAAACATCGTTCACCAATTGCGTTTGCGAGGTGTTGATAATGCTGACACGTAAAATGAATGTGCGTATCACGATTTTTAAAAAAGAAGGTGGGCAAAACGAAGATGGCGAAGTTTTAGACAATGTCAGAACAGACATCATGAGTTGTTGGGCTGAAGTGTCTAAGACGACTGTTAAAGATTTTCGTGAGAATACGACAGGCAAACAAGCAGATAATGCAGTGTTGACTAAAACGAGCGACACGAAAGTCTTTTTAATTCGCTATATGCCTAAACCACCTTTTGACAATTCAATGTTCGTTGATTTTAACGGGCTTGAATATAAGATTGAAAAAATGGAAGTTGATTACGCCAACAAGGAAATGATTATGATAAGCGGGGTGCGTGTCGAATGACATCTGGACTCGATGAAATCTTATCTAATCTTACGAAATTGCAAGTTAAAGCACCTAAAACAGCAAGAGAAGCGGTAACTGAAGTTGCTGAAAAATTTGAAAAACAATTGAAAGCAAACACACCTAGAGAAGGCAGATCTATCGAACATTTGCAAGAGGACACAGCGATTAGTGGCTTTAAAGGCGCTAGCGAAGGGATTGTCTCGAAAGAAATTGGTTATGGTAATGCTACTGGGTGGCGTGCGAAGTATCCAGACTCGGGTACGATTTATCAACGAGGACAAGAGTTTGAAGAAAAAACAATCAATCAAATGACGCCCGTTGCTAAGAAAATTTTTGCAGAAAAAGTTAAGGAGGGCTTAGATTTATGATTGCCGAAACGACGGCGTACAAGCTATTAAGTAACGATGATAAATTGAATGAGCTGTTCGACAGCTATCGTGGCGGTAAATTCGGACATGGTTTTAAACAAGGAATTTTCACTTATGACATTCCTGAAAAACCAACCGATTTAAAGAAAAAAGACTTAGCGCCTTTTTTGCGTATCAACACGACTTATGATGCGCCTAACAATTACGCAGATGATAGCTATATCGGCACAGAACAGCGTATTGTCATCAATTTTTGGTGTCAAACGGCTGCGCAGTCTGCTGCGATTACAGCGCGCATCGATGAAGTTTTAACAGAAGCTGGTTTTGAATGGTATACAGCTAACGAAACTCCTCGATATAAAGATAACGATATTGACTTACTGATGAACGTAAGAAAATATCGTTTTTTTGATTGGGGTAATTAAAAGAAAGAAGGAATTAATACATGGGTAAAGTAAAATTTGGACTTAGTGGTTGCGAATACGGCGTTTTGGATAATGCCGAAAAAGTTACAACAAGCAAACGTCTTCCGGGACTTACAAGTGCAAAACTTGAGCTAACAAACGAATTAAAAACACTTTCAGCCGATGACGGACCATACGTTGTCGTTTCTGGTGGTATTACAGAAGCTAAATTAACAATTGAAACATACGACTTGACATCTGATGCACGCAAAGACTTCTTTGGCATTACTGTTGAAAACGGTGTTGAAAAATATACCAAAGACCTTACACCGAACGATATTGCAATTTTATTCCGCACTAAAATGGACGATGGCAATTATGTATGGGTTGGCCTCTTGAAAGGTAAATTCAATCTTCCTGGCTTTGAAGCATCTACTGTTGATGGTGCGCCAGACCCTAAAGCTGACTCAATTGAAGGTAGCTTCGTAGCGCGTGGTGGCGAAGATGGCACAGTTCTCTTGATTGGTCGTGAAGATGCAGACGGCTTTGACCTAACAGCATTCAAAAAATTGGTATTTCCAACTGCGGGTTAATCAACTGGCCGCATTTTGCGGCCTTTTATTTTTATGTGAGGAAAAATTATGTACGAAATTAAATTGAAAAAAGGCGGCGTTACCAAAGAATATGCAAAGGAATACATCAACGTTGAAGACAACCTTTTAGCCGTTGACCACAACGCACGTCAAAACGCTTTTATTTCAAATGATAAAGCTGCTTTTGATTCGAAACAAACACGTAAACTTAACGAAGCTTATCTTCAAATGTTTGTCGACATGTACGGCAAGCAATTCACTGTTGCTGATTTAAAAACTGCAGATGTTGAGACATTGAATGTTCTCGATGAATTGTACGTTGATGCGCTAGGTCGAGGCAAATCAAACGAAGAAACTGATGAGGGTGAAGAAAAAAAGGAGGGATAACTCCTGAAGAAGCAAGAGCCAACTTGCTTAGTATGATCCAACTTTTAATCGAGCGTGGATACACAATTTTGGATATTAAAAAAATGCAACTATCAGATTTTGAATTGATGGTAGAAGCGTTAGAACAAGAATCACCCGAAAAGAAAGCGGAAGAGAAAGAAACCACGCTCGACAAAGCATTTCCTTTCTTGTTCGGTTAGAAAGGAGGAATAATGGCGAATATAGGTAAATTGGTAGCAACAGCGACCCTTGATATAGCGCCGTTTCAAACCAATACAAAACAATTAAAAACCTATATGAGAGGTATTGACAGCTCTTTGAAAGCTGTTGAAAAAAGCATAGCTGGCCAAGGTAGCAAAATTAAAGGCTTGCGTGCAGTTTATAACGAAACAGGACAAGCTTTAAAAGGCTACCAATCGCTATTAGTACAGCAATCCCAAAAATATAATGCTTTGAAGGCTGAAATAGGTGATTTCTCGACAGCGACAGCAGCTCAAAAAGACGCTCTGATTGGCGCACATACAGCGATGATGGATACCGCAGCTAAAGTAAGCGAGTTACAAGGACGTTTACAAGGCTTAGCTACTGAAATGAGTGTGTTTACTCGAATGGGCTCGGCAATGACCAATTTTGGTAACACGCTTCAAAGCGTCGGCGGTAAGATGACAGGGCTTGGGAATACCATGACGGTTGGTGTGACAGCGCCAATTGTAGCAGGAGTTGGAGCTGTCGTTAAATCTGCCATGTCTTGGGAAAGCGCCTTTGCTGGCGTTAAAAAGACCAACGATGAAGTCGTTGATTCGAACGGTAATGTGGTTTACTCATATGCGGATTTGGAAAGCGGTTTGCGTGGTTTAACAGCGCAATTGCCAGCTAGTCACGAAGAAATTGCAGGGGTGGCTGAAGCAGCTGGTCAGTTAGGCATCAAGTCACAAGACGTTGTTAGCTTTACCAAAACCATGATTGATATGGGCGAGTCAACTAACTTGTCAGCTGAAGACGCGGCATCAGCAATTGCTAAAATTGCAAATATTACTGGTTTAACATCAGATGAGTACCAACGTTTTGGTAGTTCAGTAGTAGCTTTGGGTAATAACTTCGCTACCACTGAATCAGATATTGTCAGCATGGCTAACCGTTTAGCGGCTTCTGGAACATTGGCAGGTTTGACTAACCAAGAAATTCTAGGTCTTGCGACAGCGATGTCTTCTGTCGGTATTGAAGCCGAAGCTGGGGGGACTGCAATGACCCAAACCCTATCAGCTATCGAATCTGCGGTAGCTGCTGGCGGCGAAGACCTACAAAAATTTGCTACAGTCGCTGGCGAATCTGCACAAGAATTCGCTGATAAATGGAAAAATCATCCAATCGAAGCTATCCAAGATTTCATTCGAGGTCTTGGGAAACTTGACGAAAAAGGCGAGAGTGCCACTATGGTGTTGGACGACATGCAACTTTCTGGTGTTCGTCAGTCTAACATGCTTAAATCATTAGCACTTGCCGCAGACACGATGACTGGCGCAGTTGACTTATCGAACAAAGCGTGGAGTGAAAACACGGCGCTTACTAACGAAGCAAGCACACGTTACGAAACAACTGAATCAAAACTTAGAATGTTAAAAAACCAAGTGGTCGATATGGCTATCAACTTCGGTGGTCCATTCGTAGATGCGTTAAAAAATGGTCTCGAGGCATCTAAACCACTCATTCAGACGTTGTCTGACATGGCCAAGAAATTCAACGAACTAAGTCCAGCTCAACAACAGCACATTATGAAGTGGCTAGCTATTTCAGCAGCTGCTGGTCCAGTGCTTTCGATTTTAGGAAAACTAACAACTGGTCTCGGCAGCATGTTTAAAGTCTTCGGTTCAGTCAATAGTGGAATTGGAAAACTTGTCGGCAAGCTCGCACCAATGGCTTCTGGCTTAACTGGTGTTGAAAGTGCGGCAGGTGGTGCGGCAGGTGCCGCATCTAACTTCGGTGGTGCAGTAGGATTGTTATCTAATCCACTGGGACTTGTTGTAGGAGGTGCAGCAGCACTCGCTGGTGGTTTGGTTGTATTAGCTAATGCTAAGCAACATGCTACTGAACAGGCTCAAAAATATGGAACAACGCTTTCTGGAGAAACAAAAGGTGCACTTGACCAGTTCGGAACTGCAGTGACTAACGCTCAGATTGCTATGACCAACTTCGAAACTGGCGCAACACAGTCTGCTGATGGTGTCAAGACAGCAGTAGCAGATATGATGAAACAAATTACACAAGGTGCAGAAGATTCTAAGGCTCGAATAGACGAACTTGCTCAAAAATTCGGTTTCACTCCAGAGCAAGTCGCTGCCGCGAAAGCTAAGCAAGACCAAATTGTTTCGAATGCACAAACGATGACAGACCAGATTACAGCGATTTACGAGCGTCATAATGGCGATGTCAGCAAGCTAACAACTACTGAAAAGACAATTGTCGAAAGCAACATGAAACAGCTCTGTGAAGCTCGCGTGAAAGAGTTGAGTCTTGGGAAGTCAAAAGAGAAAGCTGTTCTCAGCACTTTCAATGGCGAAATTGGGAAGATGACGATGGCACAGCTCAAAGACAGCTCGAAAGCTCTACAAGCTGCCATGAAAGAAGAGCAGAAAGCGTACAAAGACCAACGCAGTGGTTTGAAAGAGTCGCTTGATCAAGGCATCATCGACCAGCAAGAATATAACACTCGAATGACTGCGCTCAAAGAACAGCACAAAGCAACGATGTCTGAGTTTGGTCAAGCACTAGTTAAAATAGCGCAAGAGCAAGATGCGCAAAGTGGCCAATTTGGTGTGTACGCAGAGAAGATTCGACGTGTTCTAGCAGACTACAATATGAGCTTCGAAGACCTGTCACAGCGAGCGATGGAATCTGCGAACAAAATCGGTCAACACACTGCGATGATCGGAACATACACGTCTGACATGAGCGCCGATGCGCGAAATGCCACTGACCAATGGAATGCTTTAACGCTTGACCCGTTGACTGGTGAACTAAAAACGAATGCTGTTCAAGAAGTAACAAAAGCCTTGACTGCTGAAAACGGTTGGAACAACATGGAATTCATTCTCAAGAATGCTAACGTTAATTCTAACGCTCGTGTCGAAGTTGCAGACGCCCTTCAAAATTTAGGCGAATGGGACAAGACGACACCTGAGCAAAAAGAGCTGCTATTCCAAAACGACAAAGGCTTGCTTGCGATTTATGAATCAAAAGAAGAACTGGATATCTGGAATGGCATGCCGACAAACGTCAAAGAGCTTCTTTGTGAGGACAAAAACTTCACTTCGAACGCAGAGAGAGCTAAAGAGATGCTCAACAAATGGAACAGTGCTACACCAGACCAGAAAGATTTGATAGCGCATAATAAAACCGCTGGAGACGTCAGCGCAGCTATCAGCATGATTTATAGTGTTCCTGATGCCAAAAACACTAATTTGACAGCTACTGATAACACAGGCGGCAGCACAGCGTCTGCCCAAGGCAAAATCAATAACGTTAATCAGAAATCGGTACCCGGTATCTTAGCATCCGATTTAACAGGTGGGGCTACGGGTTCTGCGCAAGGTAAAATCAACAACGTTAATCAGAAATCAGTACCTGGTATCTTAGCGTCCGACTTAACAGGCGGACCGACAGGAAGCGCCAAAGCAAAAATTGCTAGCGTTCATGGTAAAACAGTGCACATCAGTGCTGTAGACCGCGCCTCTGGCATTATTTCAGGGATCAAAGGCTGGATAGATTCTCTGCATGATAAAGTCATTAATGTGACAACGCGTCACACTAAAAACGAAAAAGGTACTAACTTTCACCCAGGCGGATTAGCGCTTGTCAATGACCAAAAAGGACCGACTTATCGTGAATTGATTACTTTGCCAAGCGGAGTAAGTTTCATCCCAGAAGATCGTAACGTTATGTTACCGCTCCCTCGAGGTTCAAAAGTCTTACCTGCTGGAAAGACTAAGCAATTATTCCCTCGCTATGCGAACGGCATCGGCTTTGAGAATACTCGTGTTGCAAATGTCGCGCGAAGAATCGGTAATTTGCAGTCACAAAGTGACGTGGCCGTTTTAACCGACCACAGCGATAATAGCAACATTAATCAAGCTCTTAATAAGCTTATCGAACTCGTAGCGGAAAACACAGACAGCTTAGATAAGCTGGCTGCAAGACAAATAATTATTGAAAACTACATGGATACTGAACGCGTTGGGCGTTCGGTTGCTAAGTCAGTAACTAGTGAACAAGAGCGTCAGAACTCCATTGAAAACGCAATCTATGGAAAGGGGTGGTAAAAATAGAAAAAGTATTTTTTGACGGAAAAGAATTGACACAATACATTACAGTAGCTTCCGATTTTCATCTGTGGCAAGGTGCCGATTTCGACCCGCAGTTTTCAGAAAATGAAATTTTGAGTGGTTCGGAGTTCAATTATACGCGTTTTGGCACAAAGACAATACCTGTGCCGTTTTATACGTGCACTGGCTCAGTCGAAGACTACAATCAGCTACAGCGCATTTTAAAAGTCAAAAAACCTAAAGAACTCCGTTTCAGTAGTCTGCCGAATTTAACGTTTCAGGCTATTCCGAGTGGAGATTTAGACTACGATAAGATAACACGAAACGCTGGAAAAGGCACAATTAAGTTTATTGTCGCAGACGGCTTAGCACATTCAAAAACAGCACGAGAGTTTAAATTTGCTAAGAATTCTGACGGTGTTTGGGAAGCTGAAATCGTCAACGACGGAAGTGAAGACGCATATGTCAATTACGAAATTAAGCTCAAGAAAGAATCTGGTTTCGTTGGCATTGTTAGCGAGTATGGTGCTATGCAATTTGGGAAAGTTGACGAAGCAGATGGTTACACCGCACGAAAAAACGTGACCGTTTTAAGTAACCAAAAAGGCGATTTTGCCAATTGGGCAGACGGTACTGTTTGTTACGAAAACCAAAGAAAAATCGTAACAACTCAAATGACGTCAGATGCAGCGTTCAACGGTCGTCTTGGTTTATTGCCGAGTTCCTTCAGAACGAGCGGAACATCTGGTGCCCTGCAGTATGGAGCGGTTAAAGAATACACACTAACCAATCCTATTTCTCAATGGTATATTTGGGCTAGAGCTTGGTTTGAAACTGGATTGATGGGGCAAACTGGCGCCTGGTGTCTGTCTGTACTAGATGAAAGTAATCATCTCATAGCTGGCATGGCAATTGAGAAAGACGACACAGTTGGTAATACTGCTAATATTCGCTTCTTAATAGGTGACGGTTCAGGTGGTAGCCGTACGGTTAAGACAATTCCATTCACGCCATCGTATTGGTTGCCACCTAACCCATACGGTTCAGAGGGACGTGCTAAGAACTCGAATATGTTTGATTTAGTCAAAGAGAAAGACCGTGTGCAGTTCTTCTGGTACGGTGGCTATTATCCGTACTATGATTCTCGTTTAGCAAATGTCAAAGCGAAGAAAATTCAGTTTTTCGTCGGACAGTATGCAGGACGAAACACGACCGACAGAAAAGTGACACATCACTATTTAAACGATTTTCTTTTTCAAGAATTGCATGTTGATTATTGGAAAGACGTTCCTAATCGCTATCCAAGCGGTTCAACGATTGCTATTGACGGTGAAAAAGGGCAAATCAAAGTCAATAATCAAATTCGTTTAGATGACGAAATTCTTGGTACGAATTATTTCAAAGTTCCACCTGGGAAGACAAAAGTGCGGTTATTAGTTTCTAGTTTTGCCGAAGTGGCAAGTGCCACAGCAACAATACAGGAGGTTTACATTTGAGCAAGAATAATGTACGTATTGCAATTCGTGATTCAACAGACAGCCATAATGTGGCTTTTTTTGATAATAAAGCAGGAATTAAATATAAGAGTGCTAATTTGCACCGCTTCTTAGCAGGTTCAGCAAGTATTTTAACGATTAAGTACAATTCAAAAGATATTGACAGTATTCGTTCTGGCTGTAAGCTAGCCTTTCGCTATAAGAATCGTGACTACTGGCTTAATGTCATGAGCTTTGAAAAGAAAGGTTTTGAAGTCGAATTGACCGCTTATTCGCTTGGCCTTGAATTGAACAATGAAACTCGTGGCGAGCATAAGCCAGCGAATGCTATGTCAATTGCTGAGTATGTGGCTTATTACGACCCTGAGCACGCTTTAATAATCGGCGTTAATGAAGTCTCTGACAAACGAATAAAATTGGAATGGACGGGCACAGACACGATTCTGGCACGTCTTTTTTCTGTCGCGAACAGCTTTGACGCTGAACTTGACTTTAACGTAGAGCTCAATGACGATTACTCACTTAAACGTCAAGTGCTGAACATTTACAAAAAAGGTAATCTTGGCACGAACAAGCTCAGCCAACCTGTACGAGTCGGAAAAGAACTTAAAGTCATCAACTACAGCGACAATATTAAAGAGTTAAGAACCGCAGTTCGAGCAACTGGTAAAGATGGTTTAACAATTGACGGCTTAAACAAGAAAATCTATGACAGTAATAAGCAATTGCTTTATTACTCAAGCGGTATGACAGTCTATGCGCCACAATCTCGTGACCGCTTTCCGTCTGTTGGCAAAGGCTCAAATGACAACTGGATTGTTAAAGATTTAGGTGAAACACAATATGAGACCAAAGAAGCTCTTTGGGGTTATATGTATGGAGAAATCCAAAAAATATCTGTGCCAGAAATCACCTACGAAGTTGAAGGAGCTATAGATGCTGGTATCGGCGACACGCAAACATTGATTGATGATATTCACTTTGAACCAGCGTTATATGTGCAGGCTCGGGTTTCTGAACTTGAAGATGATATCTTGACAGGCAAAGTGACAAACTCAACATTTATCAACTTTGAACGCAAATACAGTCAGATTGCAGACAGCTTATTAAAACAGGTTGAAGCACTAGCAGAGGACGCAGCGCCTTACATTATCCGCCTATCAACCAACAACGGTTATATTTTTAAAAATGGTGAGGGGTCAAGCACAATCACCGCACGTCTTGAGAAATACAGCAAAGACATAGCGGCAACATGGAAGTGGGTCGTTGATAATAAGGTTGTTGGAACTGGTGACAAACTAACGGTTAAGGCTGAACAGGTCACGAACACAATGGCTGTCACGGTCATCGCTTACGTTAATGGCAATGAAGTTGTACGCGACTACATGACCTTTTCAAACAGCGATGACGGTGTAGGTGTTGAATCTATCGACCGCTATTTCACATCAAGTGACCAATCGGACGGCGTGACAATCGAAGGAGCAGAATGGTCTGATAAACCACCAGCTCCGACAGAAGACGGCAAGTATTTATGGGCATATGATGAAATCACTTATACAGACGGCACAGTTACCACGACGAAACCAGCCGCTGTTGGTGCAAACTTTGACGTCGATGCCTTTCGCGCTGAAATCGCCGAAGACCTAAAAGACGTGCCAAACCGTGAAGAGTTTGAAAACAAAATTGCCGAGGAATTGGCTAACTCAAAAGCGGAAATCGAAACGCAGATTGAAACAGCCAAAACGCAAGCAGAAAGCAACGCCAAGGAATACGCTGATACGATTAACCAAGAGACAGCTAAAGTAGCAGAACAAGCTAATACTGCAGCGGACGAAATAAAGGCTGACTTGGTTAACGTTAAGAATAATTTAACTGATACAAGTCTTGTCGCAAACAACGCCCAAGCAGCAGTTGATGCAGCTAAGCAGGAATTGACCGAAGTCGCTAATGAGTTAAGCACAGCTAAGCAAGACCTTACAAACTCGGTTGCTGAAGTCAATACCGAGGTGGATAGCACCAAAGCAGAGCTTACGCAAGCCAAGCAAAACTTGATGAACCACGCTCAACAATTGCAGACGCAAGCCAATGCCCAAACGGAATTGTCCAAGCGTGTGACGAGTGTTGAAGCGACTGCTAACGGCACGAAGACGACTGTTAGCGAATTAAGCAAAACAGTAGCTCAAAATGGTAAAGACATTACTAGCGTTACTGCACGAACTAAAACAGTCGAAGATGATTTGTCAGGAACTAAAACAACATTATCACAAGTACAGACAACAGCTAACAGTGCTAGTCAGAAAACAGCAACGTTGGAAACTGGTTTGAATGGGTTAACTGCGAAGTTTGATAATTTAAAAATCGGTGGCACGAATCTTTTGCTTTATTCGGGCGACCCATGGAAAGCTCCAAACGATTACTATCAATTCAACGGTGCCACAAAGACAGATGAAATGTTAAATGGTTCTGTCGTGTACAAGACACGCTCTGTTTGGGCTAGTTTGCGCTCGAATTGGGGTAAACATCTAATCGACAGAAATAGCGTAAAAGTTGGCGACGAATTTACATATTCAGTCTACGTAAGAACCGACCAAGAAACACCAATAAAAGCACGGCTATTCTTTAGATATAGCGGTCAAAGTAGTGCCGAAGATATGACGGGTGAAAAGCTCATTACACAAGAATGGCAGCGATTTACGAAGACGTTCACTGTTACTCAAAAAATGTTGTCTGATTCCTCTAAGTTGAACTGGGTTGGTTTCGAACAAACATCAAACAGCGAAGATGGAAAATTTGTTTATTATGCTTGCAATAAGTTGGAACGTGGGAACATCGCGACCGATTACAGTCCAAACGAAGCTGACCTCGAGCAAAAAGTAGCTGAATACAAACAGAACGCAGACCAAAACTACGCAAGCTTGCAAACGACTGTACAAGCCTTAGATGGCACAGTGCAGCAGAACAAGACTGTCGCAGAGCAAACGGCAGCAGGCTTTAAGACAC
>ENA-UALB01000063-UALB01000063.1-human-gut-metagenome-genome-assembly--contig:-NODE-63-length-28379-cov-4.174552_pt1 | contig 28379 bp, 18 predicted proteins | sample MGYA00243695_ERZ654458 | MGnify/ENA primary metagenome ERZ654458 (study PRJEB26926, sample SAMN06164669) | human gut metagenome | biome: ENVO:00009003; feature: ENVO:2100002; material: ENVO:00002003...
TACGAGATGTAGCTCCGTCTCGTGGGCTCGGAGATGTGTATAAGAGACAGGGTCAGGATGGCTAAAAGCCGTTCCCTGGGAGAGTCGATAATCCGGCAGCCAGTCACCCCGGCCGCGTTGCAGCCAAAGCCCATAGCCATGGTGAGCGCCTGTTTGCCGCAGGCCTTACAGCATTGGAAGGGGCGGTCCAGGTTATAAGCGATTCGCGGAAGGTAGCCGGAATCTTCCAAAAGTGTAAATAAGGGAAAGAAAATGGCCATCGGGGGCAGCATCACAGAGACCACCCAGGCCAGCACCCGGTATACGCCAAGGATCAGAGCTCCTGTCAGCCAGTCAGGAACGCCGGCGGCCAAAAACAGGGCTATGAGCTTTTCCTGAAAAGAGAAAAAAAAGTCAGAAAGCAGGGCGGAAGGATAGTTGGCCCCGGTAATGGTAAGCCAGAATACAAGGGCCAGCAAAAGCAGCATAGCCGGATACCCGGCGATCCGCCCTGTAAGGATCCGATCCATATACCGGTCCTTTAAGCCGTAGGTTCCCTCCGGCAGGGAGACTGTTTGGGCAGCGATCGCTTCTGCCGCGGCTACGATCCCGGAGACGATGCGGTCTTTTAACCCATCTTCAAAGATACCGGCCTCATAAAGCACAGACTGTGCCTGCTTAAGCGCTTCCGACAGCGCTGCGTCCTGGGACAGATCCTCCTGTAAAAAGGTGTTTGCTGCTTTCAAAAGCCCTTCATCCTGTTCCAGCAGCCGCAGGGCCAGCCACCTGGGAGAGAGCCGGGGGGAGAACCGTTCCGTAAAGGGCTGCACAATGGAAATGGCGGCCTCAATGGGGGGATCATAGGCGATAAAAAAGGGAGCGGGGGCCTCTTCCTTTACCGCCGCATCCAGCTTCAGGAGAAAATGGCCCAACGTTTGCCTGCGCCTGGCATTTGTTCCTGAAACCGGGACGCCAAGAGCGGCCTCCAGTCCCTCAAGATCCACGCGGATCCTGTTTTTGGCAGCTTCATCCATAAGGTTGACGCAGACCATGGTTCGCTTTCCTGTTTCCAGAATCTGGAGTACCAGATTTAAGTTTCGCTCCAGGCAGGTAGCATCGCAGACGACAGCTGTTACATCACAGTCTCCAAAGCAGATAAAATCCCGGGAAACGGCTTCTTCTTCCGAATGTGCCATCAGGGAATAGGTGCCGGGCAGGTCGGTCAGGGTATAGGAGCCCGTCTTAGAGCGGCAGATCCCGTTGGAGCAGGATACAGTCACGCCGGCCCAGTTCCCGGTGTGCTGGGAACTGCCGGTGAGACTGTTAAATAAGGTACTTTTCCCCACATTGGGATTACCTGCCAGGGCTGCTGTCAGATGGCCTGCGGGTTCACCTGCGGAGCGATCATTTGCATCAAAAGGGTGTTTTCTCAAAAAGGAATGAGCTGGTTTCATGGTTCCTCCGTTTCAGTATACAAGGATTTGGCGGCTGTCGGCCCTTCGGATGGCGATTACCGCTCCGCGGATCCGGTAGGCCGCCGGATCTCCCAAAGGGCTCACCCCCAGACATTCTACCGGGGTATCAAAGGTCAGCCCCAAATCTAAAAGCCTCCTGCGCATGGCTCCCGTGATCAAAAGCGTTCGGACCCTGGCGCGCTCTCCCGGCTTTATATCGCTTAAAGAAAGAGAAGGATTCAAGGATAAGCACCTGTACCTGTTTGTTCTTATTATTAAGGTATGGCGCAAACGGTAAAATGTGACTGGAAATAAGCTGGGAAGTAGTGTATAATAAAAAGGACAAAAAATTATGACAGGAGAGTTTGTTATGGAAGAAAACTATATTGAATGGCTTGTAAAGCGCAGGGACCCCGTCTACGCGATTCCGGTGAAGATCATCATGGTTCTGGTATGCGCTTTTTCTGTGCTTCTGGCTCTTCAGACTGTGATCGGGGTTGTGATCTTGACAGCAGCGGGCGCTGCCACCTATTTTATCTTTTTAAATCTCAGTGTGGAATATGAATATCTGTTTGCCGAGGGCGGCCTGCGGATCGACCGCATCATGGGAAAGGCCAGACGCAAAAAGGCGTTTGACTGTGAGAAGGACGACATTCAGCTGATTGCTCCCGCAGATTCCTATATGTTAAAGGACTACTCCAAGCAGGGGATGAAGATTATGGACTGTACCTCCGGAAAGCAGGGAGGAAAGGTCTACGCTCTCATGTACCAGAAGGGTGCGGACACCATGAAGGTTCTCATTGAGCCCAATGAGAAGATGCTGGGAGCCATGCGCCGCGCATTTCCAAGGAAATTCGTTCTCTAGCCGGATATTAGGGCGGCTGATGGTTTCTTATTAGTAAAATCAATGAATACATACGAAAAAATGGGTTTGACAACCTATGTAAAATTTGCTAGTATAAGATACTAATAAGATTCAGAGGGCAAGTAATTACGCAGAAAGAGAGGAAGTTTCAATGGGTACGATTATCGGCGAAGGCATTACCTTTGATGATGTGCTTCTGGTTCCGTCTTATTCAGAAGTGATTCCAAATCAGGTAGATCTCACCACCTATCTTACAAAAAAGATCAAGCTGAATATCCCCCTTATGAGCGCAGGCATGGATACTGTTACGGAGCACCGTATGGCCATTGCCATGGCGCGTCAGGGCGGTATCGGCATTATCCACAAAAATATGTCCATTAAGGAGCAGGCGGAGGAGGTAGACCGCGTAAAGCGTTCTGAGAACGGCGTTATCACCGATCCCTTCTACCTTTCTCCGGAGCATACCTTAAAGGATGCCAATGATCTGATGGCAAAGTTCCGTATTTCCGGCGTGCCGATCACAGAGGGAAAGAAGCTGGTCGGTATCATCACCAACCGCGACTTAAAGTTTGAGGAGGATTTCAGCCGTCCCATTAAGGAGTGCATGACCTCCGAACGTCTGGTAACTGCAAAGGAAGGCGTGACTCTCAAAGAGGCCAAGGCCATCCTTGCCAGGGCCAGAGTAGAGAAACTTCCTATTGTAGATGACGATTTCAACTTAAAGGGCCTGATCACAATCAAGGACATTGAAAAGCAGATTAAGTATCCTTTGTCTGCAAAGGACGAGCAGGGACGTCTGCTCTGCGGCGCCGGCGTGGGCATTACGGCTAATGTGTTAGAGCGTGTGGCTGCTCTGGTAGAGGCGAAGGTGGACGTGATAGTCCTTGACTCTGCCCATGGTCATTCCGCAAACGTGATCCGCTGCGTAAAGATGATCAAGGACGCATTCCCTGATCTGCAGGTAGTGGCAGGCAACGTAGCTACTGGAGACGCTACAAGAGCCCTCATCGAGGCGGGTGCTGACTGTGTGAAGGTAGGAATCGGCCCAGGATCCATCTGTACCACCCGTGTGGTAGCCGGTATCGGCGTGCCTCAGATCACAGCCGTTATGGACTGTTATAATGTGGCAAAGGAATATGGCATTCCGATCATCGCTGACGGCGGCATCAAGTATTCCGGAGACGTTACAAAGGCCATTGCCGCAGGCGGAAGCGTATGTATGATGGGAAGTATGTTTGCAGGCTGCGACGAGAGTCCGGGTACGTTCGAGCTGTATCAGGGACGTAAGTACAAGGTATACCGTGGTATGGGTTCCATCGCCGCCATGGAAAACGGCAGTAAGGACCGCTACTTCCAGACCGACGCTAAGAAACTGGTGCCAGAAGGCGTGGAAGGCCGTGTGGCTTACAAGGGTATGGTCGAGGATACAGTATTCCAGCTGTTAGGCGGTTTGAGAGCCGGTATGGGCTACTGCGGAGCGCAGGATATTCCAACTCTGCAGAACACGGCAAGATTTGTGAAGATTTCTGCCGCTTCCTTAAAGGAAAGCCATCCTCACGATATCCATATTACAAAAGAAGCTCCTAACTACTCCATTGACGAGTAAGGGACAAAAGACCGAAGATACGAACTTGAGGGAAGAGTGGATTCTTCCCCCAAGTTTTTTTTGTTTCCAAATAGTTAGAGCGGAGGAGCGGACTTTATGAGTCTATTGACGCTCGCCCCTCCCCGTGATAATATAAAAAACGGGAAAATTTGGAATGAAAAAGGTGATCAAGTGAAAGACAGACTGGCTAAATTATACAGTAAAGATATGTTTCACCATATTATATGGATCGTGATGCTGCCGCTGATGGTTTTGGGGTGTATTTCCGCATATCTGTTTTTTCATAACGAAAGCAGAAGTATGGAAAGCGCACTGGAGGCTTACGGCAGCAGCTTTTCTTCGGATACAGAAAATATGCTGTCATCCATCCGCTCCTATTATCTGACCTTTACCAGCCGGGATGAGTTCAAATGGCTGAAGGAACAAAAGGAGCCTCCCTATACCAGCTATCAGCAGCTGCGGAGTGTGCAGAATCAGCTGGAAGGGGATTACCATATTGCCAATTATATTGAAGAATACGATTTTATCAATGTGGAGCAGGGCTGGATCCTGAATAACTATGGTCTGTTCCCCATGGAGGAGGCCTCAAACCGGGATGAACTGGAGGCGTTTTTAAAGGAGCAGGAGGAGAATTTTCTCTATGTAGGCTGGGACAGCCGTCCGCCAAAAGAGGAGAGTAAGACAGGGGAAAACAGGCTTCGAGAGAGCAATTATGCAGATCTTTCCGGGGAGCATTTTGTGATCAAGGGAGGCACTTATGGTTCCGCTTTGCGTTACATATTGCTGATTAAGCTCAATCCCGCTGCCTTTGAGACATTTATGGAGCCTTTTGCAGATTCCGGGTATAAGGTAGAGGTCTTAAGCTACAGCGGCCAGCGCTTTATCGGGAATACAGAGGCTGTCAGCGGATATCTGGAACGTCATCCCGATCAGACAGGACTGTGGGGACGGTTTAAGGGGGCAGATAACAGGAAATATCTGGGGTATTCCCTTACGGACACGGGAAGCGGATATCGTTATTATATTGCCTACGATCTGGCAAACACATGGGGAGCCTCCCTGCAGTTTGTAGCGGCGGCATTGATCGTGGGAGTTCTGACCATTGTATCCCTTTATCTGATCCGTCTGATACTGAAACGGTACGAGGGAACCATGGATCGGCTGGAGGAGACTGTAGGACAGCAGAAGCTTCATATGCAGGAGCTGTTTTTGGACCGGATCGTCAGCGGGGAAGCAGATGAGCCTTATGTGGAGGAGCAGCTGCGGCTTCTGGAGCTTTCTTCGGCAAAGAAATACCGTATGAGTGTGTTTGAGCCGAAGCTTCTGCAGGGAGAGGGGGATCAGGAGGAACTGCCGCTTCCCAAACCGGAGGAGCTTTGTGCCCATTTCAGAGGCTTTCTTACGGAGCTTTCGTTTGTGCCCATTATATTTAAAAAGCGTCTGGTGATCATCACCTCCGGCCCGGACGAGTATCAGCTGGATCTGGTCACGGCCCAGATGTATAAGAATATGGAAGATGAGGCCATGTCCCAGTGGGGGATCCGTCTGTCTGTGGGGATCAGCCGGATCTTTACCCGGCTGTTAGACTGCAGTGTTGCCTATCAGGAGTGCAGAGAGGCCCTTTCGATTCAGACAAAGAACCGGGGTTCTGTTTGAGGATTATGCCCAACGGGGCCACAGCCGGAACGCTGCCTATGACCTGGTAGTGGAAAATGAATTAAAGACCACCATCAGCCACGGAACCCCCAAAGAGGCCGCCAATTTTATGGATACAGTGATCCGGCGTCTGGAAAATAAAGAGATCATGGGAAGAGAGCGGGATCTTTATATCATGAGGATCATGGTGGCCGTCATGGGAGTACCGGAGAGCCTGGGGCTTTCTCTCAATGATATTTTTCCGGACAACCGGGCCAACCTGCTGCAGAGGGCCCTTCGGATCTACGACTATGAGCAGCTTCGCAGGTTTATGAATGAAAGCGTCTTAAAGCCAGTGATGGAGGCTATGGTAAAGAACCGCCACACCGAGGATTCAGAGCTGTACAAGACGATCATCGGCTTAATCCGGCAAAATGACGGCAATATTACTTTAAATGAATGCGCCGCTGAGATGAACTATCATCCAACCTATCTGTGGAAGGTTCTTAAAAAAGAAAAGAATACCACGTTTACCGACCTGGTCAACCAGGTTCGGATCGAACGTGCGCATCAGCTGCTTTTGACCACGGAGTTGAGTGTAGCGGAGATCGCGCAGAAACTTCATTACACCAGCGTTCAGAATTTTATCCGCTTTTTCAGCAAGATGGAGAACACCACTCCTGCCAGATACCGCAGGGAGCACAGAAAGTAAGCCAGGGAAGGAACGCCCTGGAAAGAGAGAACGGGGGACAAAAATCGGGTTCCGGCCCGCGCCAGATTACATCAGAAAGAACCGGAGCATTTGCCAAAAAAGCAGCACACAGGCAGGAAAGATAATGATAACTCTCCTGGGACAGATCCCGGAATTTCCTTATTTTGCAAGGGATTCCGGGATTTTTCAGCTTTAAAATACAGGCTATAAAATGAAACTTTACAAATCAAAAAGACTCCCTGTACAATCCGCTTAAAGTCAAAGGACAAAAACACAGTGGGGCATCGGCTCAGAAGCCGGATACGTAAGAGAACGTCCCGGATGCTCCCTGAAATAAGGGGATGCCCAGTAAAAAAGGAGGATATTATGGGAGAAAAAGCAGCGGCTGCGGCCGCCAAGAAACCAAAAGCGGGAACCTGGAAACACGCTCTCCAGACACATAAATGGCTCTACATTATAATAGCGCCGGGAGTGATCTGGATGCTGGTATTTTGTTTCCTTCCCATGTTCGGGCTTTTGATGGCATTCGAGGATTTCAGCCCTTACAACGGAGATTCCATGCTGGGGGCGATTCTTCACAGCCCCATCGTAGGTTTTGACGTATTTAAGAAATTTCTCACTGGACCGGATTTTCTAACCATTCTTGGTAATACGCTTAAAATATCCATTACCAGCCTGATCTTTTATTTTCCGGCTCCGATTATACTGGCCCTGATACTAAATGAATTAAAAAACGTGATGTTTAAGCGTGTCACACAGACCATGGTCTATATTCCGCACTTTATTTCATGGGTGATCGTGGCTACGCTGACTGCCCAGCTTTTTAACACTACAGACGGCTTTGTATATCACATTATAAAAACCGTATTTGGTGAAAATGCGCCCGACATCATGAGTAATCCAAATCTGTTTGTACCGATGATTATCGGGCAGAGTATGTGGAAGGAAACAGGCTACGGCACAATCATTTTCCTGGCGGCTCTTTCAGGCGTGGACGTACAGCTCTATGAGGCGGCAGCCGTAGACGGAGCCAACCGTTGGCAGAAACTGTGGCACATTACGCTTCCGGCCATCCGAGCCACCATAGTGATCATGCTTATTTTAAAGGTGGGCCAGCTTCTGAATACAGGCTATGAGCAGATTTTCCTGATGCAAAATTCCATGAACCGGGCGGTTTCGGACGTATTTGATACCTATATCTACACCAAGGGAGTTGCAAACGGCAACTATTCACTGGCAACGGCGGCAGGACTGTTTAAGTCTGTAGTCAGCATGATCATGGTTCTGGGGGCCAACCGTCTTGCGAAGGTCTTTGGAGAATCAGGATTCTATTAAAAGGGGAGGAAATGAAATGGCAAAACAGAGTACAGCAATTAAGAGAAGTCCGGCGGATCAGGCGGTTCAGGTGCTCTTATATCTCATCGTGGGAGCCTTTGCCCTGATAACATTGCTTCCATTTATTTACATTATAGCCGGTTCCTTTGCAACGGAGCGGGAACTGACAGAACGGGCGTTCTTTCTGATTCCCAGGGAATTTTCCCTCAATGCGTACCAGTACATCCTGCGCACCGGCGATGTGTTTAAGGGGCTGAAAAATACAGTAATCGTAACAGCTGTGGGAACCTTTATCAATATGTTTCTTTCGTGTACCCTGGCATACCCTCTTTCCAGACCGTACTTTAAGGGAAGAGTATTTTTCACAAACATGGTCATTGTTACCATGCTTTTCCCTGCGGGCATGATCCCCATGTATATGGTAGTGGATTCTCTGGGCCTTAAGAATACCTTCTGGGCTCTGTGGCTGCCGGGAGCCATCAATGCCTTCAACATGATTATCATTAAGAACTACTTTCAGGGGCTGCCCATGGAGCTTGAGGAGGCGGCCAGGATTGACGGCTGCAACGATCTGGAGATCTTCTGCAAGATCATTCTCCCGCTTTCAAAGCCCAGCATTGCTTCCGTATCCCTGTTCTATGCGGTCAGCCACTGGAACTCCTACTTTAACGCGATGATGTATATTTCCGACAGCAGCAAGGAAGTGGTGCAGATCGTTTTAAGGAGGATCATTTTCCTCACATCCAGCATTTCCTCTGACAGCGGTTTTGACTGGGGTATCTGGGGCGCTCCTCCGGAGAAGGCAGTGAAGATGGCAACTACGGTGGTGGCAACCGTTCCCATCCTTCTGGTATATCCATTTATCCAGAAATACTTTACTCAGGGCGTGATGGTAGGCTCTGTAAAGGGGTAACAGACAGTATAAAAATAAAATTGGAGGGATTTAATTATGAGAAAAACAGGAAAAAAAGTAATGGCACTGGCAGCTGCCGCTCTGATGGCAGCCGCCGTAACCGGCTGCGCAGGCAAAGAAGCATCCTCTAAGGAGGGGCAGTCGCAGCAGGCTGCAGACGGAAAGCCTTCTGTATCCATCATGGTTCCCACCTTTACGGGTACCAGCCTTGCAAACGAAGGATCTGACAAGGTCATTCAGATGTATGAGGAGTATACGGGAACTCATGTGGACTGGCGCTGGGAACAGGACGGCACCTATGATGAAAAGTTCGGCATTACCTTAATGGACCGTGACAATATGCCCATGATCCTGGGTGCCAAAAAGGATATGACAGCCAATGTGGTAGACGCTGCAAGAAAGGGAGCGTTCTGGGACCTGGCTCCTTTCCTGGAGGATAAAGAGGCGTATCCAAATCTGTCACAGTATAATAAGGAAGTCGCAAAGGCTATGACCGTAGACGGAAAGATGGTAGGTCTTTACAAGGCAAGAGAGATTGGCCGCTATGGCTTTGCTTACCGCGAGGACTGGGCAGAGGCCGTTGGTATTACCGAGCCGCCAAAGACCATTGAGGACGTTTACAATATGCTTTATAAATTTACCTATGAGGATCCCGACGGCAACGGCAAAGATGATACCTTCGGTCTGGAGATGACTAAGTATACCGGGCCCTTGGATATTATTCAGACCTGGTTTGGCTGTGGAAATGAGTGGGTAGAGCAGGATGGAAAGCTGGTGCCTGTTCACCAGACGGAGGAGTTTAAGGAAGCTTTAAAATGGATGCGCAGGATCTACGAGGAAGGCCTGATCCGCAAGGACTGGGCGGCCGTAGACTCCGGCACCTTTGGAGAAGCCTGCAAAAAGGGCGAGGCAGGAGCGTTTATCGACGTGATGGACGGAGCAAAGAGAATCTGGCAGTATTATGAGTCAAATGATGTGAAATCGGTTGTGGATCCGTCAAAGACTGCTTCCATGAAGCTGGTAGGCCCTATTAACGATAAGACGCTTGCAACCTCCGGCTACAACGGCTATTTCCTGATTACCAAGGCAGGAGCCAAGACAGAAGAGGATGTAAAAGCCTGCCTGCACTTCTTAGACAAGATGTGCGATGATGAAATGCTGGTGCTGGCTGATTATGGCCTGGAAGGTATGAACTACGAGCTTACCGCTGAGGGCAAGATCAGGAAGTTAAGCGATATCCCCTTAGAGCAGGCTGCAAGCAATGGTTTGAATCAGGCGATCCCCTACATCCCTAATATTATTGCAGCCTCTCCAGAGTTAGAGCAGGATGAGCCTACAGCTGCACAGTACGCAGCCTATGAGATATGCCGTCCTATTGCTGTGACAAACCCGGCATTGGGATATCTGGCAAGCTCAGAGGTTAATGCGGAAGTCGGTACGGATATCGAACAGATCATTGATGACGCCAGAACCCAGTATATCTGCGGACAGTTAGACGACGCTGGCTTTGAGAAGGCAGCCAAAACCTGGCTGGACCGCGGCGGCGACCGCCTGATCGAAGAACTGAATCAGATGTATCAGGCAGATCAGACAAAATAAGACAGGAAAATGGCTCCGGCGGTTCTGAGATCATTCAGGGCCGCCGGAATATTTTTTAGGAAAGGGAAAAACCATGGAATTACACAGACTGGAAGGAAGAAGCGCACAGGGAATGGCGCAGTTTGGCTGTATCTGGCCAAAGGGCGAACTGCACCGGGAGGATGCCCTTAAGGCAGTGGGAGAGGACGGAAGGAAGATCCCCCTTCAGAGCCGGATAACGGCCTATTATAAAGATGGAAGCATAAAATGGACGGCGCATACGGCAAAGGCGAAAGGGCTGGGAGAGCATTTTTGCGTGGAACGGTTAAAGAAAGGGGAAAAGGAGGCAGCTGCCCAACACTCTCTTCGTCTGACGGAGCAAAAGAACGGTATTCTGGTGGAAACGGACAGGGTTTCCTTTTTTGCGGGAGCCTCTGGTGAGAAGCTGATCTCAGACTACCGTGTGGACGGAAAATGCAGGATCATGGCCCTTACGTCTGTCCTGAGACTGGAGCGAAGGACGTGGGAGGGGGAGAATGTTTCGTCCGCCGTCACAGGGTTTACAGGAAGAATACAAAAGGTGACAGCAGAGGAGGCGGGGCCTCTTCGTGCGGTGCTGAAATTTGAAGGTATCCACAAAAATGACGCAGAGGAAATGATTCCCTTCATCCTGCGGCTCTTTGTGGGGGCGGATGATTGCCGTCTGGATATGCAGTATACCTTTGCATATGATGGATGCGAGGAGACGGACTTTTTAAAGGGGATCGGCCTGAAGGCTGTGTTCCCGGCAGAGGGGAAAATTTACAACCGTCATCTGCGTTTTTTGGGCGATGCAGGCTCATTTTCAGAGAGTACGGCGAATCTTCTCACCTGGAGGCCCAAAATACCGGAGGAGCTTTACGAGAAGCAATGCCGGGGAGAGGCGGTTTTCCCGGAGGGAGAGGCTCTGGAACGGGTAAATACGGTAATTAAGGCCATGCCCTTCTGGGATACATATGATATCGTTCAGGATGCGCCCACCCATTTTTCCATAAAAAAGAAACAGGCAGGGGAGGGACTTTGCTGGATTGACTGTATTCACGGCCTTCGGGCCAGGGGAGGCCTGGCCTTCGGCTCGGAGGCCGGCGGCGTGATGCTTGGAGTGCGCAGCTTCTGGCAGACCTATCCGTCGGGCTATACGGTAAAGGGCTTAAGCGGCCATGAGATCGAGGCAGTAACCTGGTTTTACTCTCCCTCATCCGATGCCTTTGATTTTGGCCACTATGCAAATCGGGGGTACAATCAGAGCTATTATGAGGGTTATGATTTTAAAGGAGCCAGCGCCTGCGGTATTGCTGTGACAAGCGAGTGCAGCCTGGAGCTGACAAAGGAGATGTGCGCCTGCGAAGAAACGCTAGGGGCGTTTACAGAAAGCGTTTCAAACCCGGCGGTCTATGTGGGAACGCCGGAGTATTATCACAGCTGCAGGGCTTTTGGGTATTGGTCTTTGCCGGAGGGGAACACTCAGACAGAGCGGTGGTTAGAGGGACAGCTGGAGCGAGCCCTTGATTTTTATAGGCAGGAGGTGGATCAGAGAAACTGGTACGGTCTTTTTAATTACGGCGATTTTATGCACACCTACGACCGGTTCCGGCATCAATGGCGCTACGATATGGGGGGCTATGCCTGGGATAATACGGAACTGGTGCCTACGTTATGGCTGTGGCTGATGTTTATGAGAACCGGTCGGGCCGATGCCTTTGAGATGGCTGAGCGGCTCTCCCGGCACGCCTCCGAGGTGGATGTATACCATTTCGGTCCTTATAAGGGTATGGGCTCCCGGCACAATGTAAGGCACTGGGGCTGCCCCTGTAAGGAGGCGCGGATCGCCATGGCGGCCCACCACCGGTATTTTTACTATCTCACCGGAGACCGCCGGATGGAGGATATCTTTGAGGAGCTTAAGGACAATGAGTTTACTTTTTTGAGAAAGGATCCTTTAGGGGAATTTTACGATAAGGAGAACATGGTATTCCCCACCCACGCGAGAAGCGGCCCCGACTGGTCCAGTCTCTGCGCCAACTGGATGACCCAGTGGGAACGCACCCTGGATGAACGGTATTTAAAGAAGATCCAAACAGGCAGCCAGGATATCGCAGATACGCCCCTGCGCCTGGTCAGCGGCCCGGACTTTGAATTTGACCCGGCCAGCGCTCATCTGCGCTATATCGGCGAGCGCGCCACCGGAGGAACCCATCTGCAGATCTGCATGGGAGCGCCCTCGGTGTGGATGGAGATGGCCGATATGATGGAGGACGAGAGATGGAAGGATATGATTGCGGAGTATGGCGAGTTTTACTATCTTCCCAGAGAGGAGCAGCTAAAGCGCAGCGAAGGTTCTATTGGGGAACGTCAGTTTACCCTTCCGTTTATGGCGGCCGCTATGGGGGCTTACGGGGCTGTAAGGCGTAAGAATCCCTGGCTGGCAGATACAGCCTGGAGGATTCTGCTTCACGCTATGGTGACGGATCTGGATACAGAGGGATTTGTGATCCATGAGGAGAATAATGTGGGAAACCGGCCGGTTTTAAAGGAAATACCATGGATCTCCACCAATTTTACCGCACAGTGGTGTCTGAATGTGATCATGGTTCTGGATTTTATACGGGAACGTCTGCCAAGGACCATGGAGGAGGTAAAGGCGCTGGTGGCAGGAGAGCCACCGGAAAACTGGCATAAGGCGTAAACGGCCTTACGGCCCCAGTTGACGTTGAAGGCAGAGAAAGGAAGGATGGAAATGATCCGATGTGAGAAAATTGACAGAAACGGGATCACCATTACCTGGGATGAGACGCCCGGTGAGACAGAAAGCCGCCTTTACTGGGCGGACCGCAGGCATCCGGGAACCCGTTTTCTACAGGTGAAGGCGGCGGGGCCTGGGGAGGAAAGACGGTTTCATCTCAATAAGCGGACGGATATCCCCCATTATTTTCAGGTACGTTCGGTGAGAAACGGAAAGGAACAGGAGGCTCAGGAGACGTTTGAGACGCCGGTAACTCATGTGCGCCGCCCTCAGTTAGAGAGGCTTGGCCGGGGACTTGTGGCCGTACCGGCGCAGAACGGCGTGTTTTTAAGCTGGAGACTCCTTTTGGATGAGGTGACAGGGTATGAGAATGAAAGGCGCAGCCTGTGCAGTCCGGCCTTTACAGTGTGGAGAAACGGCGAAAAAATCGGAGAAACAGGGGAAAGCCTCTGTTATCTGGATTCGGAAGGCAAGGCGAAAGATCGGTATCAGGTAAGCAGAAGCGGGGATTTGGAGCTTTGCCCCCCTGTGTCCGTCTGGGAAAAGTCCTGGTTTGAGCTTCCTCTTAGAAAACCCGCCGGAGGCGTCACCCCGGCGGGAGAAGCGTATACCTATTCCGCCAACGATATGTCTGTGGCCGATGTGGACGGAGACGGGGAGTACGAGTATTTTGTAAAGTGGGATCCGTCCAATTCCCATGACGTTTCTGTTAAAGGCTATACAGGCCCTGTATATATTGACTGCTATAAACAGTCCGGCCTTCTGCTCTGGCGTCTGGATCTGGGCTGCAACATCCGGGCCGGAGCCCACTACACCCAGTTTATATGCTATGATCTGGACGGAGACGGGAAGGCAGAGATGAGCGTTAAGACGGCGCCGGGAAGCCGTATGATCTTTTACGGGCCGGACGGCGGCCAGATACGCTCCCGGTTTATCACCATGCCAAAGGAGGATATAAGGAAGGGCTATGGCCATAATGACTGCTATGTCTGCTCTGCTGACGGCTACCGGGAGCATCTGATCCGCGTATTTCAGAGCTGGCAGGATCAGCAGGAGGTAAAAGATGGCCTGTGGCCTGGGTCTCTGGAGGAGTGTTTTGGCATAGAACCCCGTTTTTCCTATCCTTTAAGCAGAAAAGATGGAGCGTGGCTGGCCGACTATTTTCTGGATGTGTATGCGAAAAAACGCCATGCAAAAAATGACCTTCGCCGCTTTGAAGGATTTATATATGAAGGGCCGGAGTATCTCAGTGTGTTTGCAGGGGACGGACAGGAGATCACCACTATTCCCTTCCCCTTCCCAAGGGAGGATGACGGCCTTCGGTGGGGCGACTACGCCATGCCGCGGATTGAGCCATGCAACCGCTCAGACCGTTTTTTATCGGCGGCGGCTTATTTAGACGGCATCCATCCCAGCCTTATCATCTGCAGGGGGTATTACACCAGAAGCTGTATCGCGGCTTATGACCTGAAAAAAGGGAAACTTGAGGAGCGGTTTCGGGTGGACAGCGGCCATGTTCCCATGGAAAATCCGTTCTGCAGTCATCCACACGCAAAAAAAGGTTCCAGCACCGTATACGGCTCGCTGGCGGGCCAGGGAAACCATTCTCTTTCCGCGGCAGATGTGGATGGGGACGGATACATGGAGCTGATCTTCGGAGCGGCGGTCATCGACCATGACGGCAGTCTGCTTTACAGCTCCTTTGACCGTCTGCCTGATGGTTCTCTGGCAAAACTGGGACACGGAGACGCTATCCAGGCGGCCCAGATTGATCCCGATCGGCCGGGAATGGAGATTTTTCATGTATTTGAGGGGGCCAGGGAGGCTCCTTACGGCTATGCTCTCTGCCAGGCAGAGGACGGCGCTGTGATTTTCGGGGAATATGCCAGGGAGGATCTGGGGCGCTGTATGACCGGGGCAGTGATTCCTGGACAGAGAGGACTCAGCTGCTGGGTCAACGGAGTTGGAACCTTTGACTGTCATGGAAACAAGGTGCAGGGGGATACCCTGGGAAGCAATATGATTGTCCGGTTTGGAGCAGACTATTCCACCCAGGTTACAGACGGCCCGGACTATCTGGGGCAGGAGGCAAGAGGCGTGGTCAACGACTGGGCCCATGGAGTGATGCTGGATCCGGGGGATACCCTGACCAACAACGGCACCAAGGGGAATCCCTGCCTTGTGGCGGATTTGTTCGGAGACTACAGAGAAGAACTGCTTCTTCGGACCGCGGACAGCAGCGCTATCCGCATCTATACGTCCCTGGAGCCCTCGGATCATAAATTGATAAGCCTGATGCAGGATATCCAGTACCGCTGCGGCGTGGCATGGCAGAATAATTGCTATAATCAGCCGGTATACCCATCCTTTTACTATGCCCCGGATCTGGACGCAGAAGATATTCTCCCCTATATGAAACGCAGGCCGGTGCTCTACCTGGCGGGAGATTCTGTTTCCCAGAGCTATCAGGAGGATAAGCGGCCTCAGGCAGGCTGGGGAGAGTACCTGTTAAAATATCTGTGTCCTGAGGCTGTAATCCAATGCTTTCACAGGGGGGACAGTCCCTTTTTACAGGAGCGGCGGTATCAGTGTCGGAATCTGGAGGTGGATAACTGCTCTATGGGCGGCCGGTCCTCAAAGACCTTTCGGGAGGAAGGACGTCTGGAGGATATCAGGGCTCATCTGAGGCCCGGAGACTACCTGCTGATCCAGTTTGGCCATAACGATGCCTGCGCATCCAGAGAAGAACGGTTCGTGCCGGAGGAAAAGTTTGGCGATTCTCTGGGGCATTACATAAGAGCCGCCAGAGAGGCAGAAGCGGTTCCTGTACTTCTGACGCCTGTGAGCACCTGCATCGGGAAACATGATTTTTCTGAAGAGGCAGAGGAGGTAAGAGGGCGTCTGGCGTCCTATGCGGCAGCCATGAAACGGTTTGCAGATGAAAATGACATTTTTCTCATAGATCTGTTCAGAAAAACAGAAGAAACCCAGAGGCGGCTGGGGGAAGAGGAAAGCTGCAGACTTTATATCACAGACGGCATCCATCTCACCCAAAGAGGGGCCCGGCTGTACGCCGCCATGGCGGCAGAGGCCTTAAGAGAGCGCCTGATGGAAGAACAGGGCCACAGGAACATCATACATAATTTGAATAGGAGGATATAGAAAATTATGGATCTTTACGGCAATCAACCGAAACTGGGGGTCATCTACACCTGCTTTCCAGGAGGCAGACACAAGGCTCTGACCATGAGCTATGACGACGGACGAGAGGAGGACCGTCGTCTGGTCAGGCTGTTTAACCGGTACGGCATCAAGGGAACCTTCAATATCAATGCCGGCTTAAAGCAGGAGGGCAGACGGATCCCGTTAGAGGAGATGAGAGAGCTTTACAAAGGCCATGAGGTGGCCTGCCATACCTTCCAGCATCCCACCATCGCCCGCTGCCCCATCGATCAGACAGCCTGGCAGATCCTGTGGGACCGGAGGCTTTTGGAAGAGCATCTGGGATATCCCGTCCGGGGACTGGCCTATCCCAACGGCTCCTATGATGAGGAGATCTGCAGGCTCCTTCCTTCCCTGGGGATCCGGTATGGAAGAACCGTGGGAAGCACAGACAAATTTGAAATTCCATCCGATTTTACCCGATGGACGGCTACCTGTCACCATAACCACAGGCTTTTAGAACTGGGCGAGGAGTTTGCGGCTCTCTATAAGCGCCAGTATCTGTACCTTATGTATGTCTGGGGGCACAGCTACGAGTTTACGGATCGGAACAACTGGGAGCTGATGGAAACCTTCTGTGAGCGAATGGGCGGCAGAGAGGATATCTGGTATGCCACCAATATTCAGATTGCAGATTACTTGGAGGCGGCCAGACGGGTGTTTTTTGATGTAGACGGCACCATGGCCGTAAATCCCAACGCCTGCAGTATATGGTTTGATATAGACGGCAGGATCACAGAGGTAAAGGGAGGCGAGACGCTTCGATGGTAAAAGGGCCAATCTATACCAATCCATTAAAATGCCCGGAGGATCTCAGGGGATTTCGCTTAGAGGGACAGGCAGAAATGACATTCTCAGAGGAGGGAATGGTTCTTGAAAACAGGCTGTCGCCAAAAGAAGGCCAGAAGGCCAATTTTGTTCTCTGGTGTGACCGGGTATTTCCTGCGGATATCAGGATCTGCTGGGAGTTTCGCCCCCTGCGGGAGCCGGGGCTTGCCATGCTCTTTTTTGCTGCCGGGGGGCAAAACGGAGAGGATGTGTTTGATCCTGCCCTTAAACCGCGGACAGGCATTTACGATCAGTACCACCACGGCGATATCAATGCCTTCCACCTGTCCTATTTCAGGAGAAAGGAGCCTGATGAGCGAGCCTTTCATACCTGCAACCTGCGAAAAAGCTACGGCTTTCATCTGACAGCTCAGGGGGCCGATCCCATTCCCGCAGCTGCAGATGCGGACCGGATGTACCGCCTTTGTGTGGAAAAAAAGGGCGGGAGAATTCGTTTTCTGACGGAGGAGCTGGAACTCCTTCGCTTTGATGACGACGGGCAGACCTTTGGTCCTCTCCTTGGCGTGGGCCGCATCGGCTTTCGTCAGCTGGCCCCCATGGCGGGAGCCTATAGGAATTTGGAGGTGTATACGTTATAGGGCCGCTGCCCAGGTACGGGATCAACCGAATGTGCCTTCTTGACTTTCATACCCCTCAATGTTAGAATAAGTACCATGAATAATAAATGGATAACACTTTTGATTACAGGAATTATGATGATTGCGGCCTGTTTGACGGGATGCGGAAAGAAAGCGGAGCCTGTCAGCAGGTCGTCTTTTTTGCTTAACACATTTGTAACGGTGACTTTGTACGATTCAGAGGACCAGGAGATTTTAGACGGGGCCATGAAGCTTTGCTCGGAATATGAGCAGAAACTCAGCACTACCATAGAGACCAGTGAGATTTATGTCATGAATCACAGGCAGCCGGGAGAGAGAACCTTTACTGTATCGGAGGAGACAGCAGAGGTCATTGAAAAGGGCCTGGAATACAGCCGGCTTTCAGACGGCGCCTTTGATATTACAATAGAGCCCTTAAGCAGTCTGTGGAATTTTACCGGCGCAGATCCCCATGTGCCTTCTGAGGATGCGATCAGGGAGGAACTTTCCAAGGTAGGCTATGAAAATGTATCCGTTTCCGGCAATCAGATTACCTTTGCCAATGATGTCACCACCATTGATCTGGGCGCGATTGCCAAGGGCTATATCGCAGACCGCATGAAGGAGTATTTAAAAAGCCAGGGCGTAGAAAGCGCCATTATCAATCTGGGAGGGAATGTACTCTGTGTGGGAGAGCGTCCGGGAGGAAAGCCTTTTAAAATCGGCCTTCAAAAGCCTTTCGCAGACCGCACAGAGACAGTGGCTTCTCTGGATATCCGGGATCTTTCGGTGGTATCCTCCGGGGTTTATGAGCGGCATTTCGAGGAAAACGGCGTCAATTACCATCACATTCTGGATCCGTTCACAGGATATCCTTATGAAAACGGCCTGACACAGGTGACGATCCTTTCAGAGCAGTCTGTGGATGGGGATGGTCTAAGCACCACCTGTTTTGCGCTGGGACTGGAAGGCGGGATGAAGCTGGCGGATTCCCTGGACGGGGTTTATGCTGTTTTCATTACGGAGGACGGAGAAATTCATTATTCCCAAAATGCTGCGGATTTTGTAAGCAAACAGTGAAGGCGAGGAAAGAACCGTGTTTAGGACAATATGGAAAAAATGTGTGAATTATGAAACCGTCAGCTATCTGATCTGCGGTATCCTGACCACAGCGGTAGACTTTGTCTCCTATGCCGTATTTCGGCGTCTGGAGATGGGGGTGGGAGTTTCCCAGGCCCTTTCCTGGGCAGCATCCGTGCTTTTTGCCTATGTGGTGAATAAACTGGTGGTATTTTGCAATTATAATTTCAGGCCGGCCTATCTTGCAAAGGAGATTGGTTCATTTGTGGCGGCCAGAGGTATTTCCGGCGCAGCCGTTTGGCTTCTTATGATCGTCATGGTGGCATGGGGAGGAGACAGAGGGTTCATATATGAGATGTTTTGCAAGCTGTTGTCCTCCGTTATTAACATGGCGGCAAATTATGTGTTCAGCAAGCTGTGGATCTTTAAAAAGAGACCAGAGGAAGGGTGAACTTGTGAGAATTGATGAGATAGCGCAGGTAGAACGGGAGCTTGACGCAGTATTGGAGCTCGTTCAGGAACCGGATCAGAGACAGGAAGCCGGGGATGCAAAAGAGGAGCCTATGAGGGAAAGAGACTGGATCAGCACGACAGAAGAGATAAATGAAGCAGACAGAACTGAACAGGGAATGGAAGACGAGGCATGGGATGAGGATGAGGTGTTTACAGAGACGGCCGTTTCGTCTGAGGGCGGGCAAAAAAAACGTCGGGATTTTGCCATCCTGCGCCCCGGCGACAGCCTGACAGCCGCTTTTTTCATCCCTGTACTTGTTCTGGTGGTGATATTTGCGCAGAGAGGGATCTTTCCCTTTGGTGAAGAATGTTTTCTCAGAACGGATATGTACCATCAATATGCCCCCTTCTTTTCGGAGTTTCAGCACAAGCTGACAAGCCAAGGGAGCCTGCTCTACAGCTGGGATATCGGTATGGGCGTCAATTTCTCAGCTCTGTATGCCTACTATCTGGCAAGCCCCGTCAACTGGCTGGTGATTCTTAGCCCCAAGCAGTTTCTCATTGAATTTATGACCATTCTCATTGTCATAAAGACAGGTTTATCAGGCCTATCCTTTACCTGGTATATCCAGAAGCATACAGGGACAAAGACCTTTGGCTCCTGTTTCTTTGGTATTTTTTATGCCTTAAGCGGCTATATGGCGGCCTACAGCTGGAATATTATGTGGCTGGACTGTATTCTTTTATTTCCGGTGATCCTTCTTGGGCTGGAACGGCTGGTAAAGGAGAAAAAGGGACTGCTCTACTGCATTGCACTGGGGGTTTCCATCCTTTCCAACTACTATATTTCCATAATGATCTGTATTTTTATGGTGATTTACGTGCTGGCTCTCGTAATCCTGGATCCTCCAAAGAGCGGGAGAGAGCTGGCAGAAACGGCAGGACGGTTTACTCTTTATTCCCTTCTGGCAGGAGGGCTTGCGGCTGTAGTGCTTCTGCCGGAGATCTATGCTCTTAAGGCCACGGCTTCCGGTGACTTTGACTTTCCAAAGACCATAAGCTCCTATTTTTCCATTTTCGATATGCTTGCCCGCCATATCGGGAACGTCCAGACAGAGATCGGGCTGGATCACTGGCCTAATATTTACTGCGGTGTGGCCGTTCTTATGTTCCTTCTTCTCTATCTGGGAAGCCGGAAGATTCGGATGAGGGAAAAAGCGGTATATTTTGGTATGCTGCTCTTTTTCTACGCCAGTTTTTCCGTCAATGTGTTAAATTTTATCTGGCATGGCTTTCATTATCCAAACAGCCTTCCCTGCCGTCAGTCCTTTATCTATATTGCCCTGGTACTTCTTATGAGTTACAAGGTCAGCCTGGAGTTAAAGAATACCCCATGGAAGCATATTCTCTTTGCATTCTGGGGGGCAGCCGCCTTTGTGATTCTGGCGGAGAAACTGGTGGATAATACAGAGCAGTTCCATTTTTCCGTATTCTATGCAGCACTGCTGCTTTTGGCTTTGTATACAGGCTGTATTTACCTGTACCAGAAGGGCAAATGGAATCGGGATGTGCTGCTTTTGGCGGTGCTGACCCTGGTATCCACAGAGGCGGCCGTCAACATGGCGGTGACCAGTATTCCCACCACCAGCCGCACGGCCTATGTAAAGGATAATGAGGACACAAAAGCCCTGGCGGACAGCATCCGTTCGTCTGTTTTTTACCGGATAGAAAAGGGAGACAGCCGTACAAAAAATGACGGGGCCTGGATGAATTTCCCGTCCGCTTCCCTCTTTTCCTCTGTAGCCAGCGCTGCCATGTCGGATTTTTTTAAGATCGTGGGCTGCGAAAGCTCTACCAATGCTTACAGCGTAAAGGGAAGCACCCCCTTTGTTGACGCTCTTTTTGCCACACGGTACGGTATTTATCCCGACCAGCAGCCGGCAGACGGGATGAAGGAACAGATCGGCCGTCACGGCTCTATGTGGCTGTATGAAAATAAATACACGCTGCCTGTGGGCTTTATCCTGCCGAACGATGTGGAGGATAACTGGATCCTTGATTCCGGCAATCCGGCAGAGGTTCAAAATGATCTGTCATCGGTGCTGGGAGTGAGGGATATGCTCATTCCCGTAGAGGGAGTGTCAGATGGAAAGAAACTCACCTTTACTGCGGACGATTCCGGAGACTACTACGTCTATGTTACGAATAAAAAGGTGGAAAAGGTCTCCGCTATGATAGGAGAACACAGCCTTACCTTCGACAATGTGGACCGCGGGTATTTTCTGGAACTGGGCTATGTATTACAGGATCAGGAGGTGATTCTTCAGGCGGAGGATGAGGGAAAGCCTGCCATGCAGGCGGAAATCTGGCGCTTTGATCCAGAGGGCTTAAACCAGGTCTATGACCGCTTAAACCAGTCCCCCTTAGAGCTTACCAGCTGGACCGATACCGGTCTGGCAGGAAGCATTGATTCCCCCGAAGGCGGGACTATGTTTACAAGCATCCCCTTTGATAAGGGATGGAAGGTATGGGTAGACGGCAGACAGGTTCAGACCCGGCCTGTATTTGAGGCATTTTTAGCCGTGGATCTGGCGCCGGGCGAACACAAGATCCGGCTGTCCTTTGAGCCTCAGGGCCTGAAACAGGGCGCAGCCATCACTGGTATCAGCCTGGCGGCAGCGGCCGTGTCAGCGTGCGTCTGCCGTATCCGGGACAAAAAGAGAAAACGGCATTTCTAAAACAAAAACCACACACGAAAAGGAGACTACCATTATGAAGCTTTGGGGCGGACGTTTTACCAAGGAGACAGATCAGCTTGTACACAATTTTAACGAATCTCTTTCTTTTGACCAGAAATTTTACCGCCAGGATATCAGAGGCAGCATTGCCCATGTAAAGATGCTGGCAAAGCAGGGCATCCTCTCTGAGGAGGACCGGGACTGTGTGATAAAGGGGCTTGAAGGCATCCTTGAGGATCTGGACAGCAAAAAACTGACGGTTTCTGCTGATTCCGGTTATGAGGATATCCATTCATTTGTAGAAGGTACTCTCACGGAGAGGATCGGAGAGGCGGGAAAGCGCCTTCACACCGGCCGCAGCCGCAACGATCAGGTGGCTCTTGACATGAAACTGTATACGAGAGATGAAATAGATGAGATTGACGGGCTGGTAAAGGCGCTCTTAGAGGAACTGCTTGTGATCATGGAGGCCAATACAGAGACCTTTATGCCGGGATTTACCCATCTGCAGAAGGCCCAGCCCATTACCCTGGCTCATCACATGGGAGCTTACTTTGAAATGTTTTTAAGAGACCGCTCCCGCCTGGCGGATATCCGAAAGAGAATGAACTATTGCCCGCTGGGCTCCGGCGCTCTGGCAGGCACCACTTATCCTCTGGACCGGACGTATACGGCAGAACTATTGGGGTTTGACGGTCCTACCTTAAACTCCATGGATTCCGTGTCAGACCGGGACTATCTCATTGAACTTTTAAGCGCCCTGTCTACCATTTCCATGCATTTAAGCCGGTTTTGTGAGGAAATTATTATCTGGAACACCAATGAGTACCGGTTTGTGGAGATTGACGACTCCTACAGTACAGGCAGCAGCATCATGCCCCAGAAGAAAAACCCTGATATCGCAGAATTGATCCGGGGCAAGTGCGGTCGTGTCTATGGGGCGCTGGTGTCTCTTTTAACTACTATGAAGGGAATCCCTCTGGCCTACAATAAGGATATGCAGGAGGATAAGGAGCTGACCTTTGACGCCATTGATACAGTAAAGGGCTGTCTTGCCCTGTTTACAGGCATGATTTCCACTATGACGTTTCGCAGGGACGTAATGGAAGCCAGCGCAAAGAATGGATTTACCAACGCTACCGATGCCGCGGATTATCTGGTAAATCACGGCGTCCCCTTCCGTGACGCTCACGGTATTGTAGGCCAGCTGGTTCTTTTGTGCATCCAGAAGGGCATTGCTCTGGATGATCTTTCTCTGGAGGAATACCAGAAGATCAGCCCTGTGTTTGAGGAAGATATTTATGAGGCCATCAGTATGAAAACCTGTGTGGAAAAGCGCATGACCATCGGCGCTCCCGGCCCTGATATGATGAGGAAAGTGATCGAAACTTACAGAAAATTACTTAAAAAGTAAGAAAACAGCTTGCACAGAGGATGAATGTTATGGACAAAAAACGGGGGGAGGGGGTGGTACTTGGAAGCATGGAAGCTAAGAGAAGAAAGAGCTACCAGTTTGCGGCAGGGATCATTCTCCTGGCCATGTTGGGCCTGGTCGTGGGCCTTGGAAACACAGTATCCTTTGAACGGATGATGACTCAGGTGGTGGAGCGGTATGTGGCCGAGAATAACCATCAGGTGGCCGGACAGATTTCCTCCCGTATGAAGGCAGGCAGGGAATTTGTAATTGATTTTGCAGACACCTTAAGCAGGATGCCAGGGCGTCTGCTTACCAGGGACCTGATACACAGAAAGGCAGCTGCCATGGGTTTAAACAGCCTGGAGGTGCTGTCAAAAGACGGCAGCAGCTTCCCCGAGGAGGAGTGCCCCGCTTATCTGGAAGCATGGGCAAAGGAGACGCCGGTGCTGTGGGAAACGCCTGAAGTATCATATGTAGCAGATCAGAGCATCGTATTTTCCGCCCCTGTTCCTTTGACGGGCGGTGCGGACCGGGTGGTGTTTGGCATACAGGATTATGCGGACATAAGATCCCTTGTGCTGCGGGCAGACTATCAGAATCAGGGCTGCAGCGTTTTGATGGATGTCAGCACAGGAGAGCGGCTGATTTCGGATGAGAGAGCCGTATTTCCCATGGACGACCAGATGCTTAAGGAGTTTCTGGAGCAGTGGAAGAAAGACGGCGCAAAGGATGCGGTTTATCAGAAGCTTCTTCCCAGCCAAGAGTCTGTACTGGTCTCTGTCTGTGCTGTGAAGGATACGGACTGGGCTCAGATGGCGATTATCCCCTCGGATTTTCTTCTGATGCAGATCCGGCAGCATATGACGGTGTATGCGGCAATTATCGTTTTTATCCTGATTTTATTCATGTTTCTGATCTGGCACCTGGTGCAGGAAAATCGCCGGTGGGAAACTGTATCCGTTACCGAGCCTCTGACAGGAGGGTGGAGCCGGGAAGGGTTTATCCAAAATGGGAAAACAGCCGTAGAAGGAGGAAATGCCTGCTCCTGGGCGGTGGTATATTTAAATATTATGGGGTTTCGCTGCATCAATGAGAGCTGGGGAGAAGAGGACGGCAACCGGACCCTGCAGTTTGTGTATAAGATGTTTGTGGAAGGGACGAACAGGCAGGAGCTTGTAAGCCGCAGCAGTATGGATCATTTCTTTCTCCTTTTAAATGAGGCGGAGGATGAGGTGATACGCCGTCGGGTACATGATATGATTGATCATATCAATCAGCATATCAGACAGAAATTTAAGGACTACTCCATCACATTTGCCATAGGGGTCTGCCGGATGGATATGGCCGGCTGTATTTCCACTGCCATGAGTAAGGCCATCCATGCCAGCAAGCTGGGAGGGCCGGGCAATGTCTGCCACTTTTATGATGAAACCATAGCAAAGCTCCTGGATCGGGAAGAACGCCTTAACGACCTGTTTGAGGCGTCTTTGCGAAACCATGATTTTCAGATTTACCTCCAGCCCAAAGTATCGCCGTCAGGAAACAGGCCATGCGAGGCAGAGGCTCTGGTGCGGTGGGTTCATCCACAGGAGGGCATGATCTATCCGTCAGAATTTATCCCCTTATTTGAGAAGAATGGAAAGATCTGTAAGCTTGATCTGTATATGTTTGAGGAGGTATGCCGCCTGGAAGACAGATGGATCCGGGAAAAAAAGACCGTTTCCAGGATATCGGTCAATATATCCCGCTTTCATCTGAGAGAAGCGGGAAGCGACATCTGGAAAAAGTACAAAAAGATCCTGGATCAGTACCACATCCCGGAGGGGATCATCGAGATGGAGCTGACGGAGACTATGTTTCTGGAAGAGAACCAGGTGCCGTTTGTAAAAGCGATCCTGGACGGTTTCCGTTCCTGCGGACTGCGGGTAGCTCTGGATGATTTTGGCTTTGCCTATTCATCCTTATCCATGTTAAAGGAGTTTGCGGTGGACGCCTTAAAGATGGATCGCAGCTTCTTTGTAAATGAAAATGATAAATCGAAAAAGATTGTGGTCAGTATCATCCAGATGGCCCATAATCTGGAATTGGATGTGGTGGCTGAAGGCATCGAGGATCAGGAGCAGGTGGAAATGCTTAAAAATATGGGCTGCGATCTGATTCAGGGTTATGTCTATTCCAGACCTCTTCCCGTAGGTGAATTTGAGATATGGAGACAGGAGAATAGAGGTTGTTAATATGAAACTGTTTCATCTTTCGGATCTGCATCTTGGAAAGCGGGTTAATGAGTTTTCCATGGCAGAGGATCAGAGATACATATTAGGTCAGATTTTAACACTGGCAGACAGGGAGCGCCCCGACGGGGTGCTCCTTGCCGGAGATATCTATGATAAGCCCGTTCCCTCCGGGGAGGCGGTTTTGCTGTTGGACTGGTTTTTAACAGAGCTTGCAGAAAGGAAATACCCGGTATGCATTGTAAGCGGGAATCACGATTCCGCAGAACGCCTGGCCTTTGGAGCCAGACTGATGAATGCCAGGGGTATTTTCCTGTCTCAGGCTTATGAGGGGCAGGTGGAAAAAATCGGCTTTGAGGATGCGCATGGGCCGGTTACGATCCACCTGCTTCCTTTTATAAGGCCCTCTGCAGTGCGCCATGCTCTCTCAGAGGAGGCAGAGAGCATCACCGACTATCAGACGGCTCTTGAGGCTGTGGTGCGCCATATGGAGATTTTTAGGGAGGAGAGAAATGTTCTGCTGGCTCATCAGTTTGTTACCGGGGCCATGTGCTGCGAATCAGAGGAAGTAACCGTGGGCGGACTGGATAACGTGGACGCCAGTGTATTTGATGTTTTTGATTATGTGGCCCTGGGGCATATCCACAGTCCTCAGAGCGTGGGGCGTCCCCAGGTGCGTTACTGCGGTACGCCTTTAAAATATTCCTTTTCCGAAGCGGCTCAGGAGAAATCCCTTACAGTGGTGGAACTGGAAGAAAAAGGAAACGTTCAGATCCGTACGCTGCCCCTTAAGCCGCTTCGCGATATGAGAAGGATAAAGGGCACATATATGGAGGTAACAGACCGCTCCTTTTATGAGGGAACCAACTGTGAGGACTATATTCAGGTTATACTGACGGATGAGGAGGATGTGCCTGACGGACTGCAGAAGCTAAGAACCATTTATCCCAATATTATGCGTCTTGAATACGACAATTGCAGGACCAGGGGAAACACCGGCCTGGAAGAAACCGGGGAGATTGAGAAAAAATCGGAGCTTGAACTGTTTTCGGAGTTCTACGAAAAGCAGAATAATCAGCCCATGAGTGCCATACAGGAAGCATTTATCAGGAAAATGATCGAAGAGATGAAGGAATAGAGGATGAAGCCAGAAAAACTGATCATAAGTGCCTTCGGGCCTTACGCGGGGAAAACGGAAATAGATTTTGGACAGTTGGGAGAACAGGGACTTTTTCTCATTACCGGGGATACAGGGGCGGGAAAGACTACCATTTTCGATGCCATTACCTTTGCGCTGTATGGGGAAGCCAGCGGCGAGGTTCGGGAAGCGGGGATGCTCCGCAGCAAATATGCCGGGGAACAGGAGCCTACCTTTGTGGAACTGACCTTTTCAAGCCATGGAAAAGAGTACCAGGTCAGGCGCAGCCCGGAGTATCTGCGTCCCAAGGGGCGGGGAACTGGCTATACCCTTCAGAAAAGCGATGCCCAGCTGACATTTTTTGATGGCCGGCCCCCGGTGACTAAAATGAAAGAGGTAACAAAGGCGGTGACGGAGCTTTTGGGACTGGATTATCGCCAGTTTACTCAGATTGCCATGATCGCCCAGGGAGATTTCCAGAAGCTTCTTCTGGCAGGAACAACAGAGCGGGCGGAGATTTTTCGCCGGATCTTCCACACAGGGCTGTACCAGGAGTTTGAGAACCGGCTGAAGGGAGCCATGAAGGAGCGCTGGAAGGATTATGACGAGCTGCGCCGCAGCATCAGCCAGTATCTGGACGGAGTGCGCTGCGACTATGCCCCAGAAACACAAACGGAATTTGCAGCGTTAAAAAAAGAGCATTTCGATGGGAAAGCCGTTCGGGGGATCGAGCTTTTGAGCGGCCTTTTAGAAACGGATCAGGAGCGCCTTAAGGAATTTGACAGGCAGCTGGGAGAAATTGAAACCAGTATCCAGCAGGAGGATCAGCTGTTGGGAAAAGCCAGACAGGCAAAGCGTTTGGCAGAGGAGCTTTCTGACCGCAGCAGGGCGCAGGAGGAGCTGGTTCCTGTACTTGAAGCGAAACGCAGAAACCTTAAGGAGGCAGAGGCGGCGGCCTCTGTCTGCGGTCAGCTGGATCAGCAGATCCGAAGGGGAATGGAGCAGGCGGAGCAGTTTGAGGAACTGGCGCGCTTAGAAGAAACGGTCCGAAAAAAGGAAACACTGCTGACCGGGCTGACCGGACGGAGCCTGAGGTGCAGGGAAAGGGCCGCGTCCCTGGATCAGCAGCTGACTGCGTACAGAAAGCGCCGGGAGGAGCTTTTAGGGACAGAGGCTGAAGGCGAGAAACTGAACTTTGAAAAGGAGCGGAGTCTGTCAAAGAAAAAGGAACTTCTGCATCATATGCAGCTTTTAAAACAGCTTTCAGAGGAGGAAAAGAAGGAAGAGGACGCGGCAAAGGCCGGGGAATGGGCGTTAAAGGAACAGGAGAGGGCGCTGGCAGACCGAAAGGAACAGATCGCCGGTCTTATGGAACTGGATGCCCGCCTGGTTAAGCAGTCGGAAGAGGAAAAAAGGCTGAAAGAACTGGAGCAGGTGAGACGGCGGTGGAAGAAGAGAGCCGAAGAAACGGCCAGGATTCAGGAACAGTACCGCCAGGCATACGCAAAGAAACACCTCATTCGCCAGGAGTATGATCAGATGGAGAAGCTCTTTTTTGACGCCCAGGCAGGTCTTTTGGCCAGACACCTGAAAGCCGGGGAAATGTGTCCGGTCTGCGGTTCCCTTCACCACCCCAGACTGGCCAGCCTTCCACAGGCGGCTCCAAAAAAGGGGGAGCTGGATGAAAAGAAGGCAGAGCTTGCAGCGCTGGAAGGTATGGTAAGGCAGCTTTGCGCCGATGCCGGTCACGGAGCTGAGGACTGCAGTGCCTTAAAGCTGTCTCTTATACACATCTGACGCTGCCGACGACGGAG
>ENA-UALB01000064-UALB01000064.1-human-gut-metagenome-genome-assembly--contig:-NODE-64-length-28287-cov-5.216173_pt1 | contig 28287 bp, 17 predicted proteins | sample MGYA00243695_ERZ654458 | MGnify/ENA primary metagenome ERZ654458 (study PRJEB26926, sample SAMN06164669) | human gut metagenome | biome: ENVO:00009003; feature: ENVO:2100002; material: ENVO:00002003...
GAGATGTAGCTCCGTCTCGTGGGCTCGGAGATGTGTATAAGAGACAGGCTATTATATGCGATGGAACATGCAGACAGGATTCTTACTGGATTGCAGCCAAGTTTTAACTGGCGTGATATGCTGACAGGAATTGTAGCAGCTGTCATTCTGAAATTACTGGTATGGCAGAAACAGTCAGATGCAAAGAAACTCCGGAAAGGAATCGAGTATGGTTCAGCCAGATGGGGAAACGCTGAGGATATTAAACCTTATATGTCGGAAGATCCCTGGATGAATATTCCATTAACAGCAACAGAAGCATTGACTATGGAAAGTAGACCTAAACAGCCAAAGTATGCAAGAAATAAAAATATAGTGGTCATTGGCGGCAGTGGTTCCGGAAAAACTCGATTTTTCGTTAAGCCGTCAGTCATGCAGATGAACTGTTCCATGGTCATTACAGATCCGAAAGGCACTCTGATCGAGGAGTGCGGGAAGATGTTAGCAAAGGGACCACCTAAGAAAGATAAGAATGGAAATATTATGAAAGATAAATCAGGAAAAGTGGTACACGAACCATATGTGATTAAGGTTCTGAATACTATCAACTTTTCCAAATCGCTTCATTACAATCCATTTGCTTATATACGGTCTGAAAAAGATATCCTGAAGCTGGTTACAACAATTATTGTTAATACCAAAGGCGAAGGGGAAAAAGCTTCCGAAGATTTTTGGGTGAAAGCAGAGAAGCTGTTGTACACGGCATTGATTGCTTTTATCTGGTATGAAGGAGATGAAGAGGAAAAGAATCTGAATACCCTTCTGGATCTTTTGAATGAAAGCGAAACCCGTGAAGAGGATGAAACTTACCAGAATCCAGTGGATATGATGTTCCAGGAACTGGAAGAAAGAGATCCGCAGCACTTTGCGGTCAGACAGTATAAAAAATACAAAATGGCGGCTGGCAAAACAGCCAAAAGTATTCTTATTTCCTGTGGTGCGAGGCTGGCACCATTTGATATAGCAGAACTTCGTGAGATCATGTCTTATGATGAAATGGAACTGGATAAGATCGGGGACAGGAAGACAGCCTTGTTTTTGATTATGTCCGATACAGATACAACATTTAACTTTGTGATTGCCATGTTACAGTCACAGCTTTTCAATCTGCTTTGTCACAAAGCAGATGATGAATATGGTGGAAGACTGCCAGTTCATGTGCGTGTCATTGCTGATGAGTTTGCCAATATTGGACAAATTCCTCAGTTTGACAAGCTGATTGCAACCATCCGAAGCAGGGAAATCTCTGCTTCTATTATTTTGCAGTCACAGAGTCAGCTAAAGGCAATGTATAAGGATAGTGCAGATACTATTCTGGGTAACTGTGATACCACACTATTTCTTGGAGGAAAAGAGAAAACTACCTTAAAGGAAATGAGCGAGCTTCTGGGTAAGGAAACCATTGACCTGTATAACACTTCGGAAACGAGGAGCAATCAGAAGTCCTTTGGATTGAATTACCAGAAAACAGGCAAACAGCTGATGACAGAAGATGAGATTGCAGTCATGGATGGTGGAAAATGTATCCTGCAGATCCGTGGGGCCAGACCATTTTTCTCGGACAAATATGATATCACGAAACACAAAAACTATCGGCTTCTTGCAGATGAAAACGAGAAGAACCGGTACAAAGTAGAGAAAGAGTTAAATCCGCAGTACACACCGAAATCTGAAGAAGAGGTGGAAGTAATTCATGTAGAACTGTCGGAGTAACCTTGGGAATGAACAGAAAATAATGAGGAAAGGAATAACTGACATTAGGTGCACCGGCTTTTTAGTCGGTGTATTTTCGTTCCCGTAAACACCTGAAAGAAGTCAGTTTTGGTGAATGTATATGGCATTTTTTAGCAGTGCAATTACAACTTTAAAAACTCTTGTAGTCGCAATCGGCGCAGGTCTTGGCGTGTGGGGTGTCGTAAACCTTCTGGAAGGATATGGAAACGACAATCCCGGTGCTAAGAGCCAGGGCATCAAACAGCTGATGGCTGGTGCCGGAATCATGCTGCTGGGAACTACCCTGATTCCACAGCTGGCAACATTGTTCTCTTAAGAGGAGTGGTAGATGAACACCATCATTGAGAGAATTACGGAAGCGATAAAGGATATCCTGATCGGGCTTATCAAGTCCTGTTTGGATAACATGTTCACGTCTGTCAATGAGCAGGTGGGAACCATAGCCGGGCAGGTGGGACAGACACCGCAGGGATGGAATGCCGGAATCTTCAATCTGATCCAGAACATTTCCCAAACGGTGATTGTCCCCATTGCGGGACTGATCATCACATTTGTCCTGTGCTATGAACTGATTACGATGGTAACGCAGAAAAACAATTTCCATGAATTTGAGACTTACAACATTTTCCTCTGGATCTTTAAGGCGTATGTAGCCATTTATCTGGTGACGAATACGTTCAATATCACGATGGCGGTCTTTGACGTTGGCCAGCATGTGGTCAACAATGCCGCCGGAGTAATTTCCGGAAACACAGCAGTGGACGCATCGGAAGCAATCACAAGGATTGTGGATGCACTGGAAGATATGGAACTGGGGGATTTGTTCTTGTTATCCATGGAAACGCTGCTGATCAGTATTACCATGCGGATTCTGTCGATCATTATAACCGTTATTTTATACGGAAGAATGATAGAGATTTACCTTTATACTTCCATAGCACCAATTCCGTTTGCCACCATGACCAATAAGGAATGGGGCAATATCGGAAACAACTATTTAAAAGGCTTGTTCGCACTGGCATTTCAGGGATTCTTCATGATGGTCTGTGTGGGAATTTATGCAGTTTTAGTAAATGCAATGACCATATCCAGTGACCTTCATGCAGCAATGTTTTCAGTAGCGGCTTATACCGTGATTCTTGCATTTTCATTATTCAAGACCGGAAGCCTTAGCAAATCAATATTCAATGCCCATTAGCGGGCAGGAAAGGAGCGCATACCATGGCGTATGTACCAGTACCAAAAGACCTTACCAAGGTCAAAACAAAAGTAGCGTTAAATCTGACAAAACGGCAGCTGATTTTCTTTTCACTTGCCGCAGTAGTGGGAATTCCGTTTTATCTGTTCATGAGAAAACCAATCGGTTCCAGTATCGCAGCCATCCTGATGGTAACGATCATGCTTCCATTTTTCTTCATGGCAATGTATGAAAAAGACGGGCTTCCCTTTGAAAAAGTGGTGGCAAATATCATTCGACAGAAGTTTATCTGTCCGTCAGTAAGACCATATAAGACAGAAAATTTTTATCAGGAGATTTCCACCCTTGTAAAAAAGGAGGGTGTGCCGGATGGCAAAAAAGACAAAGCAGGAGGCTCAGCAGGAGCGTCTGTCCCTGGTGGAAAAAAGAAACCGTCAGGAAAGAAGAAACAAAAAAAGCAGAAAAGAAAGAGAACAGGAAAAGCGTAGGAAGAAGCAGGAACGGGACCGCAGGAAACAGAAAAATATTCCTACAACTGCGCAGCAGAGTATTCCGTATATTCGGATGCTGCAGGATGGTATTTGCCAGGTGACAAAGAACTTTTTCTCCAAGACGATTCAGTTTTATGACATCAACTATCAGCTTGCTTTAAATGAGGATAAGACCACGATATTTGAGAATTACTGTGATTTCTTAAATTACTTTGATTCTTCCATCAGTGTGCAGCTGTCCTTTATCAATCAGCAGGTGGATGTGGCAGAATTTGAGAAAAGCATTGACATTCCTGATCAGAACGATGACTTCAATGCCATTCGTGATGAGTACCGTACTATGTTGAAAAATCAGCTTTCAAAAGGAAATAATGGTCTGGTGAAGACAAAGTATATCACTTTTGGAATCGAAGCAGAAAGCCTGAAGGTGGCAAGACCAAGGCTTGAAAGAATCGAAACAGATATCTTAAACAACTTTAAGGTCCTGGGAGCACAGGCACATTCACTAAATGGTCTGGAAAGGCTGGAGATTCTATATCATGTGTTCAACCAGGATCGGATTGAACCATTTAAGTTCCAGTATAAGATGCTGCCGGAAACCGGATTAAAGACCAAAGATTTTATTGCACCGACTTCCTTTAACTTTTCCAAGAATCAGACATTTATGATGGGAAGAACGATGGGGAGTGTGAGTTACCTGCAGATTCTTGCACCGGAGCTGACAGACCGGATGCTTGCAGACTTCCTGGATGTGGATGACAGCATCAATGTCAACATTCATATCCAGTCCATTGATCAGAGTTCAGCAATCAAAATGATCAAGAGCAAGATTTCAGATCTGGATAAGATGAAGATTGAAGAGCAGAAACGGGCGGTACGTTCCGGTTATGATATGGACGTGCTTCCATCAGACCTTGTAACCTATGGAGAAGAGGCGAAGAACCTGTTGGAAGATCTGCAGTCCAGAAATGAGAGAATGTTCCTTGTGACAGTTCTGGTAATGAATACCGCAAAGAAGCGTCAGAAGCTGGATAATAATATTTTCCAGGTGCAGGGAATTGCACAGAAATATAACTGTTCTTTAAAACAACTGGATTATCAGCAGGAAGCAGCACTCATGTCCTGTATTCCACTGGGAGTCAATCGAATTGAAATTCAGAGAGGGCTTACCACATCTTCAACAGCGATCTTCGTGCCATTTACGACACAGGAACTGTTTCAGGAAGGGGAAGCTCTTTATTATGGATTAAATGCATTATCCAACAACATGATCATGGTTGATCGGAAACGTCTGAAGAACCCGAATGGACTGATTCTTGGTACACCTGGTTCCGGTAAGTCCTTCTCAGCAAAGAGGGAAATTACAAACTGCTTCCTGATTACGGAAGACGATATCATTGTCTGTGATCCAGAAGCCGAATATTCGGCACTTGTGCAGGCACTGCATGGGCAGGTAGTTCGGGTTTCGCCAGTATCTGACCAGTATATCAATCCAATGGATCTGAACCTGAACTATTCCGAGGAAGATAATCCACTGTCACTGAAAGCAGATTTTATTCTGTCTTTGTGTGAGCTGATTGTTGGAGGAAAGAATGGACTGGAGCCGGTAGAAAAGACCATCATTGACCGCTGTGTACGGTTAGTATATCAGGAATATCTTGCCGATCCAGTGCCGGAGAAGATGCCAATCCTGGAGGATTTATATAACCTTCTGAGAAAACAGGAAGAGCCGGAAGCACAGCGACTGGCCACTTCGTTGGAAATCTATGTTACAGGTTCTCTGAATGTATTTAATCATCAGACAAACGTGGATATCAATAACCGCATTGTCTGTTTTGATATCAAGGAGCTTGGTAAGCAGTTGAAAAAGATCGGGATGCTTGTAATCCAGGATCAGGTCTGGAACAGGGTAACGATGAACCGTTCTGCCCATAAGTCCACCAGATACTATGTGGATGAGTTCCATCTTCTCTTAAAAGAGGAACAGACTGCAGCTTATAGTGTGGAGATCTGGAAGCGATTCCGTAAATGGGGTGGTATTCCAACTGGCATCACTCAGAATATTAAGGATTTGCTGTCTTCCAGGGAAATCGAGAATATATTTGAAAATTCAGATTTTATTTATATGCTGAACCAGGCTTCCGGAGACAGGCAGATTCTGGCAAAACAGCTGAATATCTCACCAACCCAGCTGTCCTATGTAACCAACAGTAATGAGGGTGAAGGACTTCTGTTTTATGGAAATGTCATTATCCCATTTGTAGACAGATTCCCGAAGAATTCCCTCTATAAAATCATGACAACCCGCTTGGAGGAGACTTCTGAAGCAGGTTAAAACAAAGGAGAAAACAATGTTACGAGCAATTTCATATGTATTAACTTTTAGTGGCGGTGCTGTTTTTGGCATCGCTTTTCTCTGTTTATTACAGGCAGGGAAAGGGTATCCGAAGAAGGAGGAGTAATCAGTGGCAGAACAGAGAATGAAAGTCAGGGACAAGAAAGTCCAGAAGATGACCAAGGATGGTCTGGTGGAAGAAAACCTGACAGATAAATCTTCTGTTCGTGTCAGTAACCGTGTCGGTGATGTGCAGATGGGAAGAAAACAGGGGGAAAAAGAAGAAAACCTTGTGGATAAGTCTCCCCGCCAGTCTGAACGGAGTGGGAAAAATATTCGACCCTCTGTGCAAAAATCCAGAGATGCACCGGAACTGATACGGACAGAGAAGCAAAGTGAGGATTTTGGACAGAGTAGTAAACAGCAAAATAGAAAAAGAATCCGTGCTGAAGTCGGAAAAGAATCCAGACTTGCAGAAGAATCCGAAGCCGGACAGTCAGGGAGACTGAAAGAAAAACGTGCTGATCTATCAGAAAACAGAGGAGACAGCCGGAGAAATCAGACAGGTGGCAGCAAAAAGCCAAAACAAAAACAACGTTTGAAGTTTGCTTATGAGGAAACTGGTGCTTCTGTGAAAAATGACAAAGATATGGAGAAATTGAACCAGATGGATACGGATGGAGTCAATTTCCGCCATCAGAAACAGAAAGAAAAAGCCAAAAAGTTTTCTTATGAAGAAGCAAGAAAGAAAAAGGAAGCAAAGCAGCATTCCAAGAAAGCACAGGTCTATCAGGCAAATGAAGGAGAAACTCCTGGAAAGAAAAAATCCCGTTTGAAGTTTGGTGAAGGGGAATCTGTGAAAACAGAAAAAACTTCTGTTGTCAAGAAAGCAGGAAGTGCAACTTCCGTAGCATTGCACCGTGAGATCAGCAAAAATGAAGACGATAATGCGGCGGTAGAAGGTGCCCATAAGTTAGAAGAAAGCGGCGAAGGTGTTTACCGGCTGGAACAGAGAAGTGCCAGACGCAGGAAACAGTGGGCATCCAGAAAAAGAAGCAGACTTGAAAGACAGGAAGAGAAACAGGCACAGGCTGCATCCCATCAGGAGCAGAAGAAGCTGAAAAAACAGATTCAGAAGCAACAGATCAAATGGGATTATGCCAAAGCGAAGCGAAGTGAACAGACAGTAGGAACAGCTACAAAAGGTACGATTGATTATATTAAGAAGATTGGCGGTAAGGTCACCAACTTCTTTAAAGAAAATCGGAAGGTGTATATCAGTGTAGCAGTTCTGATCGGATTGATGTTTCTGATCATAACGAATGTCACGTCATGTTCTGCAGTGTTTTTACAAAATGTAATCACTTACACAGGGACCAGTTATCTGTCATCGGATCAGGCAATCCGGGAAGCGGAATTGTATTATACACAGCTGGAAGCTAATCTGCAGGAGCGGATCAACAACATGGAATCTGAAGAACCGGGACATGAGGAATACCGATATAACATCGGACCTATTGAGCATGATCCGTTTATCCTGATCAGTTATCTGTCAGCAAAGTATGAAGAATTTACCTTTGAACAGGTAAAGCCAGAACTGGATGCTCTTTTTGCATTGCAGTATCGGTTAGAAACAGAAGCAGTCAATGAGACTGTGACAGAGACAGCAACTGTAAGAGTTGGAGAATCTTTGGGACAGGTTGTGACCAGTGGGTATTGTAACTGCCCAATTTGTTGTGGTATTTGGAGCGGAGGACCGACTGCCAGTGGAGCATATCCAACTGCCAATCATACCTTAGCGGTAGATGCTTCCAATCCGTTTGTACCAATGGGAACAAAGGTAGTTATGAATGGTGTCGAATATACTGTAGAAGATACCGGAGCTTTCGCAAGATACGGTGTACAGTTTGATGTCTATTATGACAGTCATGCGGCAGCATCTGCACATGGACATCAAACATGGGAATGTTATCTGGCAGATGATAATGGAAGCAATGAAGTGGAAGTGACCAGGACAAGAGATGTAGATGTGCTGAATGTCACCTTAAATAGTGGAAACCTGATGTCAATCTGTCAGGACAGGTTGGGATTTTTCCAGAAAGAACTGTTCAGTGCCTACAACGATACAAAAGGCAACTTGCAGATGTTTGCAACACCGGTTGATTTTAACTGGTATTCCAGTGTGACCAGCTATTATGGATACAGGATTCATCCAATATCAGGAGCAAATCAGCTTCATAATGGTATGGATATCGGAGCACCGGAAGGGACAAAAGTAATGGCAGGGCTGACCGGAACGGTTACAACTTCTGCTTATAACGACAGCTATGGCAATTATGTTGTGATCAAGGACAGTAAAGGCTATGAACTGCGGTATGCACATTTAAGCAGCCGGAGTGTATCTGCAGGAGCATCCGTCACGAAAGGTGATGAGATAGGGCTTGTAGGAAATACTGGAAATTCTACAGGAAGCCATCTTCACATTGAACTTCTGAAAAATGGAGAGCGGTTAAACCCGATCTTTTATCTGGAAACAGGAGAAGGGGCAGGATTTGGCGGCAATGAATATACCAGTGAAGCAGCACAGCGTTTGTTAAATGAAGCAGCGAGATATCTTGGGACACCGTATGTGTGGGGTGGATATTCGCCAAGTGGATTTGACTGTTCTGGATTCGTAAGTTACTGCCTGACACATTCAGGTGTAAGGAATACAGGAAGATTAACGGCACAGGGATTGTATGACATTTGTACGCCGGTATCTCAGTCAGAAGCACAGCCAGGAGATCTGATCTTCTTTACAGGTACTTACGATGCAGGAGTTCCGGTAACGCATATCGGAATCTATGTGGGCAATGGTCAGATGATCCATTGTGGGCATCCGGTGCAGTATACGTCCATCAACTCTCCATACTGGCAGAGTCATTTCTATGGATTCGGACGATGGTAAGGAAAAGGGCGGTGTAACAGCCGTCCGGAAAGGAGAAGCGATGAAAAGTCTTGAAAAAGCAACGGCAGATTATGAGAAAGCCAAGGAAAAAATGGAAGCATCCAAAGCCAGATATGAAGCAGATTTAAAGCGTTTCAAGGCTGCGGAGATAGCAAAAACAGAAGCGGAAAATCTGGAAATTGTAAAAATTATCCGTGCAATGGATATGAGCATTCCAGAGCTGGAAGCTTTCAAAAAGAGAATGAAAAATGAACTGCCCGGCAGGGTAGAAATACAGAAGGAGGAAACAAGGTCTGATGATGAATTTAGAGAAGATGAAACAGAAGAAATCTAAAAATAGCGTGAAAAAAGGATTGCTTGCGGCAACAACGATTCTTTGCTTGACATCGCCTATGTTGCAGACACAGAGTGTGTTAGCGGCAGAGAATACAGCACCCGCAATTACGATTGAAAAGCCAGATGGCTGGAGACAGGGGGAAACGGCAGTCGCAATTACTGTGGATGCCAGTCATATGCCAGAAGGATTTTCTATCACAAAAATTGAAGCGAAAGCTGGGAAAGACGGAAGCTGGCAGGATGTGACAGGGAATGGAAGTATTTCCATTACTGGTAATCAGACGGTCTATGTGCGTGTGACAGATGGTGAGGGGAAGGTCTATGAGCAGAATCGCTCTATTAAGTGTTATGACACAGAAAAGCCTACGCTTTCTGCATCTCTGACAGATGGTGTACTGACGATTCAGGGAAATGATACCGTTTCCGGCATTACTTCTGTGACAGTTAATGGCACCACTTATACAGATCTGAAGGATGGAATGCTGAGAGTGCAACTGACACAGAAAGATTTTACAACAAAACAGATTGAAATCACGGTAACGGATGGTGCCGGAAATACTTCTGAAAAGTATGTGTTGCAGAATCCTTATTATGAATGGGCAAAGAAGCAGGCAGAGAAACAGAAAACTTCAGGTGACAGCAATGGTGCGATGGCAACCACGACCAGTGCAGATGCAACTGGGACTGAGAAAACAACGACTTCACCACTTCCGCAGGATGCACAGGCTTCTGAGCCAACAGATGCAAAAGGAACTGTGGATGATCGGACAGTGACAGGTATTGAGGAACAGCTTAATAAAGAAGGCGAGACAGCAGATTCTGTTACCAAAACAGCTACGGAAGGCACAAAAGAGTTTTATACCATTTCAACTAAGAGTGGTAAGATTTTTTATCTGATCATCGACAATTCAAAATCTCAGGATAATGTGTATTTCCTTACCGAAGTCAGTGAGAAAGACCTGATGAACTTCACACTTTCTGATTCTGTGACACTTCCGGAAGTAGATATTGTTTATGCAGAACCAGAGAAACAGGCTGAAGAAGAAAAGCCGGAAACGACAGAGACAGATGAGAAAGATAAGGTAGAGGATGAAATTCAGATGCCAGAAGACAAAAGTTTGGCAGGGACTTATCTACTGATCGGATTGGTTGCTGTTGGAGCTGCGGCAGGTGGTTATTACTTGAAAGTCTACAAACCGAAACATGAATATGATGATGAAGATGAGATGGAAGAGGATGAAAATGAATCCGAAGATTCAGAGTCAGAAAAACGGGAAGTAGACGATGCAGATGAGCAGGAAGAACAGGAAAATGCAGGGACAGAAGTTTTGAAAGATGAAGATTTCAATGATGAGGTACTAGAAGATGAAGAAGAGGAGCAGGAGTAAATGAAATTAGTGATTGCAGAAAAGCCATCGGTTGCGATGGCACTGGCTTCCGTGCTTGGAGCCAGAACAAGAAAAGATGGCTACGTGGAGGGAAACGGTTATATCGTTTCCTGGTGCGTAGGACATCTGGTTGGATTATGTGATGCATCGGAATACGATGAAAAATATAAAAAATGGAGATATGATGATCTGCCGATTGTGCCAGAATGTTGGAAACATAAGGTATTGGAAGGTACGAAAAAGCAGTTTGGAATCTTAAAGAAACTTATGAGAGATTCCAAAGTAGATGAAGTGATCTGTGCCACTGATGCAGGACGTGAAGGTGAGCTGATCTTCCGTCTGGTGTATGAGCAGGCAGGATGTAAAAAGCCGATGAAGCGACTCTGGATCTCTTCCATGGAAGAACAGGCAATTAAAGATGGATTTGCGTCATTAAAAGACGGTTCGTGTTATGACAGTCTCTATCAGTCAGCTCTTTGCAGGGCAAAGGCTGACTGGCTGGTGGGAATCAATGCGAGCCGTCTTTTTTCTGTTCTGTATAACCAGAATCTGAAAGTTGGAAGAGTACAGACACCAACACTTGCCATGATCGTGGATCGAAATCAGAAGATCAAGGAATTTACCAAAGAGAAATATTATATGGCTCATATCAAATTTGACGATATGGATGCGGTCACAGAGAATTTTCAGAAAAAAGAAGATGCAGATAAAGTGGCTGCAGAGTGTCAGGAGCGCATGTGCGAAGTGGAGAAGGATGATGTGAAAGAGAAAACGGTCCGCCCTCCGAAGCTTTATGATCTGACCACCCTGCAGAGGGAAGCTAACAGAATGTTTGGCTATACCGCACAGCAGACATTGGATGCTGTGCAGGAGATGTATGAGCAGAAGCTTGTCACTTATCCGAGAACAGACAGCCAGTATCTGACAGATGAGATGGGAGAAAGTACAGAAACTCTGATTCAGATGTTATTTGGGAAAATGCCTTATGCTGAAGGTCTGGAATATCAACCGGACGTGAGTAAGGTATTAAATTCAAAGAAAGTATCCGATCACCATGCGATTATCCCAACCATGGAAGTAGCCAAAGCAGATATTGGTGAACTGAAAGAACGAAGCCGCAAGATTTTGTATTTGATCAGTGCCAGGGTTCTGACAGCAACTGCAGATCCTTATATTTATGAGAGTCATAAATGTCAGATTACCTGCAATTATCATACGTTTTATCTCAATGCAAAGAAAACAAAACAGGAAGGGTTCAAGACAATTGAGAAAAAACTGAAACAGTTCTTTGGAATCATTGCAGAAAAAGAAGAGCCGGAGTTGGATATCTGGGCAGGCAAGCATTATGGTCCCTGTGATTCTTTTGTATCGGAGCATTTTACACAGCCACCGAAACAGTACACAGAAGATACCCTGCTTTCTGCGATGGAACGTGCAGGGAATGAAGAGCTGACCGAAGATACAGAAAAGAAAGGACTTGGTACTCCTGCAACAAGGGCAGCAATCATTGAAAAACTGATTCAGTCTGGCTTTGTGAAAAGGGAAAAGAAAAATCTGGTGCCGACAGATGATGGAAATGTGCTGATTACGGTTCTACCGGATGAGATTAAATCTCCGAAGATGACCGCAGAGTGGGAAATGGCATTGAATCATATTGCCCAGAATACAGAGACAGCAGATGAATTCCTAAATGGGATTACAGAGCTGATGCAGGAACTGGTTGCCAGGTATCAGGGGATTTCAGAAGAGAAGAAAAATCAGTTTCAGGGAAAGGCAAAAGGAGAAGTCATTGGCAAATGTCCCCGCTGTGGAGCAGATGTCAGGGAAGGAAAAGTAAATTTTTACTGTTCTGACCGGAAATGTGCTTTTACCTTATGGAAAAATGATAAATTTCTTGCAAGCCAGGGAAAAAAGATGGATAAGGTGGCAGCAAAGAAGTTCCTGTCTAAAGGAAAAATCCATTATAAGGATCTGGTATCAAGAAAAACAGGGAGACAGTATGAAGCAACTGTGGAGATGGTCGATCCCGGAGAGGGAAATGTACAGTTCAATCTTATTTTTCCACAACGATAAGTAGTGTATTGCAGTCAGTCTAAGGACTGTCTGTTTTAATACAAATATATGAAAGAGAGGACCTTAGCATGAAGAAAAAAGGTAATTTTAGAAAAGTAGTATCTGGCTTGCTGGCAGGCATGACAATGCTTAGTACAGTGCTGTCTCCGATGACGGCATATGCAGCGGAGATCCAGCCAGAGGAAAAACCTCCACTTTATGAGGAAGTGAAAGACCTTCTGGATGAAGATGAGGTGGTGACTGCCAAAGATTATGAAATTGAAACAGGCAGTGTATTTGATGTGAAATCAGATTACACGGGACTGGAAATCAAGGATGATAACAAGGTCAAAGTCACATTTGAGGAAGCAAAGAATGACAAGGATGAGGATTTTACGACAGATCATGCGGACACTTACAAAGCGGTCTATTATGTGGAACCGGTAAATCAAGAGCATCCGAAGTACCAGATCAGCCGAAAACTGATTGTGCGTGAGAAAGCAACAGAAGCTCAGACTGAAACTGCAGGGAGTGAAGCAGTGACCGAATCAGAAACCGCTGGCAGTGAACAGCAGACAGAGGAAGCGGAGGATTCAGAAGCAGACTCGGAGATTACCGATATTGACGCTGATGAATTTGATGATTTAGTAGAGCAGGCACAGAATCAGGATACCTATGATGAAGAATCAGGGTTAGAGCTTCATGATGTTTTGGAACAGGCAGGAGACGAAGGTGTGGATCTTGATGCTATGGAAGAGGGAGAGATTGCAACATTTGAAGCAGTTTCAGCTTATTCAGCAAGAAGTACACAGCAGGTAACAATTGAAAAAGGACCACTGTATAGATATGCAGATTATAATCTTGGAACCTATCTGACAGAGCCGTACTATATCAGCTACGGAAACGTCAGAGCAATTGCGTATTGTGTACAGCCAGCTAAGCCAGGACCTGGATCTGGAAATTATACAATTACAAAGATTGGAGACAATCAGGCGTTAGCAAAAGTGTGTTATTACGGCACAGATGCCGCAGGGAGCGAAAGCTTTTTTGCGAATAAACACACGGATTTTTCAGAAGGAAAAAGATTCATCATCATTCACATGGCTGCATCATATGCCAACGGAAGCAGTGATGCATTTTACGGAACCAATGCTACAGGAGAGGCTTTGGCAAAAGAACTCTATAATTATTGTGTGAATAAGCCGGAAATACCAGATGTAGCGATGTCATTTTCAAAGCCGGATGTAAAAGCTTATGTAGATAGAAATGTTCAGAGAACGGAGAACATTAAGTTCAACGCATCTTCCCAGCAGAAAATCACAATGGACTTACCAAAAGGAGTAAAGCTCCATAATGTATCTACTGGAACCGTAAGTGCGGCAGGTGCAAGCGTAACAATTGGAGGAGGAACCACGTTTTATCTCTCAGCTCCTCTGACACAGACAAGAGATGTAAGTGATACTTTTTCTGCAAAAATGAAGGGAAGTATTACAAAAGATTATTCAGCATATAAATTGACTACGAATGCAAGTGTTCAGGATCTGGCATTTGTATTTGGAGAAGGTGTTGCTGATGAAAAATATGTAAGCTTAAAGGTCTCATGGATTGAACAGGCTACGATCGAAATCGTAAAGAAAGACGATACAGCGAATGTCAATCTTGCAGGTGCAGTATTTGGCGTTTACAGCGATGAGGCTTGTACAAAGCTGATCACTCAGATGCCTGCAACAGATAAGAATGGAAAATCCTCTGTTACGATTATCAAGACACAGGATACCGTTTATCTGAAAGAAATCACAGCACCACAGGGATATGTAGTAAATGCAACGGCAACAAATGTAAAACTGGTAGCAAGTAAGACCTCAGCTGTAACCGTGGAAAATAAGGAGCAGCTTGCAGAGCTTACTGTTTATAAAGAAGGTCAGGTGCTTACCGGAGCAGAAGTCAGTGAGAGTGGAACCGTATTCCATTATGAGAACCGCAGACAAAAAAATGCTGTTTACAACGTGTATGCCGGAGCAGATATTGTGACTGCGTATGGTACAAAAGTGTACAGCAAAGGTGATCTGGTGAAAGAAAATCTGACAACAGGTGAGAATGGCTCTGTTACCCTGAAGAATCTCCATCTAGGAACTTATGTGGTAAAAGAAGCAAAAGCACCGGACAACTTCTATAATGGCGGCGAAGAAAAGACAGTGACGCTGACTTATGCCGGACAGAATAAAGAAGTTGTATTTGCGGATGTCACCTTCAACAATGAGCGTCAGAAAGCAGAAGTCACTGTAGTAAAACAGGATAAAGATACAAAGAAACCGCTGGAAGGTGGTATTTTCGCCCTGTATGCGGCAGACGATATCAAAAATGCAGATGGTGTAGTTGTTGTAAAGAAAGGCACCCTGATTGAGAAAGCCACTACCGGTGAGGATGGAAAGGCAAAATTCACAGCAGATCTGCCTATCAATCATTCCTATTCCGTAAAAGAAGACCAGGCACCAGAAGGCTATGTAAGAAATACAGAAGACGTGTATACGTTCAAGTTCTCTTACACCAATGATAAAGAAGCAACCGTATCTTTCGCCCATACCTTCAGCAATGACCGTGTGACAGCAAAAATCAATTTATTCAAAGTTGATAAAGAAACAGGAAAAGCCGTTCCGCAGGGCGATGCAACACTGAAAGGTGCAGTCTACGGATTATATGCCCGTGAAGATATCGTGCATCCGGATGGAGCAACCGGTGTGATTTATAAAGCAGGGGAACAGGTGGCTTCTCTTACAACGGATGAAAAAGGACAGGCTTCTGTAGATGGCTTATATCTTGGCAAATATTACGTCAAGGAGATCACACCACCGACCGGATACCTGGCAGATACAGAAGAACATGATCTTGAATGTAGTTATGAAGGTGATATGACTGCAGAAGTAAAAAGAGAATGCATTTCCAGTGAACAGGTGATCAAGCAGCCGTTCCAGATTATCAAAGCAGCCAACAATGGAAAGACCGATGCAGATCTGTTATCCGGAGCCGGATTTACAGTTTATCTGAAATCTTCCCTTACAAAGAAAGCAGATGGAAGCTATGATTTTGATTCTGCTAAACCAGTAGTGAGTGGAGAAAACGGAGCTACTGAGATTTTTACAGATGAAAAAGGTTATGCCTGCAGTATTCCATTACCATTTGGAAGCTATATTGTCCGTGAAACAACAACACCACACAATTACAAGCCAGTCGATGATTTTGAAGTGAATATCACAGAGAACCATCCGAATGAGCCACAGATCTGGCGTGTGCTTCTGGACAAAGAGTTCAAGGCAAAATTGAAAATTGTGAAAAAAGACGATGAAACAAAGAAATCAGTCCTGATTGCAGGAACAGAATTTAAGGTATATGACCTGGATAACAAAAAATATGTGGAGCAGGTAACTACTTATCCTGTGACAACCACACACAAGTCCTATTTTACAGACAGTCAGGGTTATCTGATCATGCCAAAGAACCTGAAAATCGGACATTACCGGATTGAGGAAGTCAACGCACCGGAAGGGTACACAATCAACAAGAATTATATGGAGATTGCTGTTGATGCAAACACTGCTTATCAGATGGATTCAGAAAGCGGCGATGCCATTATCACAGTTGATTACGAGAATCATCCGGTAAAAGGAAAGCTGACGATCTATAAAAAAGGTGAGATGCTGAGTGGATTCAAAAAGGATTTTGTTTATGAAGAAAAATATCTGAAAGGTGCAGAGTTTAACGTCTATGCAGCGGAAAATATCTACACACCGGATTATCAGAAAGATGAAAATGGAAACAGACAGCTGATTTATGCAAAAGATGCTCTGGTAACAACGGTAACGACCGGGGAAGACGGAAAAGCAGTTGCAGATAACCTGCCGCTTGGTTCTTACTATGTGGTAGAAAAAACAGCACCGGAAGGATTTGTTCTGAACCATGACAGATCGGATGTAGCATTTGTCTATGCAGATCAGGATACACCTGTGATCGAACAGGAAGTGACTGTTGGTGATGACAGACAGAAAGTTGCAATCTAGGTAGAAAAACAGGATGCAGAAAACGGAGCAACGGTAGAAGGTGCAGTCTTTGGCATTTATAACAAAGATGATATCAAAGCAGAAGGCAAAGTCATTGTCAACGCTGATACCCTGTTACAGGAAATGACTTCTGATAAAGATGGAATTGCTTCCTGTACGCTGGATCTGCCACTCGGACAGTATTATGTAAAAGAGTTAAAGGCACCGGCAGGATTCGTTTCTTCCGATGAAGTTCTGAATCTGGATGCTTCTTATCAGGGACAGGACGTGAAGACAGTAAAACTGAAAACAGTGAAGAAGAATCAGCCGACAACGGTTGAAATTACAAAATCAGATGTGACAACAGGTGTGGAACTGGATGGAGCAAAACTCACCGTTCTTGATAGAGAGGGGAATGTCGTAGATCAGTGGACTTCTGTAAAAGACCAGCCACATGTGATTAAACGACTGACCGTTGGGGAGGAATATACCCTTCGTGAAGAAATCGCACCGTATGGATATCTGAAAGCAACGGATGTGAAGTTCACACTGGAAGATACCGCAGAGATTCAGAAGGTAGAGATGAAAGATGAAGTGCCGACAGGACTTTTAATCATCAACAAAAATGGAGAATTTTTGGATAAAGTGACACTTCTGGACAATGTAAAAGGCACTGTGGAGCATCTCTTCGAATATGTAACCGGAAGCCTTACAGATGTGACTTTCGATGTATTTGCTGCGGAAGATATCAAAGCGGCAGATGGTGTCAGCAAAGATTATTACAAAGCAGATGAAAAAGTAGGAACTATTACTACAGATTCCAATGGTATTGCACAGATGGATAATCTCCCGGCAGGCAAATACTATGTGAAAGAAGTTAAAACTGCCCATGGCTATGTATTGGATGGAGAACCGAGATATGTTGATCTTTCCTACCGTGATCAGGACACACCGGTAATCACTTATGATGAAAAATGGCAGAATACCCGTCAGAAAGTAAAGGTTACTGTTCTGAAGAAAGAAAAAGATACAGACCGTGTTCTTGCAGGCGGCGTCTTCGGCCTTTATACCAGTGAAGATATCAAAAATGTAAACGGAGATGTGTTGCTTGAGAAAGATTCCCTCATCGAGCAGAAAGCAACCGATGAGAAAGGACAGATCACTTTTGCGGCAGATCTTCCAGTAGATGGAAAATATTATGTAAAAGAGAACAGTGCACCGGACGGATTTGTGACAACGGAAGAAGTGCAGGAGTTTACCTTTGAATATGCCGGAGAAGATCAGGCAGAAGTAAGCTATGATTTTACGTTTGAAAATCAGCCGACCACAGTGGAACTGACAAAAACAGACCTGACCACAGGCAAAGAACTTCCAGGTGCACACCTGAAAGTGACGGATGCAGATGGAAATGTTGTGGATGAATGGACTTCTACAGAAGAATCTCATGTGATCAAAGAACTTGTTGTAGGTAATGAGTATACCATGACGGAAACAAAACCGGCAGACGGATATGTTACTGCAGAGAGCATTACCTTTACGGTTGAGAATACAGCTGAGATTCAGAAGCATGAGATGAAAGATGATGTGACCAAGGTTCAGATCAGCAAGACAGATATCACAGGAGATACAGAGATTCCTGGTGCAAAACTAACGATTCTTGATAAGGACGATCAGGTAGTAGAGAGCTGGACTTCCACAGAGGAGGCACACTATATTGAAAAACTGCCAATTGGTAGATACACCTTACGAGAGGAACAGGCACCAAAAGGATATCTTTTGACATCGGATGTGACATTTGAGGTGAAGGATACTGGAGAAATCCAGAAAGTGGTTATGAAAGATGATACTGCCAAGGGAAAAGTCATTCTCAATAAGACAGATAAATCATCTGGGGAACCGCTGAAAGGAGTAGAATTTGAATTCCGTGACAGCAAAGGAAAGGTCCTGGAAACCTTAAAAACAGATGCTGCCGGTCATGCCGAGAGTAAGCTGTATGAGATTGCCGCATTCAAGAACGGCAAATATGATACAGCAATCAAGTATTATCTGGTGGAGACAAAAACACTGGATGGATACACACTGGATCAGACCAAGCATGAAGTGACATTTGCCTACGCAGACGACAGTACGCCGGTTGTAGAAGTTACTTTCAATCTGACAAATGAGAAACCGGAAGTTCCGGAAACACCAAGCACACCAGATGTGCCGCAGTCCCATGAAGAGACGAAGGTATCAGATGCACCGAAGACAGGAGATAACACAAATATCTGGCTGCCGATTCTGCTTCTGCTTATCTCTACCGGAGGCATGGCAGGACTTTATATCAGCAGAAAGAAAATCAGAAAACAGTAATCCTCAGTAAAGGGGGCCCTGAATCAGGGCTCCCTTTAAAATACAAAAATTCACAGAAAGGGACAGAAAAATATGATGAAAACAATGGAAAAGAGACAGGAAGCAAGAAAGAACCAGGAGAGAACTTTAAAAAGAATGATGGCTTATCAGAAAAAAGCCGAGCAGATGGTCAGCAGGAAAAGAATGAACCATCACATGATCAGAAAGGGGTAAAAGCGTATGATGAACAGAAAAGAATTTTATGAATATGTCAAAGATAATGTAAAAGACTATTTGCCGGATTCATATCAGAATGGAGAAATCCGTATTGAAGAAGTTGCAAAAAATAATGGATTAAGGTTGACTGGCATTTCAATTCCACAGGGTGATCAAAGAGCTGTGCCGATGGTATATCTGGATTCTCTTTATATGGAATATGTCAATGGAAAAAATCTGGATTCCTGTGTGGGTGATGTGGCAGATATGCGTATTGAAGTGCAGGACAAAGCGGCATTTATCAATATGGGTCTTCCGGATATTTTGGATTATGAAAAAATGAAGGACAAATTACAGGTGAGAATCTGTGACCGGGAATGGAATGAAGAACGCCTGGCTGATAAAGTTGTTACCGAACATGGAGATTTTGCAGCATATTACGCAGTGAATGTGGAAGAAAACGAGGGAGGAATTGGTAGTATTCCGGTTACTGTCAATCTTATGAATGAATGGGGTGTGACAGCAGAACAAATCCAGGCAGATGCAGTGGCGGCAGACAGAAATCGTGGTGTTGTTTTGATGGACATGAATGAAATGATAAAATCCATGATTTTTGGTGAAGAAGCAGAAAATCTTTTGAATGAAAAACTGAATGTTGAAGCAATGGAAAATCCAATGTTCTGTCTTTCAAATGCACAAAAAATGAATGGTGCATCACTGTTACTGCAGGAAGATATTCGTAAGCAGATCGGTGAATGCCTGGGAAGTGATTATTTTGTTCTTCCCTCTTCAATTCATGAGGTGCTGATTCTTCCTGATAACGGAATGTTTGAAGTACCGGAATTAAATGCCATGGTACAGGAAGTCAATGAGACGCAGGTAGAGAGGCAGGAACAGCTTTCGGATAAGGTTCAGTTCTGTGATGGAAAGACAGCAGTTATGGAAAATGCCGAACGCAGGGAAGCACGTCTGGAGAAAGAAAAAGCAGCAGAAAAAGCAACTGGGAGAACAGAAGCAAAAGGTGGAATCCATGGAAAACTGGAGAAAGCCAAGGCGGAGATCAAAGCAAAAGGGACAGATACAATCCCAAAGAATAGGGCGAAAGACCTTGCCTCAGTATTATAACGAGAAATAACGATGATTTTGAGGGGACTGTGTGAGCAGTCCCTAATTTTATGAAGATGGAGGAGAAAAGAATATGGACTGGTGTTTATATGGTGATGATAAAAGAAAGGAAATGGATAGAGATTTAAAACCGGAATATCTTTTGGATGACTTACGGAGATATCAGGATGTATTTGGTGAAGAATTTGGTGTAAAAGAGCTTCTTATGCTGGAGGATATCCGGGTAAAGGCTATGATTGCCGGAGCACTTGCAGATATGCCGGAATTTCTTATTGATCAGATTGGAAAAGCAAGTAACAGTAGTAATTTTCCTTCTATGACAAGGGCAATGGAACGGATTGCCGATGTTGTAGAAGAAAAGTGGGAAGAAGAAAGGGAGTAACAGATGGCAAATAAATTATATGCAATGGAACTTCTGACGGAGGAAGTGGCAAAGGATGTTGCTGCCAATCCGCAGGAATGGATGCGGTTTCTAAATACTGCATCCAGGCTGTACCGGTACACTTTTCCGGAACAGCTCTTGATCTATGCACAGCGTCCGGGAGCAACAGCCGTGGCATCCATGGAAATCTGGAACCAGAAGATGTACCGATGGATTAAAAAGGGGTCTAAAGGAATTGCCCTGATAGATAACACATCCGGACCAAAAACGAAACTCCGATATGTTTTTGATGTGCAGGATACTTATAAGGTAAAAAATCTGGGCAGAGATCCGCAGTTATGGAATCTTAATCCAGAAGGAGAACAACTGGTGGCAGATTATCTGCAGGAGCGGCTGGCACTGGAAGCAACAGAGGGAGGATTAGCAGAGGTTCTTCACCAGGCGGCAGAAGAAAGTGTGCAGGCCTGGTTGCCGGATGCTTTCGACGAACTGCAAATGGATGTAGCCGGCACTTTTCTGGAAGATCTGGATGAACAGAATCAGAAAGTGGAGTTCCGGGAACTGATGACAAACAGTGTCTGGTATGTGTTACTGAACCGATGCGGACTGGATGTGCAGGAATATCTTGATGCAGAGGATTTTCGTCATATTACAGATTTTAACCAGTTAAAGGTTATTGGACACCTTGGAAGTTCTGTGAATGAGATCAGCAGACCGGTATTGATGCAGATTGGACGATATGTGTTGAATGACTTGGAAAAAGATCTGAAAACGGTTGCAAAAGAAAAAGAAGTAGCTTATAATGAATTTAACACGTTAATTCGTGAAAGTAAAACAAGGAACACAGAAGATAGAGGAGAAAATAAGGAGGAAACAGAGCATGAGAGAGATCACTTACAGCCAGAATGGAGAGTACCAGATTCCGGATATCAGTCTGGAGGAGACGAGAGGAACGATCGGGAAGTACGGATTGATGAGGAAAGAGTATCTGAGAAACCACAAAGTAGCCAGATTCAACATTCTGACCTTACAGAACCGTCTGGACAGTCATCTGATGGAAATCGACAGCCAGGCAAGGCAGAGAGTAGACAACCTGATGTCAGAACTTCTGGAGAAAAACCCGGCACCGGACAAAATGGCAGACGGGATGGCATGGACCAGACACATGAACCAGATCAAAGCACAGGCAGAGGAACTGGTAATTCAGGAGATTATTTACAATTAAGTCTGTTCCCGACAGAAGAGGAACAGTTAGGAGAAATAAGGAAAGCGGCAGCTGCATTAGAACAGCCAGCCGCTTTTCTTATTTCTGATGAAGTAGTAGATGATATTCTCCGCACGGGAAGTGGACAGAAAAATACACTGTTTCATATTACGGCAAGACTGATTGAAGGTCTGGATAATGAAGAAATGCAGAACTTCCTGAAGGAGGAATATGAAACAGGTGGAAAAGGATTTACCATAGATGGACAGAAAATCAGTATCTGGTATGACAATGATGGTATCCGTATCCGACGGGGAGATTCCGCCAGAAGAAACTTTGATCGCATGGTTACGTGGGAAGAAGCGGCGGACAGAATCCGGGATATGTATGAGGATAGAAGTTACGTGGATAATCTGATTTCCAATAACGCCATTGAACAGGAGCAGGAAGAAATGACCAATCTTCTTGCACTCCATTTTCGGGATACCAGCAGAAACCGGGAGGAGCAGCAATCATATTCGGATTGGCAGGATGTCGTGCGGGAAGCTTGGACAGATTCAGCGGAAGCAGATGCAATTGCCCATCGCTTTGAATGGCTGCAGAAAGATATGGATGAGAATCCAGAAGATTATCGCAGGTGGGAGATTCAGCATAATCCGGAATATTTCCAGCGTTTTCAGGATCTCCAGAGGGAGCGTTCCTGGGTAGACCAGAAATTTACGGTCGAACGTCCGGCCCTTTCCTTTATCACACAGGATGAGATAGATGCAGTCCTTAGAAGAGGCGGGATCACTGCCGGAGGACGGAATCGGATCTATGAGTATTTCATGGAACATCACGATATAAAGGATGCAGCTGAGTTTCTGAAAAATGAGTATGGTACAGGTGGAGCAGCACCTGGGATACCGGGAGCGTATGAATCCGATGCTTCCCATGATGCGAAAGGATTAAAACTTGCGAAAGGGAAGATTGGCAGTCCAGATGTAGAAGTTCTATTAAAGTGGAATAAGGTTGCAGAACGTGTCCGTCAGCTGATTCGCACCGATGATTTCTTATCACCGGAAGAACTGGAAAAGTATGAAGAACGGCAGGAAGCACAGAGACAGGCGGATCTGGAAGGAGCTCAGCAGGCTTTGGAAGTGGAGCAGGAAGGCTCTGATCAGCAGGAAATACGAGAGGAAAATCAGGAACCGTCGGAAGTTGAGACACAACCGGAAGCAGTAGAAGATGCAGAAAAAAAGGAAGATATAACACCAGAACAGTCTGATATTCCAGCAACAAACTTCCATATCACAGATGATGAACTGGGACAGGGAACACCAAAGGAAAAGTTCCGTGCTAATATCATGGCAATCCAGCTTTTAAAGAAATGCGAGGAAGAAAACCGCAATGCCACACCAGACGAACAGGAGATTTTATCCCGATATGTAGGCTGGGGAGGTCTTGCTGATGCTTTCGATGAAACAAAATCCGCATGGGAGACGGAATATCTGGAATTAAAGACAGTCCTTACACCGGAAGAATATGCAGCAGCCAGAGCTTCTACCTTAAATGCCCATTACACACAGCCAATCGTGATTGAAAGTATGTATCAGGCGTTGGAAAATCTGGGATTTACAAAAGGAAATATCCTGGAGCCATCCATGGGTGTTGGTAACTTCTTTGGAATGCTTCCTGAGAAGCTGAACCAGTCAAAACTCTATGGTGTGGAACTGGACAGTATCAGCGGTAGAATTGCAAAACTGCTTTACCCAGATGCCAATATCCAGATTAAAGGTTTTGAGAAGACAGATTATCCGAATGATTTCTTCGATGTGGCAATCGGAAATGTGCCATTTGGAGCTTATAAAGTGAATGACAGGCAATATGACCGCTATAATTTTATGATTCACGATTATTTTCTGGCAAAGACAATCGACCAGTTGCGTCCGGGTGGTGTGGCAGCTTTGATCACAACAAAAGGAACCATGGATAAAGCATCACCGGAAGTCCGAAAGTATCTGGCAGAACGTGCCGATCTCCTTGGAGCCATCCGCCTGCCGAACACAGCATTCAAAGCAAATGCAGGAACGGAAGTCAGTGCAGATATTTTATTCTTCCAGAAGCGTGACAGCATGACAAAAGAGATGCCGGAGTGGGTGAATCTTGGAAGTGATGCCAATGGAATTACGGTCAATCAGTATTTTGCAGACCATCCGGAAATGATTCTGGGTGAGATGAAAGAGGTATCCGGTCCGTATGGTATGGAAACAACCTGTATGCCGATAGAAGGTGCTGATCTTGAAGTCCAGCTTGCAGAAGCTGTCAGGAATATTCATGGAAATATGGCACCTGCAGTTGATGTGGATGCAGAACTGGATGATGTACCAGAGAGTATCCCGGCAGATCCGAATGTTCGTAATTACAGTTATGCGGTTGTAGATGATCAGGTATATTACCGTGTTAACTCTCTGATGAATCAGGTAAAGATGCCTGCCGCTACTGCAGAACGTGTAAAAGGTATGGTGGAGATCCGAGACACGGTGCGTGAACTGATTGCCATGCAGATGGAAGAATCCGTAACAGATGAAGAAATTCACAAACAGCAGGAGAAATTGAATCAAGTATATGATGCTTACACAGCAAAGTATGGAGTCATCGGAAGTAATGCAAACAAGCGGGCGTTTTCTGATGACGCTTCTTATTGTCTGTTGTGTTCTCTGGAAGACCTGAACGAAGATGGAACATTGAAGCGAAAAGCAGACATGTTTACGAAACGAACCATCAAAAAGGCAGTGGCGGTAACCAGTGTGGAAACTGCGACAGAAGCCTTAGCATTATCATTGAATGAAAGAGCAAAGGTGGATCTGTCCTATATGGCACAGCTGACAGGAAAGACAGAAGAAAAAATCACGGAGGAACTGGTTGGAGTTATATTTAAGAACCCACTGACAGACCAGTGGGAGAGTGGAGATGAGTATTTATCTGGAAATGTCAGGGAGAAGTTAAACACAGCAAGAACCTTTGCAGAGAATCACCCGGAATTCACACCGAATGTCCGTGCATTGGAAGCAGTTCAGCCAAGAGAACTGGAAGCATCTGAAATCGAAGTAAGGATTGGAGCAACCTGGATTGAACCATCGGATTATCAGGACTTTATGAGGGAACTGCTTCATACTCCGTGGTATCTTGCACAGAAGGAGATACAGGTAAAATATTCTGAGGTGAATGGTGAGTGGCGGATTACCGGGAAAAATGCAGACAGTCCAAGAAATGCGTTTGCCTATGCAACGTATGGAACCGAGAGGGCAAATGCTTACCGGATTCTGGAAGATACACTGAATCTGAAAGATGTTCGTATCTATGATAAGAGTGTCAATGAAAATGGGGATGAGATTCGTGTCCTCAATAAAAAAGAAACTATGCTGGCATCACAGAAACAGGATGCCATGAAAGCAGCATTTAAGGATTGGATTTTCAAAGATCAACAGAGACGTGAAAGACTGGTAAGAGTTTATAATGAACGGTTTAACAGTATCCGTCCCCGTGAATACGATGGCAGTCATCTGACTTTCCCAGGAATGAACCCGGAAATTGAACTTCGCCCACATCAGAAAAATGCTGTCGCACATCAGCTTTACGGGGATAATGTGCTTCTGGCTCATGTAGTAGGAGCTGGGAAGACCTACGAGATGGTAGCGGCTGCAATGGAGAGCAAACGTCTGGGATTATCACAAAAGAATCTATTTGTCGTGCCGAACCATCTGACAGAGCAGTGGGGAGCCGAGTTCCTGCAGTTATATCCGGGAGCCAATATCCTGGTGGCAACCAAGAAAGATTTTGAACCGGCGAACCGGAAAAAGTTCTGTGCCAGAATCGCTATGGGAAACTATGATGCGATTATCATCGGTCATTCCCAGTTTGAGCGTATCCCAATCTCTGATGAGAGGCAGGAAGCCATGCTGCGGAAGCAGATTGACGATCTGGAAATCGCAATCCAGAGTGCAAGATATGAGCAGGATGGCGGCCGCTATACGGTAAAGCAGATTGAAAAGACCAGAAAAACGCTGATGACAAGACTGGAGAAGCTGAATCAGAAAGAGAAAAAGGATAATGTAGTTACCTTTGAAGAACTGGGAGTGGATCATCTGTATGTAGACGAGGCACACAGTTATAAAAATGCGTTCCTTTATACAAAAATGAGAAATGTAGCCGGAATTGCCCAGAACGAAGCACAGAAATCAGCAGATATGTTTAATAAATGTCAGTATCTGGATGAGATTACCGGTGGAAAAGGCATTACCTTTGCAACGGGCACACCGATCAGCAACAGCATGACGGAACTTTATGTCATGCAGAGATATCTGCAGAACAGCAAATTACAGAATATGGGCTTGGGATTATTTGATTCCTGGGCATCCACGTTTGGAGAGGTTGTGACCAGCATTGAACTTGCACCGGAAGGAACCGGATACCGAGCAAAATCCAGATTCGCCAGATTCTATAATATCCCGGAACTGATGAATATGTTCAAGGAGATTGCAGATATCAAGACTTCGGATCAGTTGAATCTTCCAGTACCGGAAGCGGAATACGAAACTGTAGTATTGAAACCAACAGAACAGCAGAAAGAAATCGTAGCAAGCCTAGGAGAGCGTGCGGAAGTGGTAAGAAACGGTGGCGTAGATGCTAGTGTAGACAATATGCTGAAAATTACCAATGACGGAAGAAAACTGGCACTGGATCAGCGATTGGTCAATGAACTATTGCCAGACGATCCGGGCAGTAAAGTGTCGGTCTGTGCAGAAAAAAGCTATGAAATCTGGAAAGATACAGTTGTACAGAAATCGGCGCAGATCATTTTTTGTGACTTGAGCACACCGAAAGGCGATGGCAGTTTCAATGTTTACGATGACTTGAAACAGAAGCTGATGGCGAAAGGTGTACCGGAAAAAGAAATTGCATTCATTCATGATGCAAATACCGAAGCAAAGAAGACGGAGCTGTTTGGAAAAGTAAAATCTGGGCAGGTTCGTTTTTTGATTGGTTCAACAGCAAAGATGGGTGCCGGTACCAACGTGCGTGCGACTTGTTGTCGTACAAACTCTAATGTGGGATAAATCCTGTATTAGAACTAAAATCGACGGCTGAATCTATTCAGCTAACTGATATTCCGAGGAGTGGAATGATGGGGTAACGCCCTGAAACGCTCCCCTTGATACTACGACGTGCAAAGGCGGTGTAAAACGCTGTATGTGCGAAGCTCGTTGAAGTCGGCAGAGAGGCACCGAAACATTAAGTTGTCGAAAGCTGTCCAGAGGTGGATGGTGTGTCCTATATGCCGGAGGTCTATAAACTGCCTATGGTGAGGATAGCTGGTAAAACAGCAGACGAACAGCCGAGTGTACGAGTCTAAAGCGTGATATGGCAGAAATGTCATAACCGTAAATCTACGGGGTATGTGAGGTAAAGTAAAAATGGACGTTATGAAATACCTTACAGTGTTACAGGCACTGGCAAGCATACAGGCTTATAGGCTACACCTAAGGGCGGCATGAACAGATAGGAATATCGGAACAAGGGAAGGTCAGAACACGGAGTGTTTACACGCAATGAAGTGTTAGCAGGGAAAGCGATTGACATTAGTTGTTGATCAGCACATTATAATATGCCATTTTCAGAAAAATAAATAGTGCAGAAATAATACGGGGATCTTCCATCCCCGAACCCCTGGAATCCTTGTTATAACAGTAATAGAAAAAATTATTACCGTTATAACAAGGCTAAAAATGGGATGTTTTAATTTTCCGAATTCTGCAAATTATAGCATCAAATAAAATGCGTTGTAACACCATGGGACTACCTTTTTCTATCTGTACAATTTTGCTCAACCTTCTTTGCGGATAGTGGAGCATATAGGCAACCCCTTCTACTAAAAGCTCCAATAACGTCAGTCTTCTGACAATCCGAAGCTGTGTGCAGGCGATTTTACTGTCATCTCCTTCTTCCTGACGTTCTCCTGCGACCTCAACCACACAATATTGTGCCAAGGACGGATTACTATAGTAAATCAGACAGTCCAAAGGATTTTCAGCACAATGAAAGCCCGTTTTTCTGCAGGCGGCTTTTTCCGTATAATTCCATTCTGTTTCCTGATATTGATATCCCAAACAACTCAAATCTTTCTGGAATGCTTTATACGCAATCATTTTCTTCCTCCGTTTTTTCTCCATTTTCCAGCATATCAAAAAGAGAGAGTTGACTGTCTGCTTTTGGCTTGCTTTCTCTGATAGAAGTCTTTACATCTTTTACAGCAGGTTTTTCTTGTGCTTTTCTTTTTCGTTCCCGTTCTTCCTCTTTCTTTTTCCGTTCTTCCTCAGCATCATCTAATGCATAGTATTCCTCCAACCAATGGTACACTTTTTCTGAACTAACTGCGACTCCTGCACCTGTCTCTTATACACATCTCCGAGCCCACGAGACGGAGCTACATCTC
>ENA-UALB01000065-UALB01000065.1-human-gut-metagenome-genome-assembly--contig:-NODE-65-length-28166-cov-4.607129_pt1 | contig 28166 bp, 32 predicted proteins | sample MGYA00243695_ERZ654458 | MGnify/ENA primary metagenome ERZ654458 (study PRJEB26926, sample SAMN06164669) | human gut metagenome | biome: ENVO:00009003; feature: ENVO:2100002; material: ENVO:00002003...
AAAAAGAATTTCTGGCTAATTTATACTTGACTTTTCATAGCTGGTCTCCTCCTGTCGGATGGCCGTTTTAGTTTCTTGTTGTTTTTACTTTAGCATGATATAATTGATTATGTAAGAACGCACTTTTTTGATAGATACTATCCAAAAGGAGAGTTATGGAATGAATGATAAATACGAATTTTGTAAGGAAGTGAATGTACGTCCGTTTGCTTACGCCATTTCCTTAATAGATGGTAAATGGAAAATGCATATTTTATTTTGGTTATGGAAGAAAGAAGTTCTTCGGTACAGCGAGCTAAAGCGTGCATTGGGTAAAGTAACACATAAAATGCTAAGCAACCAACTAAAGGAATTAGAAAATGATGGACTTATCCGACGCAGAGAGTATCCGCAAGTACCACCTAAAGTAGAATACAGTTTATCAGAAACAGGAAAAACTTTAATGCCTGTACTTTCCGCAGTCTGTCATTGGGGAACAGAGCATATTCCAGAGGATTGGAATATATAACTTGCGGATAAAAGGGATAGGAAACATACATTAACTCGTATTGGGGGGCTGTTGCAAAAGTAGATGAATAATCTACTGGAGCAGCAGCTCCGTTTTTATACCCTAAAAACAGAAAAAGGACTCCGAAGAGTCCGCCATCCATGGTATAAAGATATGTTAAGTAAATTAAAATACCATAAAAATCATACCGAATTCGGCGAACCTTATCAACTGGTTTTGCCATTAAATTTAGAAGGTTTGATTCCTGATGATGATTCTGACCGATGCTTATTCTCAAAACATTTATTCTTCGAGAAAAATCGAAACTGCCTGTAAACGGGACATCAAATTTATGTGGCTGCTGGTTGGGCAGAAAGCTCCTGATCACAGCACGATCGCCCGTTTTCGTACCGGTTTCCTTGCAGATGCCTGTGAAAATCTTTTTTACCAGATGGTAAGACGATTGGAAGATGCAGGGGAATTGTCAAAGGAGATCGTATTTATTGACGGGATAAAGCTGGAAACCTGTGCGAACAAATATGCGTCCAAGGTTCAGAATCCGGAAAAAACCGTTGGTGTATTTATGGGATGGAGCAGAAACTCTACTGCAGGAAACAATAAGGATGATTATATTCCAATGGCACCATTGAAGGGCAGCAGCGGAGAGCAGGTATGGCGGACTGTGGATGCCGATGTTATGTCCAGAGGTGCGTTTGCAATTACAAAGCAGGCAGAAAAACCGGAGATTCTTATGCGCTGGATCGACCAGTCCTATGAGCCTGAGACATCATTGGAGATTGGACAGGGTCTGCTGGGAAGAGCTCTGGAAAAGACAGAGGATGGCGGATACCGTCAGATGAAGCCTCAGGAGGGTATGCTTCTGGATACCATGATTCACGATTACAGCCCTGGCAACAGCGGTGTATTTGCGATCACACAGACCATGATTGACAAGCTGGAATTAAACGAAAACCTTCAGGAGAGAAAAGAACTGGATGAATTTTATGCTCCGTATAATGTACCTTTAGAGAATATGTATCCCAATGTATTTTTCACAGAAGAAGAAATTGAAGAGATTGGAGTTTTACAGACCGATATTGATGCATATGTGATGAAAATGTATGCTCAGTGGATTGTAGAAGGCGGTGTGGACGACTGGGACGGTTTCCAGAAGCAGCTTGAGAAGATGAATGTAGGACGTTATATTGAGCTTTACCAGAAAGCCTATGACCGTTATGTAAAAGCGGAATAGCCTCAGAGAAAGACAGGCCTGGTTATACCTTCCATATCGTAATGATATATCCGGAATGAAACTTTTTCGTTGATTTTCTCATGTAATGCGTCTATAATGGCTGTAAATTTAAAGAAGCAGAATGGCTGATATGGTATATAAAACAAAATCAGCAGAACTGCTGGAATGTATAAATGCCGGTTATGGAAAAACGGGATATTTCCCGCAGACAGGAATGGAGGAAATGCCAATGGAAAAGAAAAATCTGGACTGGGGCAATATCGGTTTCAGCTATATGCCAACAGATATGCGATATGTAGCAGATTATAAGGATGGAGCATGGGGAGAAGGGAGACTGACTTCTGATTCTACTGTAGTGCTCAATGAGTGCGCGGGTATCCTGCAGTATTGCCAGGAGTGCTTTGAAGGCTTAAAGGCATATACCACAGAGGACGGCAGCATCGTTACCTTCCGCCCGGACTTAAATGCAGAGAGGATGATGGACTCTGCCAGCCGCCTGGAGATGCCCGTATTTCCCAGGGAGCGTTTTCTTAAGGCGCTGGATCAGGTGGTAAAGGCAAACGCAGCCTGGGTGCCTCCCTACGGCAGCGGAGCTACCCTTTATATTCGGCCCTATATGTTCGCCTCTGGCCCGGTGATTGGCGTAAAACCCTCAGACGAATATCAGTTCAGGATGTTTGTAACGCCGGTTGGCCCTTACTTTAAAGGCGGCGCGAAGCCGATCACCCTTTGTGTCAGCGACTTTGACCGGGCGGCTCCCCATGGTACGGGTCATGTAAAGGCAGGCTTAAACTATGCCATGAGCCTTCATGCCCATGAGACGGCCCACGCCAGCGGATTCGATGAAAATATGTTCCTGGATCCCGCTACCAGAACCTATGTGGAAGAGACTGGAGGAGCAAACTTCATCTTTATTACAAAGGACGGAGAGGTAGTAACTCCCAAATCAGATTCCATTCTGCCGTCGATCACAAGACGGTCTCTGATGTATGTGGCAGAACATTACCTGGGATTAAAGGTAACTCAAAGACCGGTAAAGCTGGAGGAGTTACAGGAATTTGCCGAGTGCGGCCTCTGCGGCACGGCAGCCGTGATCTCACCGGTAGGAAAGGTCTTTGACCACGGAAAAGAGATCTGCTTTTCAAGCGGCATGGAGGAGATGGGCCCCGTTACAAAGAAACTGTATGACACCCTGACGGGCATCCAGATGGGGCGTATTGAGGCTCCTGAGGGATGGATCAGAAAGATCCTGTAGGGATCACAGACAGGCCTTCCGGAATATACTGATCACAGATGGTATATTCCGGGAGGTTTTTTTACTATGAGGAAATTTGTGAAAATGCTTTTGGCGGCGGCGCTTGCAGCTTCATTTGCAGCGGGTCTTTCCGGCTGCTCTGTTTCCAGGGAAGATAAAGATAAGGTGCGGGATCTGGAATTTCAGGTGGCTGCGCAGGGAGAACTGCCTCAAGAACTGTCAAAGCTTATTGCTCAAAAGGTTTCTCAGCCCTTTAAGCTGACCTACACAGACAGTCAGAATCTTTACATAGCTGTCGGCTACGGGGCACAGCCTACAGGAGGATACAGTATCAGCGTGAAAGAACTGTACCTGACAGAAAATTCCATTATCCTGCAAACGGAACTTATGGGGCCTGAAAAAGGGGAGGATCCGGGGACGGAGCAGTCATTTCCTTATATCGTACTGCGGACGGAGCTGTTAGAGGAGCCGGTAGTATTTCAGTAGAAAAAAACCTTTTTTTCGCCGGGATCATATGCTATACTACACCAAAGTATATGTGCGTTTCAGGAGCGTCGTATGATTTAGAAAGGTTGGAGGCGGATATGATCTTAAAAGATATTTGGCTGGATATAAAGGCAGTACAGGAACGGGATCCGGCAGCCCGCAGCGCATTTGAGGTGCTTTTTCTGTATCAGGGCATCCACGCGTTGATCTGGCATCGGTTTGCCCACTGGTTTTACTGCCATAAAATGTTTTTTATTGCCAGGCTCATTTCACAGATCGCCCGGTTTTTTACGCTGATCGAGATTCATCCGGGAGCCCGGATGGGACACGGAATCCTCATCGATCACGGAAGCGGAGTGGTGATCGGAGAGACCGCTGTGGTGGGAGATAACTGCACCATCTATCAGGGAGTGACCCTGGGCGGCGTTGGCACAAAGAAGGGGAAGCGCCACCCCACTCTGGGAAATAATGTGATGGTAGGCGCGGGAGCCAAGATCTTAGGCGCCTTTGAGGTGGGAGATAACTGCTCTATCGCGGCCAACGCAGTGCTTTTAAAGCCCCTTGAGGATAATGTGACCGCAGTAGGGATCCCTGCCCGGCCGGTGAAAAAGGACGGAGTCAGCCTGCCTAAAAAGCGGGAGGCCATGACGCTGGAAGAATATGAGGAAATGAAGCGTCAGATGGAGCAGATGACCAGGGAACTTAAGGAGCTTAAAGAGATGGCAGAGCGGCTTGCAAAAGAAAAAGAGGCAAGGGAAAGCATATCAGAATGAAACAGGAAGCACCACGCATCAACATTGAGCGGAGCATCATAAAAGACTATAGAAAAACCATCTGGAAACCTTTTGTAAAGGGCATTCAGGAATACCGGATGATCGAGGACGGCGATCGGGTAGCTGTGTGCATTTCCGGGGGGAAGGACTCTATGCTTCTGGCAAAATGCCTGCAGCAGCTGAAACGCCAGAGCGATACGAAATTTGAACTGGAATTTATCATTATGGATCCGGGGTATCAGGCGGAAAACCGGCGTCTTATTGAGGAAAATGCGGCGCTCATGAATATCCCGGTCCGTATTTTTGATTCAGATATTTTTAATATTGTGGTGGATGTGACCCAGTCCCCATGCTATCTCTGCGCCAGGATGCGCCGGGGATATCTCTACTCCCACGCAAAGGAACTGGGATGCAACAAGATCGCGCTGCGCCACCATTTTTTAGAGACATATGACAGGGAGGAGTCCCAGGAATAGGGCCGGCGTAATGGGGGATATCATAAAATACCTGCTGTCCGCATAGATTCTTTATCAAGAGACTATGAGGGATGGCAGGTATTTTTTATGGAACTTATAAAGAAACAGATACATATGAATCAGTGGAAGGGGACAGCGTCTACACAGATCACTCTGGATGATGATTTCATCGTGCCGGATACCATGGACGACATGGAGCAGGTGATGCTTCATACAGGGGAGGTTCAGGTTGAGCAGGTGAAGAATCAGGGAGATAAGGTAAATGTGAAGGGACATCTGGAGTTCCAGGTGCTTTACCGCAGGGAAGGCGGTGGGCTTCAGACACTGGGAGGGAATATCCCTTTTGAGGAACTGATCAATGTGCCTCAGTTAGAGGATAAGGACGCAGTGAGCCTGACCTGGGTGTTAGAGGATCTGAATACTGATATGATCCATTCCCGCAAGCTGGGAGTCCAGGCGATTGTTACCCTGCAGGTGCGCATCGAGGCCGTAAGGGAAACGGAGGCGGCGGCAGATGTAAAAGCGGAGGGAGATACGGGGGTGTCCCCTGAACATCCCCTGGCTTTTGCAGAGGGGGAAACGTCGGGACTGCTAAGAACTCCGGGAACCGGCTCAGATCCTGTTCCTGTTGAGACGCTAAAGCGCAGGATCACCGCCGCCTCCATGGCTGTCCGGGGAAAGGATACCTACCGGATCCGGGAGGAAGTAGGCCTTACAGGGGGAAAGCCGGGGATTGGCCGTCTGCTCTGGAGGGAGCTGAAGCTGCGGGATGTGTCCGTAAAACCTCTGGATGGCCGGCTTCATTTGGACGGAGAGCTGACCGTCTTTGTGATTTATGAGGCAGAAGATGAAAATATGCCCGTCCAGTGGGTAGAAGAAATTATCCCGTTTTCCGGGGATATGGAGGCTGAGGGGGCAAAAGAGGATCTTATTCCAATGATTACCGTGCGCCTGGCCCACAGAGAGATTGAGGCAAAGCCGGATTACGACGGGGAGATGCGGGAACTGGAGATTGATGGAGTGCTGGAGCTGGATATACGCCTGTACGAGGAAACGGATACGGAACTTTTAAGCGATGTATATTCCAACAGCCTGGAACTGACACCGGAACGCAGGGAGGCCGTTTTTGACCGGATCCTGACCAGAAATGTATGCCGCTCCCGGATTGCGGAAAAGGTAAAGCTGCCGCAGGCGGAGCGAATCCTTCAGATCTGCCACAATGAGGGAGTTATCAAGCTGGATGAGGTGGAGCCGGGGGAGAACTGTCTAAAAATAGAAGGCGTTCTGGAAGTGACGCTTCTCTACCTTACCAGTGACGATGAAGCCCCCGTTCAGGCGGCTATGGAGCAGATTCCCTTTAAATGCTCCGCAGAGGCCAGAGGGATCAATGAGGACAGCATTTATCAGCTGGATGCGGGCTTAGAACAGCTGAGCGCCGTGATGATGGGGGGAGACATGGTGGAGATCAAGGCTGTAGCTGCTCTTGACTTTCTGGTGCTGCAGCCTGTTAAGGAGCAGGTAATCACCGGCATTGCCTCAGGCCCGGTGGATTTTAATAAGCTTCAGGAACTTCCTGGTATTGCAGGCTATATCGTCCAGTCCGGCGACAGCCTGTGGAGCATAGCCAAGAAATTCCATACTACGATCGGCAATATTATTTCCGCTAATGAACTGGCTGATGATCAGGTAAAACCGGGGCAGAGGCTTCTTCTGGTAAAGGAGGTAGCACGGGGATAGCCGCAGAGAGGGAAATCCAGGGGACTGCAGGATAGCAGCTTCCGGTCAGAGAACTGTTCATGGAGACATGGACAGTTTTTTTTTGCGTTGGAATGTGGTATACTTACTCAAAAGCAACTGGAAAACGGCAGTTTCTGAAAGGAGAGACTCAATGGATGAAACATGGCAGCAGCTAAAGGAATGGATCGATGCCAGCCGCTATATTGTGTTTTTCGGTGGTGCAGGCGTATCTACTGAGAGTGGGATACCGGATTTTCGCAGCGTGGACGGGCTGTATAATCAGACGTATAAGTACCCGCCGGAAACTATTATCAGCCACAGCTTTTTTATGCGCAGAACAGAGGAATTTTACCGGTTTTACAGGGAGCGCATGATTTTTCAGGGCGCTGCTGCGAATCCCGCCCACCTGGCCCTTGCAGCCCTCGAACGCAGAGGGAAGCTGAAGGCTGTGATTACCCAGAATATTGACGGCCTTCACCAGCTGGCCGGCAGCAAAGAGGTGCTGGAGCTGCATGGCTCCATCCATAGAAACTACTGTACCCGCTGCGGCCAGTTCTATGGCCTTGACCGCATAACAGAAAGCGACAGCGTGCCTAAATGCAGCTGCGGCGGTATCATAAAGCCGGATGTGGTACTGTATGAGGAGGGCCTGGATGACACCGTCATCCGACGCTCCATGGAGCATATTGCCAATGCGGATATGCTCATAGTAGGAGGCACGTCCCTGGTGGTCTATCCCGCAGCGGGGCTCATCGATTATTACAGAGGAAAGAAGCTGGTTTTAATCAATCGTTCCGTCACTTCCAGAGATTCTCAGGCAGACCTGGTAATCAGAGACAGCATCGGAGCAGTGCTGGGAGCTGTCGCCGGCATAAAGTGAGTGAAGATGACGGCGAATGGGAGGACACGTCTGCCGAAAAAACTAAGCGAATTAAAAATCAGGAGGAAAGAGATCTATGTATGAAGCAGCAGAAAACAGATATGACCATATGAAATACAGAAGGGCCGGAAGAAGCGGGGTTCTTCTTCCTGAGGTGTCTTTGGGCCTGTGGCAGAATTTTGGCCTGGAAAAGCCGTTAGAGGAGCAGAGACAGATTCTCCTTCGTGCCTTTGATCTGGGAATCACTCATTTTGATCTGGCAAATAACTATGGCGCTCCTGCCAGAGGAAAGGCGGAGGAAAACTTCGGCAAGGTTCTGGCATCAGATCTAAAACCCTACAGAGAGCAGCTTTTTATCTCCACCAAGGCAGGCTATGACTTTTGGCCCGGCCCCTATGGAAACTGGGGATCCCGCAAATACCTGATGTCCAGCCTGGACGCCAGCTTAAAGCGTATGGGGCTTGATTATGTAGACATTTTCTATCACCATCGCCCGGATCCTGATACGCCTCTTGAAGAAACCATGGGCGCTCTTTCTGATATGGTGCGTCAGGGGAAAGCCCTTTATGTGGGTATTTCCAATTATCAGGCGGACGAGGCAGAGCGGGCCATTGGCATTTTAAAGGAAAATGGAACCCCGTGCCTTTTAAACCAGCCCCGCTACAATATGTTTGAGCGCTGGTGCGAAAATGGCCTGCTGCAGGTACTGGACCGCGAAGGCACAGGCTGTATCTGCTACAGTCCTCTGGCACAGGGCGCTCTTACCGGCCGGTATTTAAACGGCATTCCTGAAGGTTCCAGAGCTTCCCGCGCCAACACTACGGTAGGAGGCCGATATCTGACTCCCGGTAATCTGGAAAAGATCAGGGCTTTAAATGACCTGGCAAAAGAACGCGGACAGAGCCTGGCCCAGCTGGCCCTTTCCTGGGTGCTGCGCAGAAAAGAGGTTACAAGCGTCCTCATTGGAGCCAGCAGCACGGCACAGCTGGAGGACAATATAAGGGCTCTGGACGGACCCGTATTTGCAGAAGAAGAGCTGGCTGCCATTGACAGTATCCTGGCGTCCATGGAGCAGCAGGGATAGGAACATCTGCTTTGCCGGATCAGACGGAGTTCCGTGCAGGCTGATATCACAGAATATGGGAGGATGAGCTATGGCAGAAAAACTGGACTATGAGGTAGGAGATGTTGTAAAACTGAAAAAACCCCATCCATGCGGCAGCAGCGAATGGGAGATCTTGAGAGTGGGAGCGGATTTCCGCTTAAAATGCGTCGGCTGCGGCCATCAGATCATGGTGGCCCGTAAACTGGTGGAGAAAAATACCAGAGGGCTTACAAAGAAAAATATTTCCCGAAAACCAGCGGACGAATAAAAAGACAGGGAATGATCGTGGAACAGAAATTACGAGAGGAATTATATCAGACAAATCAAAAGCTGTATGTGGCTATGAGGGCCTTTCAGATGGCGGCGGAGGAGTCGCGCAGCCTGGTGTTTACATATGATCTGAAACGGCAGACTATTTTTGTGGATGAGCAGACGGCCAGAACCTTCGGTGTGGCAGAGGTGCAGCCGGATGTACCCTATGGGATGGTGGGAAGAGGCATTGTATCGGAGGATACTGTGGATGAGTACATCAGGATTCATGAGGAGATATTAAACGGCGGGCTGCAGGCCGAAGGAATTGTAAAGCTGATAACGGTGGATGGAACGCTTTCCGTTCAGAAACTGAAATTTGAGATGATTATGGACGCTGAGGGGAAGCCCAGCGGCACTGCAGTGGGGATTTACCGGGACATCACCGGTCAGTACCAGGATGAAAAGGAACTGAGGCGGTATCAGCGTCTGGACTATGTGATCCAGGCTATGAAAAACGATTATCTGGGCATTTTTGAACTGGATCTGGTGAAAGAGCGTTACTGCGTGCTCCATTGTGGAAGGGAGCATTCATTTCCTCTGCCAATGGAAGGCGATTATAAGGAACTGGTGGATAAGGTGGCAGAGAAACTGATAGCGCCGGAGTTTTTGGAATTGAGCCGTCAGTTTACATCACTGGACAGGATGCGCGGCTGCTTGCCGCGGAAGAACGGGCTGAACTGGAATATATGACGACGGAACCGGGAAATCCCTGGAGAAGATCTGCGATCCGGTGTGTAAAGAGAGTGGATGGCATTCCTGTGCAGGCGGTTGTATTCCAGATGGATATTGACCAGGCGAAATCCGAGCGTCTGAGAAATCAGCTGGCTCTTCAGGAGGCGTACCGGTATGCGGAATCTGCCAATCGTGCCAAGTTGGATTTTATGTCAACTATGAGCCATGATATGAGGACGCCGCTGAATGCGGTTATGGGGATGACTTCCATTGCGCGCACCCGGTTGAATGAGCCGGAGCGGCTGGCACAGTGTCTGGACAGCATTGACGGCGCCGCCAGACATCTCCTTGACCTGGTCAATGAGGTGCTGGACATGAATAAGCTGGAGGCGGGAGCGGCCCGGCTGTGTGAGGCTCGGTTCTCTTTGCGGGAGGCTGTGGACAGCGTACATTCACTGCTTGCTCCTCTGGCAAAGGAACACGGCCACTGCTTTTTTGTTTCCTGTTTCGAGGTCAACCATGTCTGGGTTCTGGGAGACCGGTCCAGATTTGAACAGATTTTGGTAAACCTTCTGTCAAATTCCATTAAATACACGCCGGATGGCGGAACGATTACCCTTTCTGTACGGGAGACTGCCTCAAACAGCGCAAACTACGGAGCATATGAAATCTGTGCAGAGGATAACGGCATTGGAATGAGCCGTGAGTTTAGAGAGGTGATGTTCGAACCCTTTACACGGGCTGAGGACAGCCGTTTTTGCAAGGTCACAGGCACAGGGCTGGGGATGAGTATTACACGGAGCCTGGTTTACATGATGGACGGAGAGATTCAGGTGCATTCAGAGCCGGGGCAGGGAACCTGTATTACAGTCAGCCTTCACCTTAAGGCGGCAAAACAGGATGATACCGGGATGGGAGATGGAAATTCTAACGGAGAGGGAGGAAAAGAACTGCTGGATCTGACGGGGATCCGTATTCTTCTGGCAGAGGATAATGATCTGAATGCAGAAATCGCCAAAGAGCTGCTGGAACATCTTGGGGCGGAGGTAAAACGGGCGGCAAACGGACGTGAAGCGGTACAGATGTTTGAAGCCTCAGCTCAGGGATATTATGACCTTATCTTTATGGACATACAGATGCCAAAGATGAATGGATATGAGGCGGTAAGGCAGATCCGCAGACTGGAACGCACAGATGCAGGCCGTGTGCCGGTTATAGCCATGACGGCAAACGCCTTTGCGGAGGACGTGAAGGCGGCCCTGGGTGCAGGTATGAACGGTCATCTGGTAAAGCCTGCGGATCTGCACAGGATGGCAGAGGCAGCGGTTTCGTCTGTGCAGAGGGGAACCGCCGATGCTTCTTGAATAACGAAAGGCATCCAAGAATACGTTCCATCCTGAATTACTGCCAAAAACAAGGAAAACGCCCGAAAAACAGCAAAAAAAGGACTTGCATTTACACAGATCCTTTGGTACAATATTTATTCGTGACATATTAAATCCTTGCTCCTGAAACTGAAAGCAGGGGCCAGAGACCACAAGGAGGTAAAGCAAGATGAACAAGTACGAATTAACCGTTGTTCTGAATGTGAAGCTTGAAGACGAAGAGCGCGCAGCAGCACTCGAAAAGGTAAAGGGTTACATCACCCGTTTCGGCGGAACCGTAACCAACGTAGATGAGTGGGGTAAGAAGAGACTTGCATATGAGATCCAGAAGATGCATGAGGCTTACTACTACTTCATCCAGTTCGAGTCTGATTCTGTATGCCCGAACGAAGTAGAAGCTCACGTTCGTATTATGGAACCAGTGATCAGATACTTATGCGTAAAGGCTGAGGCATAAGACATACCCAGACCGCTCAGGCGGAATTGAAAAGGAAGTGTGACCGTATGAACAGAGTTATCTTAATGGGCAGATTAACAAGAGATCCGGAAGTAAGATATTCCCAGGGAGAGCGTTCCATGGCAATTGCCAGATACACTCTCGCAGTGGACAGAAGAGGCCGCAGAAGCCAGGATGGAAATTCCGAGCAGACCGCAGATTTTATCAACTGTGTGGCATTTGACCGCGCAGGAGAGTTTGCGGAGAAGTATTTCCGTCAGGGTATGCGTGTGCTGGTATCCGGGCGCATCCAGACAGGAAGCTATGTGAATAAGGACGGTCAGAAGGTATACACCACCGAGGTCATCCTGGATGACCAGGAGTTCGCGGACAGTAAGGGCGCGGCTTCTGATATGGGCGGATATGGACAGTCCGGCTACGGACAGTCTGCGCCATCTCAGAGACCGGCTCCTACCAGCGCGATTGGTGATGGGTTTATGAATATTCCGGACGGAGTTGAGGACGAAGGACTTCCATTCAACTAGACCGGGATTTTTCACGGTGAATAATAAAGGAGGACAACACCAATGGCATTTAACAAGACTGAAAGACCAGAGGGCGCTAAGATGAGAAGACCAGGTGGTATGCGCAGAAGAAAGAAAGTCTGCGTATTCTGCGGCGACAAGAACGGCGTAATTGATTATAAGGACGTAAACAAGCTGAAGAGATACGTATCCGAGAGAGGAAAAATTCTTCCCCGCCGTATCACCGGCAACTGCGCAAAGCATCAGAGAGCGTTAACGGTAGCAATCAAGCGTGCACGCCACATTGCTTTGATGCCTTATACCTGCGAGTGAAATTAAGTAAAATCAAGGGTTTTCGGGCCTTTGGGTAAGTATTTTACTCAAATTTTTACTCCAAAAAGTCTTATAAAAATTTTTGAAAAGACTCTGTATCCTATGTGGTACGGGGTTTTTTTGCGTGTGGAAATATTTTTTTATATGGAGACAGGCAGAGGTATTAGTGGCAATATCTTATAAAAACCCCTTGGCCCGGGGGCATCAATGCGCTATAATAAATCTGTCCGGGCAAAAGTCCGGCAGGAACAGGAGAGGAAACGAATGAAAAAGAACAAAACAGCGGCATTTCTTGCTGCACTGATGGTATCTGCCTGTGCTCCCCAGACATTTTTGGGCGCGTCTAATGTGATCGTAGCGGAGGCGCATAGCGGCCGTACCGATGCAAACGGAGGCCACAGGGATAAGAAAAATGTAAGCGGTCTTGGATCTTACCACTATCACTGCGGCGGTCATCCGGCCCATCTGCATACGAATGGTGTCTGCCCATACGGCAAGAATACAGGCGCCTTGGGTTCTGCAGCAGCAGCGGCGGCGCCGGCTTCGGCTAAGACTAAGACAGAGCCGGCTGTACCGGAAAATATTTCTCTGGTATTTGACGCAAAATACTATGCGGATAACAATTCAGACCTTTATGCTGCGTACGGGTATGATAAAAGCAAGCTGCTGAATCATTTTCTGACAGACGGTATGAAAGAAGGAAGAATTGCCTGTGAGGGATTTAATGTGAATACTTACAAGGAAAATAATGCGGATCTGGCGGGCGCATACGGAGATGATCTGTCTGCGTACTATACCCATTACATGAATTGCGGCTGGGCTGAAAATCGGGTTTGCCGCTGAAGCAATGGGGCTGAAAAAGGGATTTTTACCCATATGTTTTACAAAAACTCAATGTAAGCAAATGTAACATTGATAAAAAATGCACAATACTACGAAACAGAACAAATTTTACAAAAATAATGCCATGATTTTCATATTTTCTACAAAATAAAATATTTCTATTTAAAAAGGGTAAATACCTGTGGTAAAATAGAAAGCAAAGATTGTTCACAAAGGAAAGGAGAACATTTATCATGGCACTTTTAAATTATGACGTGTTGAAGAAATCCGGCTATGACGGATATATCCTGGAGGATGCCCCTGTAAAAGTCCTTCAGTTTGGCGAGGGAAATTTCCTCCGCGCGTTTGTGGATTACTGGTTTGATCTTGCGAATGAAAAGGCCGGATGGAACGGAAAGTGCTGCTTGGTACAGCCTATCGCTCCGGGCCTGGCAAAGATGATCAATGAGCAGGAAGGTCTGTATACTCTGTATCTGCGTGGAAGCGAGAACGGCAAAAAGGTAGATGACAAGCGTGTGATCTCCAGCGTTGCAGGCTGCTTAAACCCATATGAAGAGGCTGATTATGAGAAGATGATGGAGGTCGCAGTAAGTGATGACCTTGAGATTATCGTTTCTAATACCACTGAGGCAGGTATTCAGTACGACCCTTCCTGTCAGAAGGATGACTGCCCTCCTGCAAGTTTCCCTGCAAAGCTGACCCAGGTGCTGTACCGCCGTTATCAGGCTGGAAAGTCCGGCATTATCATGCTGGCCTGCGAGCTGATCGACAATAACGGCAAGGAGCTGTTAAAGTGCGTAAACCAGTATATCGAGCAGTGGGGCCTTGAGGACGGATTTAAGAAATATGTCAATGAGGACTGCACGTTCTGCGGCTCTCTGGTGGACCGTATTGTTCCTGGACGGATTCGCGATGCCGAGGAAGTAAAGGCGCTGGATGCCAAGAACGGTTATGAGGATCCTCTGACAGACGTTGGTGAAGTATTTGGCGTATGGGTAATCGAGGGTGATGAGAAGTTAAATGACGTTCTGCCTTTTAAGAAGGCCGGTCTGATGGACAAGGTATTCGTAGTGCCTGATATGAGCCCATACAAGAAGAGAAAGGTACGCATCTTAAACGGCGCACATACCGGCTTTGTTCTGGGCGCATACCTGGCAGGCGAGAATATCGTCCGCGACTGTATGAATGATGAAGTGATCAAGGGCTTTATGAACAAGATGCTGTATGACGAGGTGATTCCGACCCTTCCTCTGGATAAGGATGATCTGTTAAAGTTTGCATCAGCCGTATCCGATCGTTTCAACAACCCCTTTGTAAACCATGAACTGATGAGCATTTCCTTAAATTCCACCTCTAAGTGGAAGGCGAGAAATATGCCGTCCTTCCTGGAGTACATCAAGGAGGAGGGCAAGCTGCCTGAGTGTCTGACCATGTCCCTGGCTGCGTATATTGCATTTTACAGCAATGATATTCAGGCTCTTACCGAGGCCGGTCTTGTATGCAGACGTCCGGCAGGCGATGAGTACACAGTAAGCGATGACCGCTGGGTACTGGAATTCTACAATGACCACAAGTCAGATTCTGAAGAGGCTCTGGTACACGCTGTCCTGACCAATGAGAAGATGTGGGATCAGGATCTTACAAAGATCGAGGGCCTGGAGGCTAAGGTAGTAGAGAACTTAAAGAAGATCCACACAGAAGGCGCAAGGGCTGCATACGCAAGCTGCCTGTAATCCACCGGATTCCCTTTGCGGGGAACTGTAAAATAAGTACCGCAGAAAGCAATATAAGCTGCTTTCTGCGGTATTTTTAATTAGCCAGTTAAAAGTGCCTCAGCGTTTCCGGCCGTGAAATGTTTGGATAGGATGCCATCAGACTCTCTTTCATCAGATTATGTAAAAGTGTTCATTATTCCCCTGCACAATTGCACGAACAGGTTTGAAAAAAGGGAAACAGGGATATCCTCTGTTTCGTTTTTATGGTAGAATATACGGGAGGAAGCAAAGGAGAAATGGAGGATGAAAAAGAAATATTTTACACGGGTAGACCGGCAGGTTGCAGTGCTGTTGGGGGCGGTACTGATCCTATTCAGCATATCCATATTTTGGGTAAGCACTCAGATTTATTATGACACGATCCGTAAAAACCTTACCAGTCGTGTGGAAAGCATTCATGCGTATATTGAGCATCAACTGACCCCGGAAGGGATTCTGGAAATTGATGATCAGCAGGATATGGATTGCGAGAGCTACCTGAACCTGAAGGAAAGGCTGGAGGAGATACGGGAGATTGGAGATCTGATGTATCTATATACGGCAAAAAAGAATGAGGCCGGACAGCTTGTATATGTTGTGGATGGACTGCCTGAGACAGCTGAAGATTTCCGATATCCCGGCGATTTGATTGAACCTGAAATACAGCCGGAACTGGAACGGGCGCTGGCGGGAGAAACCGTATTGCCTGAGAAGATTCTTGGAACCGGATGGGGAGATATTTTTATTGCATACTATCCCCTGCATGACCGTGAGGGGATGGTAGTGGGAGCTCTTGGCATAGAGATCCGGGCGGATGTGGAGGCGGCTGCATTTAAGCGCCTGACGGAAGCAGTCTGTATGACCTGCCTGCTTTTCTGTACCATTGCCTTTGGAATTTCTATTTTTGTTTTCCGAAGGATATCCAATCCATTATACAGGGATATGTCCAATACAGATTTTATGACAAACCTGAAAAATCGAAATTCCTATGAGACAGACCGGAAGAACCTGACTGCCCGAAAGAAAATGAATGATATGACGGTGGCAGTGGTGGATGTGAATAACCTGAAACTTGCAAATGACCGGCTGGGACATCATATTGGGGACGAATGTATCATGACTGCCGCAAAGCTGCTGCACAGTACAGAATCAAGTAAAATCACAGCATACCGCTATGGCGGAGATGAATTTGTAATATTGATGGAGGACCAGCCAGACCCTGAGGAGCTCTTTGGACAGATCAGAGAAAAATTCCGGGCCTATGCAGAGAATCTGGAAGTACCGGTCGCTTTGGCAGTGGGATACGCGGCATTTGATGAAAACTGGATCGTGATATAGCGGACACACAGAAACGTGCGGACGAGCGGATGTATCAGGATAAAATGAAGATAAAACAGGAAGAGGAGAGAACCGGATCGAAATGATCCGGTCTTTGCTTTTTTTGAAAGCGGTTAGCCGCTTGTCAGAAAAATCCCATCCCATATTGAACTGTTTGATTCATATCAGATTTATCCTGGCTTTAAGATGGCGGGAGATGCTGACATTATCTGTGGGAGGGACGCACAGATTAAAAAAAATTAGCACTCACCTATTGACAGCGCTAATAATAAGTGTTATATTACATATAGAACAAATGAAAAGGAAATGAAAGAAAAAAATCGTTTTCTTCCCAGAAGTTCCCCTTTCGGATCTGTGAAGGATCCGGGAAGGATAAGAAGGTACACGATAGTAAACAGGTTTCAGGAAAAAGGAGAGATGACTTATGTTGATGCCTAGTATTTTTGGAGAAGATATGTTTGATGATTTTATGAGAGATTTTCCGTTTTTTGATGACAGAGATGAGAAGAGGGCAGAGAGAAAGCTTTACGGGCGCAGAGGCAAAAATCTTATGAAAACTGATGTGAAGGAAACAGATCAGGGATATGAATTGGAAATGGATCTTCCTGGCTTTGCAAAGGATGAGATCAGAGTTTCTCTGGAAAATGGATACATGACCATCAGCGCTGCCAAGGGCCTGGATCAGGACGAAAAAGAGAAGGATTCCGGCCGTTACATCCGCAGAGAGCGGTATGCAGGCGCCTGCCAGCGTTCCTTCTATATAGGAGAGGATATTACAGAAGAGGATATTAAAGGCGAGTTTAAGCACGGCATCTTAAAGCTGTTTGTGCCAAAGAAGGAAGCAAAGCCGACAGTAGAACAGAAGAAGTTTATTACGATTGAATAAAGGCAGAAGGATGGTTGGCGTCACTGCTGAGCCATGGAAAGAGGGATCGGCTGCTTTCGATATCAGGGTTTGTATCTAGTTTACTCTCTACTGGACAAAAGACCAGGGATTTGATATAGTGGAACAAGATAAAAAGAGGGAGGGGAAACCGTATGCCGAGCCCCCCCCATCAAACAAAAAGGAGAGTATCACAATGGCAAATCCAGTTGTTACCATCACAATGACAAACGGCGATGTGATGAAAGCAGAGTTATATCCACAGACCGCTCCCAACACAGTTAATAATTTTATCAGTCTTGTATCTAAGGGGTATTATGACGGTCTGATCTTTCACCGTGTCATCCGCGGTTTTATGATTCAGGGCGGCTGCCCTCAGGGAACGGGAATGGGAGGCCCAGGCTACTGCATTAAGGGAGAGTTTTCTCAGAATGGATTTAACAATGATTTAAAGCATACAGAGGGCGTTCTTTCCATGGCAAGAGCCATGCATCCCGATTCAGCAGGCTCTCAGTTCTTCATCATGCATGAGACCTCCCCTCATCTGGACGGCGCATATGCAGCATTCGGAAAGATTACCGAGGGTATGGATGTGGTGAACCGGATTGCTGGAGAGCGCACCGATTACAGCGACCGTCCCTTAAATGAGCAGAAGATTCAGTCCATGACCGTTGAGACCTTTGGGGAGACATATCCTGAACCGGAGAAGTGCTGATATGATCCAGGAGCGGAGGATTTGGATTGAGAGAACAGAGTACAGACTTCTAATATCAGATGAACCGCAGGCCCTTCTGGCAGCCCAGGCTGCCGGAAGGGCTGTTTTGGGTGTAGAGGATCCTGCTGCAGAAAAATGGACTATACGGGGAATTCCCTATGTGGTTCCAGGCTGGGAGGAGATTACAGAGGAACTGGAGGAGATGGTTCTGCGCCGCCGCCTGGGATTTCCCTGGATCATAGCTGCTTCGGATCGTTTGACGATCCGGGAGTTTGTAAAAGCGGACGCAGGGCAGATACCTGTAGAGGAGTGTACTCTGGAGGAGGAGCACTTCCGATCAGAAGAGGCCATGGAGCAGTACATTAGAAATCAGTATGCTTTTTATGAGTACGGCATTTGGGCGCTGGTGGAAAAGGAAGATTCTAAACTCATCGGAATGGCGGGGGTGACGGCTCCGGGGGAGAAGATTTTCAGAAACTTTAAACTTGAGCCACTGCCTTTCCAGGAGCAGTGGCTGGAGCTGGGGTACCATATTTTTGAACCATACAGGGGAAAAGGATATGCAAAAGAGGCTGCTGCCATGGTACGCTCCTATGCTCATGATGTGCTGTCAGCCCGTCTCATTGCTGTGATCCACGAAAAAAATCAGGCCTCCCGCGCAGTGGCGGAAAGCCTGAAAATGAAGCTGATTCCTGAAAGGGATCCTGGGTGCGCCGCAGCTATTCTCCCGCAGAACGGAACAGATACTCAATGGCAGAACGGACATCTTCTGTATGGTGAGTGCTGCTTATCACTGCCAGATAGGGAGGATTCATGACGATTCCTGTGTCGCTGTGCAGTGAGGAGGTCTCCAGAGAGACAGCTGCGGGAACCGTAGAGCCATCTTCGTCTGATACATAGAGAAGCTGATTTTCCAGCTTTTTATAGAGATCTTCCGGCAGAAGTTCTCTCAGATCCATATAGGCATCCATATTTTCATAGTGGCGGATCGTGGCTTCGTCTGTAATCATAATGTCTAACATCCCTCCGGATACCAGGGCTGCAATTTTTGCCATGCTTGCATAGGAATACTGGGACATGGTTTCTTCGTTGGTATCAAGATAGAGACCTTCATTGATTTCAATGATGTCTTTTTTTTGGCAGTTAAGGGCATTTCTCAGTCCTTCCATCAGAGGAGCGGTGGAAGAGGCTCCGCCGGAGCGGTCATTGATGATAGCCATGGAGAGCCGTGTGGTAAAGGACTGACGGTACAGTGAGGTGCCTATAACCCACAGGATGACAAAGGCAATCAATACCAGGAGCATATGGAATTTATAATATTCCCAGACGTACCAGATCCGGTCTTTCCAGGACATATATTTGAGTTTTTCTTTTTCTGATTTGGCTTCTTGTTTTAAATTCATGGGTTCCAATTCCTTCCATATATAATGCGGACATAGCTGTGTGAGAACAGCCGTCCTGACGCTTTGGATAATTATCATCCATTATAGGCTATTTCCTATCCCTGTGCAACTATCCCTTTGCAATTTTCAGCGAATATGGTACAATGTTTTGTAATATCGTTTAGAAAGAAGAGGATTCATCATGCTTCAAGGCTTATTTAATTATGACAACCCGGTATGGCGGTTTATTGGAAAGTTGGGGGATCTGATCTTACTGAATATTCTCTGGATTGTCTGCTCGATTCCCATTGTCACTGCAGGCGCCTCAACCACAGCTGTATACTATGTGACCTTAAAACTGGTTCGTGATGAGAATGATTCTACAATTAAGAACTTTTTTCACTCCTTTAAGGAAAATTTTAAGCAGTCCACCATTATCTGGCTGCTTCTGATGGCGGCGGGGGCTCTGCTGGCGTTTGATTTCTGGTTCTTTCTGACCGGTCAGATGCACAGTCTTACCGGGACGCCGAAGCTGCTTATGACGGCAGTATTCGGAGGCCTTCTGCTGGTGTATCTGTTTATTGCGACCTATGTCTTTGCTCTTCAGTCTCGTTTCTACAATCCTGTGAAACGCACACTGTTTAATGCCTTTTTCATGTCTGTGCGCCATCTGCTCCAGACCATTGGAATCATTGCCATTGATGTGATCGTAGCTGCGCTTTCTTACTTCGGCCTGTATTTTCTGCCTCAGGTGGCCATGCTGTTAGTGCTCTTTGGTTTTCCGCTGATCGCATTTATCAATTCATACTTTTTTACATCTATCTTCCAGAAGTATATGCCTAAGGAGGAAGAACATAAGGAACACGATATAGTACCTTTGTTAGACGATGAAGATAAAGACGTAGAAGAGGCCATCAATCATTTAAAAGGAAAATAATGGATTGCTTTAATCACTGCACGGGACGTTTCTTGGGAGGCGTCCCGTGCAGTGGTTTATCAGAAAAGGCCGTCAGAGGCGTTCATTCCCTGTCGCTTCGTGGAGATGTCCAAATAAAAGGTCATTTTTTGTATATTTTACATATTGAAAATCGCGCCATTTTATTGTATACAATGTTATGTATTATAAAAACAGCAGCAGGAACAATAAAGAAAAAGGGAGCAGTGGGAATGATTGCGCATTTACGCTTAAAGGCATACGGAAAGATCAATCTGGCTCTGGACGTACTGGGAAGAAAGCCGGACGGCTACCATGAGGTCCGCATGGTCATGCAGACGGTAGGGCTCCATGACCGGATTGATCTGTACCGTACCAGAGAGCCGGGGATCCGGCTGGAGACCAATCTGTTTTATCTGCCGGACAACGAGCAGAATCTGGCATATCGGGCGGCAGCTCTGTTGTTTGAAGAGTTTGGAATCAAGGAGGGTCTGTCTATCCGTCTGAGAAAGTTTATCCCCGTATCCGCAGGGATGGCCGGCGGAAGTACGGATGCGGCTGCGGTACTCTATGGCGTAAACCGTATGTTTGGTCTGGAGCTTAGTCCGCAGGAACTTATGGAACGGGGTGTAAAGCTTGGCGCGGATATTCCCTACTGCATTATGCGCGGCACAGCCCTTTCTGAAGGAATAGGAGAGAAACTGACCAGACTTCCGGCGATCCCCCAGTGTCAGGTGCTGATCGCAAAGCCAGGGATCAGCGTTTCCACGAAAACAGTGTACGAAAGTCTGGACGCCATGGATCTAAAACCAGAGGATCACCCGGATATCGACGGGATGATCGAGGAGATCCGCAAAAAAGACCTCTACACAGTGGCGGGAAAATTTGGAAATGTTCTTGAACGGGTGACGGCAGGCCGTTATCCAGTGATCGGTCAGATCGAGGATCTGATGAAGGAACAGGGAGCGGTGAATGCCATGATGAGCGGAAGCGGCCCTACCGTGTTCGGATTGTTTACCAATCCGGCGGCGGCAAGAAAGGCCTACCAGGTTCTGCGCTACGGTGAAGGCTCCGGTCTGGCAAAGCAGGTATACCTGACGAATTTTTTTAATATTGGAAAAAGCACGGCCGGCAGGCCGCGAAGATAAGGGGAGAGTAAGGTCATGGACAACAATTTCAAGGTAAATATGAACGAGTATCTGCCGCTGCGTGACGTGGTGTTTAATACCCTGCGTCAGGCGATCTTAAAGGGTGAGCTGGCTCCGGGTGAGCGCCTGATGGAGATTCAGCTGGCTGAGAAGCTGGGCGTAAGCCGCACTCCCATCCGCGAGGCGATCCGCAAGCTGGAGCTGGAAGGCCTGGTGCTAATGATCCCGCGCAAGGGAGCGGAAGTGGCAAAGATTTCGGAAAAGAGCCTCAGAGACGTGCTGGAGGTGCGCCGGTCTTTAGAGGAACTGGCGATTGAACTGGCCTGCCAGCGGATGACGCAGGAGGATCTGGTGCAGCTGGAGCAGAGGCAGGAGATTTTCTGCAGGGCCATCCGCAGCGGCAGTCCCATGGAAATGGCAGAGAGCGACGAGGCATTTCATGATGTGATTTATCTCAGCACGGGAAATGACAAGCTGGTGCAGATGCTGAATAATCTGCGGGAGCAGATGTACCGCTACCGTCTGGAATATATTAAAGATGCAGACAAGCGCCAGGTGCTGATGGTAGAGCATGAACATATTTTAAATGCCTTAAAGGGCAGAAATTTAAGCGAGGCCAAGCTGGCGGCCAGGGAGCATATCGATAACCAGGAGATCACGGTTTCAAAGAATATTAAGGAGCAGGAGGAAAATATTCTTCCTGGCCGCGGGAGAAGGTAAAGATGGAAGAGAAGAATTTTAAGGAACGTTATCTGGCGGGAGAGATCGGGTTTGAGGAAATTGACCGCTATATCAGCCGGTGGAACAACAGCGATGATGAGAGAACTCTGGCCAACTATCTGGGACTGAACGAAGAGGAAGAGGACATCTGGATCGATGACAGCGATGAAGCGCTGCAGGAAATGCTGGACCGGCAGAAACAGTAGGGCAAAAACAAGAGCGTAAGACAAGGCAGGCGCAGAATTAAGAATCTGCGCCTGTAATCAGGTCTAAAAGCCGGAAACGGATCTCTACTTTGGGAGGCTCATGGAAAATGGTTTCGTAGTCCTTTGAATCCATCATATGGGCCAGCTGGCTCCTGGAACGATCAGGAACTGTGGCTGTGAGAGAGTCTGTAAGGCAGAGGCTGGGATAAAGGACGCACCACCAGTTGCGTCCTTTTCCATTACCTATGGTGACCCGAACGGCATCATACACACCGCAGGGGAAGGAGGCCTGGCCGTAGGTTTTGGTGGGAAAATAGTCGCGGGTCAGGGAAAGGGATACGGGAGCCGGGGCGTCCTGAGAGGAAAGCCAGTTTTCCGCAGCGCAGATGAGCTGAGAGCGGTGCTGCGCGATCCAGCGCTCTAACTGGGGTTTGGAAGCGTTTTTGGGGGCGGAGGACTGGATGACAGACAGAATGGTGTCGCGGACTCCCAGCTTGAGGGTCTGGTCTTTGGAAGAGTTGCTGGCAGCCAGAACGTGAAAACGCAGAATATCCGGGGCGATCCGGGAGGCCATGGCCTCCTGAGAAGCAGTTCGGGCAGAAATAAGGAGAAGAAAAAGGGTCAGGATTAGGGTAAGTACAGAGGTCGATGGTAAAAAGAGGGAACGTTTCATATAATTGGGACTCCTTTCGTTGGGGTATTTCTATTTATCTCCACATATGCTATACTGTATACGTTTGTATTTTAAATAAAGGAGTGAAAACCAGATAATGGAAAAGAAAACAGCAGCAGTGATTTTTGGCGGACAGTCATCAGAGCACGTAGTTTCCTGTATGTCAGCTGCAAACGTGATTGACCGCATCAATAAAGATAAATATAATTTAGTTCTGATCGGAATTACCCAGGAGGGCCATTGGGTGAAAGCAGATTCCGTAGATCAGATCCGGGATGACTCCTGGAGAGAGAGCCCAACGTCTGCCGCTATTCTTCCCGATGCTGTGAAGAAATGCGCTGTGCTTGTGAAAGATGGAAAGACGGAAGAAGTTAAACTGGATGTGGTATTTCCGGTGCTTCACGGTCTGTACGGTGAGGACGGCACCATTCAGGGCCTTCTGGAGCTGGCAAAGATTCCTTATGTGGGCTGCGGCGTTCTGGCGTCTGCAGTTTCTATGGATAAACTGTATACCAAGATCATTGTAGACGGACTGGGGATCCGCCAGGCGGCATATGTTCCGGTCATGAGGGAGCAGCTGGCAGATATGGACCGCACAGTGAGCCGGATTGAGAGCCGTTTTTCATACCCGGTGTTTATTAAACCCTCCAATGCAGGCTCATCTAAGGGAGTCAGCAAGGCGGAAAACAGAGCAGAACTGGAAGCTGGCTTAAGAGAAGCGGCCCGCCATGACCGCAAGCTTCTGGTAGAAGAAATGATCACAGGCCGCGAGGTGGAGTGCGCTGTATTCGGCGGCGGCAGCGAGGAGATAAAGGCCTCCGGCGTAGGAGAGATCCTGGCAGCGGCTGATTTCTATGATTTTGATGCAAAATATTACAATGCAGAGTCAAAGACGGTTACAGATCCTGAACTTCCCGGCGACGCTGCAGAGCAGATCCCCAGGGCGGCGGCCGCTATTTTTAAGGCAGTTGACGGCTATGGTTTATCAAGAGTGGACTTCTTTGTGAAAGCTGACGGAGAGGTTGTATTTAATGAGATCAATACAATGCCCGGCTTTACGGCGATCAGTATGTATCCGATGCTGTGGGAAGCAAGAGGTATCGGAAAGGAACAGCTGGTAGATATGCTCTTAGAGCATGGTTTAAAACGCTTTTCCTGAAACGTGCGGCGCCATAGTGCAGACGTGTGCCCGGAAGTCTCAGAACCTGCGGTCTGGATGTGCGGCAAAAGGGCAAAAGAAGGAGAAAAACATGACGAAAGACGTGCTGGTCACCATAAACGGCATCCACACCATGGATGAGGAAGATAATGATGTGGAAATGGTCGTCCGGGGTGATTATTATCAGAAGAACGGAAAGCACTATATCCTCTACGAGGAGGTACTTGAAGGAATGGAAGAGACGGTAAAGAACGTGATCAAAATTTCAGACTCTTCCATGGACATCATCAAAAAGGGAGCAGCCAACAGCCATATGCTGTTTGAGAAAAATAAAAAGAACCTCTCCTGTTACAGCACCCCCATGGGGGATATGATAGTGGGTATCCAGGCGAACCGTTTTCGGGTAGAAGAAGGGAAGGACAGCCTAAAGGTCCATGTGGACTATTCTCTGGATATCAACTATGAACATATGTCGGACTGCCGCATCTGCGTGGATGTACAGTCCTGCATGGTTCAGGACTGAGAAATAAAACAGCTAATACGGAACAAAAACAGCCGGTATCTGAGAAAACTCAGGAGCCGGCTGTTTTCGAAATTATTGCTTTTTCTTTTTGAATTTTGCAAAAAATCCCTTTTTCTTTGGAGGAGTAGGAATAGAGCCTCCCCGTACGCTCTTGATCTGGGTAATGTAGATACCGCTTAAGACTACCTTTGCCTCCGTCTTTACAGGAAGAGACTCGAATACTCTTGCATCGGCGATCAGCGTCATCACCTTGGGACCGATCTTTGCCTTTACCACAGGAACCTTGGTCCAGCGCATATACTTGGGCGTCTGATCCACCACCATCTTAGGCAGTCCGGCCTGTGTCAGTTTCAGCCTTTTCTTGTCGATCACCAGCATGGATACGGTCTGAGCGGCGGCATCCAGCATCTGCTGCTGTTCTGCCTGACGCTTCTGCAGCTTGTTTCCCAGGAAATAGAGGACTGCAAGCACAACAGCCGCGATGATCAGGAGTACCAGCAATACGTTTAGAATGGTTTGTACCATATCGGTATACCTCCAGATTGTAAATAATTTCCTTCTCCTTTGCAGTAAAAAACTGTCATACCTGCCAGAAGACATTCTATAACAGTATATCATTTTCGTAAGGAAAAAGCAAGAAAAAATTCTTGACACCTTGACATAGCTATGATATTATGGAGTGTGCACTATTGTGGCGTCGTGGGCTTTTTGCGCCCATACCGCGACGTCCGATTACCGAGAACGACAGTAATGGCCCAAAGTGCTGGAAGAGACGCCTGTCCTCCAGACGAACGGGATATTGCAACCAAATTAGAAAACAGGGGTGAAACGTCAATGGAGAAAAGCAGAATACGTCCGGTACCAGCCGGGAAAAGCGTAAGAATGAGCTATTCAAGGCAGAAGGAAGTCCTTCAGATGCCAAACCTGATCGAGATTCAGAAAGACTCCTATCAGTGGTTCTTAGACGAAGGCCTGAAGGAAGCGTTTGATGACATCTCTCCGATCACAGATTTTGCAGGTCATCTGAGCCTGGAATTCGTTGACTTTACATTATGCAAGGATGATGTCAAGTACACCATCGAGGAGTGTAAGGAACGCGATGCCACTTACGCGGCACCACTTAAGGTAAAGGTTAGACTGTACAATAAAGATAAAGATGAGATGAACGAACATGAGATATTCATGGGCGATCTGCCTCTGATGACAGACACGGGTTCCTTCGTTATCAACGGTGCAGAGCGTGTTATCGTCAGCCAGCTTGTGCGTTCCCCTGGTATCTATTATGGCATTGGTCACGACAAGGTAGGTAAGGAACTATATACCTGCACCGTGATCCCCAACCGCGGCGCATGGCTGGAATATGAGACGGATTCCAACGATGTATTTTATGTCCGCGTAGACAGAACACGTAAGGTTCCTGTGACTGTTTTGATCCGTGCCCTGGGCTTTGGCACTAATGCGGAGATTCTGGAACTGTTCGGTGAAGAGCCGAAACTTCTTGCCAGCTTTGGAAAGGATACTTCTGATAACTATCAGGATGGTCTGTTAGAACTGTACAAGAAGATCCGTCCCGGCGAGCCTTTATCCGTTGACAGCGCTGAGAGCCTGCTCAACAGTATGTTCTTTGACCCCAGAAGATACGATCTGGCAAAGGTTGGCCGCTACAAATTTAATAAGAAGCTTTCTTTTAAGTTCCGCCTCAACGGCCAGACGCTGGCTGAGGATGTGGTAAATGAGGAGACCGGAGAGATCCTGGCTGAGGCAGGCACAAAGCTTGACAAAGAGTCTGCCATGCGCATTCAGAACTCCGGTGTTTCATCCGTATGGGTAGAAGGGCCGAACAGAAAGCAGAAGGTTCTTTCTAATATGATGGTAGAGCTGGGAGCTCACGTTTCCTTTGATCCTGAAGAGGTTGGCGTTACAGAGTTAGTATATTATCCGACTCTGTCTGCTATCCTGGAAAAAGCAGGCTCCGATGAGGAGATGCTAAAGGAGGAGATCCGCAGGAATATCCATGGTCTGATTCCGAAGCATATCACAAAGGAAGATATCATTGCTTCCATTAACTATAATATGCATCTGGAAGAGGAAGTGGGAACCTCAGACGATATTGATCATCTGGGCAACCGCCGTATCCGTGCCGTGGGAGAACTGCTTCAGAACCAGTACCGCATTGGTCTGTCCCGTATGGAACGTGTGGTAAGAGAGCGTATGACTACCCAGGACGTAGACGGAATTACACCACAGTCTCTGATCAACATCAAGCCTGTGACAGCGGCTGTGAAGGAATTTTTCGGAAGTTCCCAGCTGTCTCAGTTCATGGATCAGAATAATCCTCTTGCCGAGTTGACACACAAGAGACGTCTTTCTGCCCTGGGCCCCGGCGGTTTGTCAAGAGACCGTGCCGGATTCGAGGTGCGAGACGTTCACTATACACACTATGGCCGTATGTGTCCTATCGAGACCCCTGAGGGTCCCAATATCGGTCTGATCAACTCTCTGGCAAGCTATGCGAGAGTAAACCAGTACGGCTTTATCGAAGCGCCTTACCGCGTGGTGGATAAGACAACAGACCCTGCGAACCCCAGAGTTACTGATGAGGTTGTATATCTGACTGCAGATGAAGAGGATAACTTTATTGTAGCCCAGGCGAATGAGGCGCTGGATGAAGACGGTCACTTTGTTCACAACAACGTTGCCGGCCGTTTCCAGGCTGAAACCTCCGAATTCCAGAAACGCACCATTGACCTGATGGACGTTTCTCCGAAGATGGTATTCTCCGTGGCTACCGCCATGATCCCCTTCCTTCAGAACGACGATGCGAACCGCGCTCTGATGGGATCTAATATGCAGCGTCAGGCCGTGCCGCTGTTAAGCACTGAGGCTCCTGCAGTAGGAACCGGCATCGAGGCAAAGGCTGCCGTTGACTCCGGTGTCTGCGTAGTGGCAAAGAATGCGGGTGTGGTAGAACGCTCTGCTTCCAATGAGATCATCATTAAGAGAGATTCTGACGGAAACCGTGATGTATACCATCTGACGAAATTTAAGAGAAGCAACCAGAGCAACTGCTATAACCAGAAGCCGATTGTTTATAAGAATGACCATGTAGAGGCTGGTGAAGTTATTGCCGACGGTCCCTCCACTGCCAACGGTGAGATTGCTCTTGGCAAGAACCCGCTGATCGGCTTTATGACCTGGGAAGGCTATAACTACGAGGATGCGGTTCTGCTTTCCGAGCGTCTGGTTCAGGATGATGTATATACCTCGGTTCACATCGAGGAGTATGAGGCGGAAGCCCGTGATACCAAGCTGGGACCGGAAGAGATCACAAGAGACGTTCCGGGCGTAGGCGAGGATGCATTAAAGGATCTGGACGAGCGGGGTATCATCCGCATCGGCGCTGAAGTGCGTGCGGGAGATATCCTGGTAGGAAAGGTAACTCCCAAGGGAGAGACGGAGCTGACCGCAGAAGAGCGTCTGTTAAGAGCGATCTTTGGCGAGAAGGCGAGAGAGGTTCGCGATACTTCTCTGAAGGTTCCCCACGGCGCTTATGGTATTATCGTTGACGCAAAGGTATTTACAAGAGAGAACGGCGATGAACTTTCACCTGGTGTAAATCAGACCGTCCGCATCTACATTGCTCAGAAACGTAAGATTTCTGTAGGTGATAAGATGGCTGGACGTCATGGAAACAAGGGTGTGGTTTCACGTGTACTTCCTGTAGAGGATATGCCGCTGTCTCTTATACACATCTGACGCTGCCGACGACGGAGAG
>ENA-UALB01000071-UALB01000071.1-human-gut-metagenome-genome-assembly--contig:-NODE-71-length-27266-cov-9.994929_pt1 | contig 27266 bp, 31 predicted proteins | sample MGYA00243695_ERZ654458 | MGnify/ENA primary metagenome ERZ654458 (study PRJEB26926, sample SAMN06164669) | human gut metagenome | biome: ENVO:00009003; feature: ENVO:2100002; material: ENVO:00002003...
ATTCAGTATAATGAAGCTATAAAAAGTTATATAACTTATTATCTATTTTTAAATGAGGTAAACTCATAAGGAAAGGTCAAGACATGAACATTCAAACGACAAATTTAGGTAAAGGTGGTGGCGGTAAAACAACGCATTCCTTTAATGAGGGTGATTGGTTAGCCACCTACAAAAATAAACGGGTCTTATTAATAGATGGTGCCTTTGAGTGCCATTTAACCCGAGCCTTTGATGTCACTAGCACTAAGACCGTATATGACATTTTTACCACAGGTGAGTATGAGATTGTTCCCATCAAAAAGAATTTAAGTTTGATTCGTGGCGATGACCGTTTGACGGATGCGCAACTAGGTTTAGCTGGTCGTAATCATAAATACCTTCAGTTTTTTATGTGGCTAGCGGATCATTATGACTACTTAGCCCAACAATTTGATGTGATTATCATTGATACGCATAATGATGAAAGTTTAGTGACCGCAAATTTTATTGCTGTATCTGATATTGTGTTAGCTGTTTCAGATGCTTCTAAAAATGGTTATCGTGCCTGGTTACAACTGAAGTGTTTTGTGGATGACATTAAAAGTGAAGCTATTGATGTCATTACGCGAAAAAGCTATGTGACAGCAAGACCTTACATCATTGGCAATAACATCAAATTGTTTGGCACTCATGTTCCTGATACCGCTAAACAATTCTTAGCTGTTATAGAAGAAGATTCTGCTTATCTTGGAACAATCTTCTCCAAAGAATTGTTAGCTAAGAGCCTTGTTTATGACCAAAGTGTCTTTGAACAATACCAGGAGATGCCCCCAAAAGAACAAGAAAAACATCAACATTTTTATGACAACATCACCTATGTTTATCAGCATATTCTAGATGTTTTAGAAGGAGAGAACCATTAATGACTGACAATCGTTTTGCTCAGCTGAGAGATGCTTTTGAGGAACCCCCTAAAAAAGAGCGAGCTGTTACTAAACCACGCAAAAGGGCGGCTCAATCAGCGCCAAAAGGTTATGCTAAAAAAGGACGTTACCCCTTTGCACTGCATGAGGACGTTCGTTATGAGAAGTTGGAAGATTTGGTTGCTTATCATGGTGCTAAGTCAGCCTCTGATTACCTTGAGAGCTTAATTATTAAGGAGTGGGAGAAAATACAGCGAAAGCTTAAAAATAAAGAAAAATAGGAGATGTGACAATGGCTTACTTATCAACACTATCTGATTTAGATCCATCATTAAGTGATTTAAACTCTGAACAAATTTATATTCCTAAAGTCCTGTTTGCGCATGATGACTTTAAGGGATTGAACTATAAAGAAATTCTGTTATATTCTTTCTTGTTACATCGCTTGAGAGAGCCATTTGATTTTATCCAAAAAGGTTACGATGACAACGGGGTTACCTATGTTCACTTTAAGGTCGAGGATTTATGTGAACTGTTCAACCAGAGTAAGAATACGGTTATTTCTTTAAAGAAAAAGTTAACCCGGTTTGGATTGATAGAAGAAGTGAAAGTGGGTAATAATCAGCCCAACCGTATTTATTTAACCGATAAACTGGTTCAATATATTAATGAGGAGTGATGTCATGATTATTTTTGTTTCGATTAAAAAGTTGGTTCAAACCTTTTGGTGGCTTTTAGCGGCGATAGCCTTTTATATTTTTTTGAAAACAATCGGTTTAAGCATGGCCTTTCTGCTTACAATTGGTTTGTTAGCTTTGTATTTTGCCCCAGCCTTGTTTGTGCCAATTCTGTTGATTGCCATTTGCGTTCACTTCTCAGGTGGTTTCTCATTTATTCCAGATTTACTAACGTCTGCTTTTTGGCTGATTGTTATGGGAGTGATCTTCTTAATTGTTTCTGATAATAGTCGTCGACTGGTTAAAAAGGCTGAAGAAGAGGCAATAAGACAACGTCAATTGGCAAAGAAGCAAGGGAGTAATCAAAGATGACAAAATCTATTCAAGAGATTCGAGAAGAATTGACACTTGTTTTGTTATACCTTAATCGATTTTCTGAGAGACTGCCAGGTTATATGGAGGAAGCGACTCTGAGATCTTGGAAGGGGTATCGTTTTGATAATCTTAATCATTTAGAAGAGTTAGGTCTGATTCATCAGACTCACCGTAGTAAATCCATTACCTTTACACAAGAAGGGGTTGAGAGGGCAAGAGAATTATTGGCTGAATTAGGAATAGAGGACTAGTCTACAGCCTTGTCTCTAACATTGGATTTATTGAAAGCTGGGAGGAGATTAATTTGGGAAAAAATTATTATTATGTCGATGTTCGATTTTTAAATGGACGAAAAGAAACATTTCAGTTGCCAAAAGATTTGCAGGCTGGGTTAAGACACTATCGTTATGATCATCCGAAAGATTGGGAAGACTTATTAACGAATGCTTTGATTAATGTTCCGAGTGAACCTTACCTGAAAAAGAACCGTTACCAACCGTTGATTCGGTTAGCCTTTTGTTGAGCGTTTCTATAGTTTGAAAAAACAACAACGCCAACGGAGCTGAGGTCAATTTTTAATTAAAACGAATTGGTAAGAAAAGGGGCACAAACACTTTTTAGAGAGCGGTCGTTTTCTTTATCATGACTATTCTTTTAAAAATAAGTGTGTCTTATTTATGGATTACTATCGTTGGCGACGACGTTATCGAAAGAAAGCGAGGTGACCTGTCATGAAAAAAGTCAAGCAACGGTTACGGACAGTTGTTTTGTTGCTAATGGTCCTGGTTGGACTAGCACTGATTTTCAATAAACCCATTTGTAATTTTTTGATTGGTTTACAATCAAATCGTTATCAGGTCAGTAAGGTTTCTAAAAAAGAAATCAAGAAAAACGAAAGTGCTGATGTGACGTATGATTTTTCAGCTGTAGAGCCTGTTTCGGTTCAGTCTGTTTTAACGTCGCAAGCAAGTAGCACTAACTTACCAGTTATTGGTGGGATAGCTATTCCAGATGTTGGTATTAATCTTCCTATTTTTAAAGGATTGGGAAACACTGAGTTATCCTATGGAGCTGGTACCATGAAAGAAAATCAAGTTATGGGTGGTGACAATAACTATGCGTTAGCGAGTCATCATGTATTTGGTTTAGCGGGTTCTTCCAAAATGTTGTTTTCTCCTTTGGAAAATGCTAAAGTGGGGATGACAATTTATTTAACAGATAAGTCAACAGTTTATACGTATGTGATCACAGCAATTGAATCTGTAACGCCAGACCGTTCAGATGTGATCAATGATGTCCCAGGACAAGCTCAGGTAACCCTTGTTACCTGTACAGATCAAGAAGCAACGGAACGGCTAGTTGTTAAAGGCAACCTTGACTCTTCTGTAGCTTACAGCAAAGCTTCAAAAGACATTCTTCAAGGATTTGCTTATTCTTATAATCAGATGCAGTAAGATAAGAGCCGTTGGTTAGAGGTGTGTTATAATGAATATCATAAATAATACGAAAGTTTAAGTAATCAATCATGAAAGAAAAATTAACAATCAGCGATATTGCAGAACTTGCAGGAGTAGCAAAAAGTACAGTTTCACGTTATCTCAATGGTGGAAGTGTGAAAAAAGAAACGGCTAACCGTATTCAAACTATTATTTCAAAACATGGCTATGAACCTAATTTATTTGCACGATTAAATGCTAAAAATAGTAAAATCATTGGTCTTATAGTACCAGGTTTTAATTCTGTGACAACTCCACGAATTGTCGAAGTTATTGTGGCATATTTAAAAGAAAATCATTACAATCCTCTAATTTTACATACAGATCACTCTACGGAAGAAGAAATTCGTAGCATCGTCAGATTGAGTAAAATGAATGTCGATGGAATTTTAGTTCTTTCTACAGGAATCACTTTAGAACATCAAAAAGTTGTTGAAACTATTGAACAACCAGTTCTTTTTATTGGTCAAAAATACGATGGTCTGAAAACTGTTGTGAATGATGATTATAATGCTGGATATGCTATTGGAAAGTTAATTGCTGAAAGTGGTGCTACCTCTGTTCTTTGTCTTTGGGTTGACGAAAATGACCAAGCAGTTGGTAAAGAGCGAAAAAATGGTGTTATTGATGGGTTGTCATCAAATGGTGTAACGAATGTTGAATTTGTTTTTGCCAGTTATTATTATGAAGAATCGGTACATATTCTTGGAGAGTTTTTAAAAGAGGATAATTTGCCAGATGCTATTATTTGTGCAACGGATCGTATTGCACAAAGTGTTTATAAATTATTTTTGCAATTAAAAAAAGTAGTAGGTAAGGATGTGTCTGTTACTGGTTTTGGTGATTATGAAACAAGTGAATTGTTAGCCCCTCCATTAACAACAGTAAAATTTGATTGGTATAATACGGGAAGAATAAGTGCCGAAACGATATTGCAGATGATTCAGGATAAACCTGTTAGTCAACTACAAATTATTCCGTTTGAGTTAATCAAACGTCAAAGTGTTGTCAATAGAAACAACTGATAGTGTGAATCTACTAAAATAGGAAACGAACGAAAAAATGATGGTTTTCTATTTTTATATTTTAAGAAACTGTCCAAAAATGGAACCGATTTTATTTTTTTATAAAAAAGTATTGACACAATAATAAGATAGGTATTATAATATAGTTAACAAAAAGAGGAAACGGTTCCAAAAAAGGAGAAATTATGGCAGATTTGAAGAAAATTAGCCAAGACATTGAAAAATATGTTGGTGGTAGAGAAAACATTTCTGGGGTTGCTCATTGTGCAACTCGCTTGAGGATTGTTCTAAGAAACAATGACTTAGCTGATCTTAAACAACTTGAAAAAGTTGATTTAGTTAAAGGGGCATTTGTTGCAGGTGATCAGATTCAATTAATTTTTGGACCAGGTCTTGTCAATGATGTTTATGACTTCTTTTCAAAATATGTAGGGATATTAGATATGTCTCTAAATGACCTTAAGCAAGAAAGTTCTAAAAAGGCTAATCCTGTTCAAGCAGTCATAAAATCTTTATCTGATGTTTTTGTAGCAATCATTCCAGCCATTCTTGCAGCAGCTCTTTTAATGGGGATTACGGGTGTTCTTAGTAACTATCCCATTGTTAAGGAGAATGAAACCTTATATGCCATTAATAGATTAGCAAGTCTAGCATCATCAGGTATTTTTGCTATTTTACCGATGGTTGTTTGTTATTCAGCGGTTAAACGTTATGGTGGTAATCCAGTTCTTGGTATGGTTGTTGGAGCAGTCATGCTTGATTCATCGCTTGCAAATGCTTATTCAGCAGCATCAGGAACGGTTGACGTTGAAACGATTCATTTATTTGGTTTACCGATTGAAATGGTCGGCTTCCAAGGTGGTATTCTGGTAGCCTTAATGATTGGTTTTGTAGTTGCAAAACTTGATGTCTACTTCAATAAGGTTGTTCCAAATTCTATTAAATTATTACTTGCTCCTTTATTGACAGTTTTTGTTTCAACACTACTCTTGTTTACCATTGTAGGGCCAATTGGACGCACTCTTTCACATGGTTTAACGACTGGCTTGGTTTGGTCTGCTGAAAATCTTGGATTTGTGGGCTATGCTTTATTTGCTGGTGTTCAACAATTATTAGTTATCACAGGACTTCATCATATTATTGGAGCTGCTGAAGCACAATTACTAGCGGATACAAATCATAACTTTATCAATCCTTTAATGTCTGTTGCTTTGATTGGACAATCTGGCGCAGTTATCGGTTATCTGATTACTCATTGGAAAAATACTAAGGCTCGCGAACTTTGTTTGCCAAGTTTCGCCTCAACATTATTCGGTATTAGTGAACCCGCTATCTTTGGTGTTAACCTCCGTTATCGTTACCCTTTGGTTGCAGGATGTATCGGTGGAGCAGTAGCAGGAGGTTATGTCTATTTTGCTAAACTAACAGCACTTGGTTTTGGTACCACAGTAGTGCCAGGTATTGCTATTTGTGATCCTACTCATAATGGGTATTTACATTATATTATTGCTCATTTAATTGGCTTTGGAGTTGGACTAGTTGCTACGATCATTTTAAAACCATTCTTTAAAGAAGAAAATTAAAAACAAAGCCTCCTTAAGTTATTTAAGGAGGTGTTATCATTCTAATTATCAATAAAATAAAGAGCTGTGGTCAGAGTCTCTCTAAAATTGTCAAAGCGATTGGTTTTATACTAATCCACAGTGTTAAACTAAGTATAAAACCAATTTAAACAATAAGGAAAGAAATGGTTTATACTAGCAAAAGCTACTTGCTAATATAACTATAAGGCCATATTATTTGGAGGAAAAATGTATACAAAAGATGACTATAGGAAAGATTGTCAGAAGTATAATGATATCAAACAGGTTGTTGATTCTGATGTTAATCGTTTAAATTATCATTTAATGGCCCCGACAGGATGGCTAAACGATCCAAATGGTTTAGTCGAAAAAAATGGAACTAACCATATCTATTTTCAATATACTCCGTTTAATGCCGGATGGGGGATTAAATCTTGGGGTCATTATACGACAAAAGATTGGATTAACTATGAAGAGGAAGAACCTTTTGTATTTGCTGACAATAGACTTGATCGCGATGGTGCATACAGCGGTTCGGCTCTAGTTTATAATGGTATTATTCATTATTTTTACACTGGAAATGTCAAACTGCTAGACGGTGATTATGACTATGTTTTAAATGGTCGTGAACAAAATACGATTCATATGACAAGTACTGATGGTTTTCAGTTTTTGACGAAAGAACTTGTGCTTGCTAATAGTGATTATCCAGATGATATGACAACTCATGTCAGAGATCCTAAAGTTTCAAAAGATGGTGATACATTTGTAATGATATTAGGTGCACGAAGTACTACAGACAAAGGGTGTACTCTTGTTTATCATTCGAATGATTTATCTAAGTGGCGCTATGTAACACGCATACAAACAAATGATCAATTTGGTTTTATGTGGGAGTGTCCAGATTTATTCCGATTAGATCATCAGCTTGTTCTTTCTGTTTCACCTCAAGGACTTGAAAAAGAAGAGGCACGTTATCAGAATGTTTTTCAGAGTGGGTATTTTTTAGTAAATGAAAGTCAAGGGGAATATCTTTTAGACAATTTTGAAGAATTTGATTATGGCTTTGATTTTTATGCTGTTCAGACATTTGAAGATGAGAACGGTAGAAGGATTTTAATGGCTTGGATGGGATTACCTATGGAATCTGAATATCAGGAAGACCCGACGGTAGCCTACCACTGGCGACATGCGTTAACAATGCCAAGGGAATTATTCTTACAAAATGGTAACGTTCATCAACGTCCTTTAAAAGAGTTTGAAAAACTGAGAAAGACCACATTTAAACGTCACATTTCTGAATTTAATAACTGGAAAACGGACAATTCCTGTTTTGAATTAAATGTTACTTTCAATAATCCTACAGAAAATTTTTCTCTTCGATTAAGGGAAGATGTTGTTCTGGAATTTGATGGTCATTTCTTATCGCTTAAAATGGGAAAATCTGGATTTGGGCGGAAACAGAGAAATATTACGTTAGCAGAAGTTAGTCAGTTACAGATTTTTTCAGATACCTCTTCATTAGAAATTTTTATCAATGGAGGTCGCTATACTATGACTTCGAGAGTATTTAGTGATTCCTTACAGCAAGTTATCACACTTCAGTCAAAATCTGATGGTCAATTAACTATTTATGAGTTAGGTAGCTTTAGTATCCAATAAATTTTAATTAACAGCCCGCAATTCCCTTACTTTTTGGGGTGTGAGGGCTTTTTTGCTGTCTCGATATACAATCAGCTATTTTTTAGTTAACATAAGGAGGTTCTGTAGACTTTTGTGAGAAACGAGAACGACAATCGCAAACGACTTCAACCAAGTCGCATACGATTGCCGCTGTACATCGTCTTATTCGAATAATGTATTATCTCATAACACATAGCAAATTTTACGACTATACCTGTGGTGCTAGTTAATCTCAAAATACCATAAACATACTAAGATTAGTAGTGAGGAAATCTCCGCCGGGAGAAAGTACTCCTACTTTTTCATTTTGTAAAGGCTGTTCCGAGATTTATTTTACACTAACTATAACTGACTATTATAACTGACCACATACCTATTGTTTAAATTATGGTTATCGATGGGAAAAGTGTGTTATAATAATAGCGAGCAAGTCTTGATAGACTAGGGAGGAAGTGCTACCATGAGCAGAGCAGATTACTGTAGGAAGTTATCCTTTTGTGTGCACTTTTTTATTAATAGATATAGTAGAAGAACTGACTTTGGTTCTCCTTAGATGTTAGAGGAGAATGAGAGGTATTATGGATTTTACATTATATTCGATTGATAATCAAAGCACAATTAAAATATATAATGACCAAGAATTGATTGTAACTGATTCTATAACAACTAATTTAGTATTTGTTATTGAAGGAGAGGTGTCTTGTCATTCAGAAGAGGGTGTTGCAATTTATGGTCAAGAACAGTTTATTATATTTAACCGTTATGAAGATTTTCATATTGAAAAAGTTAGTGATAATAATATTTTCTTGATTATTAGTATTTCTGATACACTTTTGCAACAGGCAATTGCCGTTGATAATCTAAAATTCAGCTGTAATTCTCTTGATGAGCAAAATGAGGGTAGCCACCAGCATCTAAGGAATACGGTACATAAGTTGTTCGAGCTCATTTTATTGAACGAGCCGCGTGCAAACTTTTTGATATATAGCGATGTATACGAGCTGTTAAACATCATCGTAGGAAATTATACGATTCAGTCTCAATTTTCAAATCAGAAAGATGTTAAAAATCGGGAAATTGTACGCTTCATTCACCTTCATTATGCTGAAAATATGGGATTAACGGACATAGCTGATCATTTTTACATGGAGGCAGGTTATTTCTCAAAATATTTTAAAAAACATTTTGGTGTCAATTACAAGGATTATTTGCTCAATATCCGAATGTACTTTGCAGAAAGGGATTTGGTAACAACTGACCATACGATTGTTAAAGTGGCAACGGATAATGGTTTTTCGAATATGAATAGTTTTAACCGGGCATTCCAACAGCTTCATGGGATGTCTCCATCAGCTTTTCGTATAGAAAATCGAAAAGAGTTAACAAAGATAGAACTGGAAGAGTCAGTTGACTTAGCAGAATTAAACCAGCGTTATGAGAAAGTAAAACAGAAAGTCGATAAAGAAGACACAGAGACGCACCATGTGCTAATTGATACACGCAAAGGAACCAAGCAGGAAGTTATTGCACCCATATGGAGTTATCTTCTAAATATTGGGTGCGCTGAGGATGTTCTCAGTGATCGCCTGAAGAAGCAGATTGAGTATTTACATGATTTCGCAAGATTCCAATTTGGACGGCTCTGGATGGTTTTTTCTGACGGATTATATATTGACTGGACCTCTGGACAGATTCGTAATTTTGATAAGCTTAATGAGGTCTTTGATTTTTTTGAACAGATAGGATTAACGCCTTGGATTGTAATCAATAAATATGTTCCTGGGATTCAGCGGTTAGCAGATAACCCTCAGTATACAAAAAAAAAATTAGAAACCGTTTTTAGAAGTTTTTTAGAGCATATGATTGATCGTTACGGTATTCGTCGCATTGAATCATGGACTTTTGAGCTTTTGATTGAAAACATGCACGATGAGGATGAAATTAATTTCTATGATAGTATGTTTCAGGTAGCCAAAGAGGTTCTCGGAACTTTTTCGACAAAGATTCGCCTTGGTGGAGCTGGATTTCTTGGTGTTCCTGAAAAAAGTCGGTTGCGTGAAATCGCCTCTAGGGTGCACATGGAGGAAGTTGATTTTTATTCTTTTATATTCTATCCCTATTTGAAGAAAATCGGTAAGGAAGAACGCGATTTTCAGCGGATTACTAATCCAGATTACATTCGGAACAGTATTGACCAAATGTTGGGATTATTAGAAGATTATCCTAAAAAGCCCTGCTACATCAGTGAGTGGAATATGACTGTTTCCAATCATAATCTGATTAATGACAGTCTCTTTATGGGAACCTACATTGTCAAGAATATCTGTGATATGCTGGGTAAGGTAGATGGTACAGGTTATTGGGGAGCTTCGGATTTAAACTATCTCAATGTTGATGATACCCAATTTTTAACGGGTGGCTCAGGATTGCTCAATAAGTTTAGCATGCCAAAACCGGCTCTGCATGCCTTTGGTTTTTTGAGTCAGTTAATTGATAAGCAGATTGTGGAAATTGGTGAAGACTATCTGATTTGTAAAGAATTGGACGAATACCATATTTTGTTTTTTCATTACCAGCATCCAAATCAACTCTATTTCATGAAAAAAGAAAATAAAATTACACCTCAAGATTTAGATAAATTCTTTCCTAAGGATAGTTTGATTAAAGAGTTTACTCTGCAACATTTAGATACTGGGCAGTATGAGATTCGTATTTTTACCATTAATGAGGAAAATGGAAGTTTATTTCATTTATGGAAGTCCTTTGAATTCGTTCAATCTATGAGGCAATCAGATCATCGCTATCTAAATAGTAAAAATAGTCCTCTCTTGAGTTACTACCAGGAGACTGCTTCGACACCGCGGTTAACAGTTGAAAATAAACTAGACAGCAATGCATTTTGTATAATCAATGTTTTAAAAAAGACCAAAAATGACTAGATTTTTTGGTCTTTTTTGTTCTAAGAGAAAATATGAACACAATTTTTGTGATGATTAAAACCCAAAAAAATGAAGACGCTTACAATTATAAATTATAAAATGTAGGTACAAAATAACTTAAGAAAGTGAGAACAAACATGAAATTAGGTCTAGTATCTGCTATTTTAGATCAGTCAGATTTTTATGAATTGATTGATGTTGTTGCAGAAAATGGTTTGAACTGTGTGGAGGTTGCTTGTTGGCCACAAGGAAAAGCAGCTCGTCGCTATGCGGGAGTATCCCATATTGATGTTGCTAACTTGACTGTGGAAAAAGCAGAGGAACTAAAAACCTACGCGGCAGATAAAGGAGTAGAGATTTCATCACTCGCTTACTATCCTAACGCTTTGGATGAAGATTTGGAAAAACGCCAAGAAGTGATTGACCACATCTACAAGGTCATTGACGCATCAGCTTTGATGGGCGTCAATATGGTAACAACCTTTATCGGACGTATGCCAAGTAAGACTGTTTCAGAAAATATCACAGAAGCTGTTAAGGTCTGGATACCAATCCTAAAACATGCCAAGACAAAAGGCGTTAAGGTAGCCATTGAAAACTGTCCAATGCTCTTCACCGAAGATGAGTGGCCAGGTGGACAAAATCTCTTTACCACACCAGCTATCTGGCGTCAGGTCTTTGAAGCTCTGCCATTTGATAATTTGGGAATCAACTATGATCCGTCTCACTTTATCTGGCAGCAAATTGACTACATTGCACCACTTTATGAGTTCAAAGATAAAATCTTCCATATCCACTACAAAGATATCAAAATTTACGAAGACAAGCTCAAAGATGTGGGCATTATGGCAACACCATTGCAGTACATGAGTCCGAAACTTCCAGGCCTTGGTGATGTGGATTGGGGCAAATATGTGTCAGCTTTGACTGATATCGGCTTTGATGGTTATACTGTCATCGAGGTTGAAGACAAGGCATTTGAGAAATCATATGATGATGTGAAAAATTCCATTACCTTGAGTGCACGTTATCTTCGTAATTTTGTGATTTAGAAATTATTAAAATAGAAAGGAGTTTTACATGAAGACATTGAAATTCGGAATTATCGGTTTCGGTTTCATGGGACAAACTCATGCAGAAACACTAAGTAAATTAGATTATGCAGAAGTGCTTGCAGTTTGTGATATCAATGAAGATGTTTTTGCTGAGGCAGCAAAGGGAGTAGCTACTTATACAGATGCTTCTGATTTGTTGGCTCGTGAGGATATCAACACTGTAATCATTGCAGTTCCAAATCAAATCCACTTGGACATGGTAGCTAAAGCGGCAGCAGTAGGTAAGGACATTATCTGTGAAAAACCTGCGGGTATGAATGCCAAGGAAGTCGAAGAAATGATTACCTTGACAGAAAAGGCAGGGGTAACCTTTACCTTCCACCATCAAAGACGTTGGGATACAGATTATAATGTCGTGAAGGCAGTCTACGAAAGTGGCAATTTAGGAGATGTTTACACTATCAAGAGTTCCCTCTACGGATTTAATGGTAACATGCATGATTGGCACGTTTATCCAGAGTTTGGTGGTGGGATGCTTTACGACTGGGGAGTACACCTAATTGACCAAATCTTGAATATGGTTCCAGCAAAATTAACTCAAATCTATGCACATGTTAAGAACGTTATCAATGAAAATGTGGATGATTACTTCAATCTCCAATTCTACTTTGAAAATGGTGTGAATGCTCAAATTGAGTTGGGAACTTATTTCCTGAGTGATAAAGAAAAATGGTTTGAACACAATTGGTTCCTAGCGGGAAACAAAGGAACAGCTTATAGTGATGGTTTTTTCCCTGAAGGAAAAATTGTGACAACCTCTGAACTCTTAACTAATGTTCCGGGTAAGATTACGATGACGCATGCTGGGCCAACACGTTCCTTTGGTCCGGCGCCTGAAGGTCGAATCTTGACTAAAGATTTACCTACAGTTGATGTGAATCATGGTATGTTTTTTGACAACTACTATGCTCACTTTAAAGGTGAGGAAGAATTGGTCATTCAGCCAAAACAAATCCTACGCCTAATGCGTGTGGTAGATGCTATACGAGTGTCTGCTGAATCACATAAATCAGTTGATTTTGAATAAAACTATTATAAATAGAAAACGAGGAAAACAAAATGTCTAAAAAATTAAAAGTTGCGATTATTGGATGTGGCGGTATTGCTAACAACAAACACTTCCCTGCTCTATCTAGTCAATCAGACAAGTGTGAAATGGTTGCTTTCTGTGACATTAAAGTCGAACGTGCAAAAGAAGCATGTGAAAAATATGGTGCAGAAGGAGCTAAATACTATGAAGACTATAAAGAGCTATTGAAAGATGAAAGTATCGATGTGGTTCACGTATGTACGCCAAATGTTAGCCATTCACCTATCACAGTCGCAGCTTTTGAAGCAGGAAAAAATGTACTGTGTGAAAAACCTATGTCACACAATACAGAGGAAGCTAAGAAGATGCTGGACGCTTGGAAAAAATCAGGCAAACAATTTACTATCGGTTATCAAAACCGTTTCCGTGAGGAAGTTCGTTCACTTCATCAATCTTGTGAGAACGGTGAATTAGGTGACATCTACTTTGCAAAAGCGCACGCAATTCGCCGTAAAGCTGTTCCAACATGGGGAGTTTTCCCTGACAAATCACAACAAGGTGGTGGACCACTTATTGATATTGGTACACACGCCCTTGACATCACACTTTGGATGATGGATAACTATGAGCCAGAAAGTGTATCTGGATCAGTCTTCCACAAGCTTGGTAACCTTCCAGGTGCAGAAGAAGGTAACCTCTTTGGTCCATGGGATACTGAGACCTTTGAAGTTGAAGATTCAGCTTTTGGCTTCATCAAGATGAAAAATGGTGCGACTATTTTCCTTGAAGCATCTTGGGCTCTTAATGTTTTGGAGTCTAAAGAAGCAGCAACAACCCTTGCTGGTACAAAAGCTGGGGCACATATCAACGCTGGTATGAGCTACCCACAAAATGAATTGATTATCAATCGTTCTCACAATGGTATCTTGACACAAGAAGAAATTAGTGCCTCTGGGAATATCGCATTCTTTGAAGGTGGTGCGAATGCCCCTGAAGTTCTTGAAGCAAAACAATGGTTGGAAGCTGTCCAAAATGGTACAGAACCACTTGTTAAACCAGAACAAGCCTTTGTTGTAACACAAATTTTGGATGCTATCTACAAAGCTGCAGAAACTGGAAACGAAGTAAAAATTGACTTAATTTAATGTGTTAGTGTAATGCTTCTGTAAGGAGCATTACTATAGCACGTATAAGTAAGCGATTACAATCATAAAGGAGTTCTAATGTTTGAAAAATACCTTATCAACCCTCAAGGGTTTAGAAATATAACAAAAGAGGAACGGAAGATTGGTTATGAAGTCCAATTACGTATCCCTTACTATCGTGGTCTCTACATGAGTTGTGTTGAAGTTATTGATTTGACCGTTGATGGCGAGAAAGTCTCAAATGATGATATGAAAATTAAAGTTCAGGGAGAAGTATTTACTTTTGCCGAACTGCCAACAGTTATCAATCATCGTTGGGCAATGACAGAGCCACTGACAGTATTTGTGAAAAAGGAAGGCGGATTATCAGAGGGTTCTCATACTCTTCACGGATTTGTAAGTCTTCGTATCTCCTATCTTCCTTTCAACAATGAGGGAGAGGATGAGAAAGTTTTAGTTCTTGAAGCAGCCAAAGAGGAGGAAAACAATGAGTACACAGATTAAACGTAGTGTTTCCCTATATAGTTATCAGGAAGAATTTTATACAGGAAAAATGACACTGGAAGATTGTATCCGTGCGGCTTCTGAAGCCGGTGCAACTGGAATTGAATTTTTGCCAGAACAAATGTTGCCTGAGTTTCCGAATATCTCTGATGAGTTTATCGAACAATGGCATGGTTGGATGAAGAAATATAATGTTGAACCAATAGCCTACGATGCCTTTCTTGATAATAAACTGTTTGCTAATCGTATGTTGACAACTCGTGAAAACGTTGAGATGATGAAACGAGATTTGTTACTTGCAAGTAAGTTAGGCTTCAAAATTTTACGTACACTCGTTTCGACTCCACTTGAAGTTGTCAAACAAAGCCTTTCTTATGCTGAGGAAGTGGGTGTGGTTATTGCTCTTGAAGTTCACGCACCATTTACATTTGGTACACCTTGGTTTGAAGAGCGTCTTGATTTCATCAAAGAAAGTGGGACAAAATGGTTTGCCATCATGCCTGACTTTGGTATTTTCACTAAACGTCAAGGTAGCATTTTCACAGATGAATACGTTCGTAAGGGTGGCACACCTGAGATTATCAAATTAATTGCAGACCGCTATGAAGATGGAATTGATCCAACTGAAACACTTGAATTTATCAAAGAAATGCCAGAAGCAACAAAAACAGATCTAGCTTTCGCAGAATTCTGTCGTCATACGGTTTATACAGATCCGAAAATCTTGGTTGATAATATGGCTTACATTGTGCATATCCATGGTAAATTCTATGATGTGACTGAAGAATTAGAAGAAACAACTATTCCTTACTACGATGTTATCACAACCCTGAAAGAAGCAGGGTACGATGGCTACATCAGTAGTGAGTACGAAGGCAATCGCCATATTCAAGATTATATGGAAGTGGATAGCATCATGCAAGTGAGTCGTCATCAGCAGATGATGAAAAATATTATCGGCTAGAGGTGATGATATGCTTAGGTTGATTGCATCTGATATGGATGGAACCTTGATTTCAAGTAACCATCACGTTTCCACTGGGAATGCCGAGGCTATAAAAAAAGCCCAGGCACAGGGTGTTGAATTTATCATTTCAACAGGACGTAGTTTTGAAGACGCTCATAAGCAAGTCGAAGAAGCAGGTATCTCTTGTAACTATCTTGTCATGAATGGTAGTGAGCTCCGAGGTGCTGACGGCAATATCATTTTCAATCTGTATTTAAATCATCAAGTTGTCAAGGATATTGTAGCAGATTTGCTCGATAAAGGCTTGGCAGTAGAAATCTATAGCACCGCAGGGACTTTTGTTCTCGGTAGTATTGAAGCTCGTAAGTGGGCGATTGCTACTAAAATTAATAACTTTCATTCGGAAATTCCACTCGAAGAAGCTTTTGAGACGGCAGATGAACACTTTCTATACAAAGAATTGAAACCGATTACAGATGTTCAAGAATTATTTGACAACGGCTATCAGGTGGGGAAAATTATTTCATTTTCACCTGATAAGGATATGATTGCAATTCTAAGAAAGGAAATTCCTAAACACTATTATGTAACAGCTACTGGCTCTTTCGCCATTAATCTAGAGATAACTAATCCTGAAGCAGATAAGGGCCGTGCTATAGAAAACTATGCAAGAACAAAAGGAATAGCAGACGAAGACATCATGGTAATTGGTGATAGTTTCAATGATTTGAGTATGCTGGAAAAACCATTTGGCTATACAGTTGCTATGGGGAATGCTATTCCAGAAGTAAAACGTATTGCAAAGTACATTACAGACACCAACGATAATGATGGTGTTGGTAAGGCTATACTAAAATTTTTATAAACTTCTAAAGGAGAAAGCAAATGAGTTTTGTTGAGAAACTGGAGAAAATCCAGGTTGTTGCAGAGGTAATTTCGAGTAATCGCTACTTGAAAGCAGTTAGTAAAGGAATGGTCATGACCGTCCCTGCTACAATCACGGGATCCCTATTGACCTTGCTATCAAATCTTCCGATTGAAGGTTACCAAAATTTCTTGACCAATACAGGTCTAAAAACTCTATTACAGTTACCAGGTATTTTCACCAGCAATATCATGGGTCTGATTGTTGTCTATTTTGTAGCTAGTCAATTAGCCAAATCATTTAAGATTGACACAATGATGCCAGGTATCTTGGGTATTATATCTTTCTTAATTTTGACACCGTTATCATCATTTGAAATTCCTCAACATGATACAGTTCGTATGGTCGATTTCATCAGTTTTGATTACATTGGGTCAAAAGGAATGTTCGTCGGAATTATCGTCGGACTTTTGGTTGCCAAGATTTATCATCTGTTTGTGAAATATAACATTACACTCCGAATGCCTGATTCCGTTCCAAAGTTTGTTGAACAGTCTTTCAGTGCGATTATTCCATTTATGAGTATTACATTTATTTTTGCAGTGATTTCTTGGATTTTCAAATTGACAAGCTTTGGCAGTGTTCATGCATTGGTGTATAACGTTTTACAAGTGCCAATTCAAGCAATTGGAGGATCATTCTGGGGAGTAACCCTGGCTTACGCCCTCGTTGGTCTCTTCTGGTGGTTTGGTATTCATGGTAAAGCTATTATCTTTGGAGTTTACGCACCAATCATTCAAACATTGACTATTGAAAATATGAATGCAGCAGCAGCTGGAACAGCAACTCCAAACGTTATTGATTTTGGTTTCACATCAGTTTTCCTTGAAATTGGTGGCGGTGGCTGTGTACTCGGTCTGTCTATCTGTCTCTTGCTTTTTGCAAAGAGTGAACAGTATAAGAGTTCAGGACGTATCACTGGTCTGACAACATTCTTTGGAATTAATGAGCCAATTACTTTTGGTACACCTGTTGTATTGAATCCTTATTTCCTTATTCCAACTGTAATCACACCACTTATCACGGGTGCTATTGGTTACTTTGCTGTAACTTCTGGTTTAATTCCTCAGATGCAAGGTATTCAGTTGCCTACTGGTACACCAACACTTATTAATGCCTTTATCGTGGGTGGTTGGAGAGCGCTTTTAGCACAAGCACTTTGCGTGGTTGTTGCGGTTGCTATTTACTATCCATTCTTTAGATTGGCCGATAATCAACAGTATCAAGAAGAGCGAGCAGCACTTGCAGCTAATGAAGCATAATATAAAGGAGCAATAGCTATGAATAATATTAACATTCTTTTGGTATGTAACGCAGGAATGAGCACCAGCCTTTTGATTGAGAAAGTAAAAACTGCTGGTCAAGAAAAAGGTATCGAGGTTGAGATTGATGCTCGTCCAGTAGATGATTTGGCTGATAATTTAGAGGGGCGCCAAGTCGTTCTCCTAGGTCCTCAAGTCCGATTCAAACTTAAACAAGTTCAAAGTTTGGTGGAAGGAAAAATTCCTGTTGAGGTCATTGACATGGCAGCTTACGGCACCATGAATGGCGAAAAAGTTTTACAACAAGCAATTTCACTTGTCTCTAATTAAGATACAAAGGCGGCAAGAATGTCGCCTTTGTATCTCATAAAATGAAGGAAAATAAAATGGATAAGAGTAATTTAGAAGTATTTATGGAGTTGATTATTCACTCTGGTAATGGAAAAAGTGATGCTTTTGAAGCAATTCAGCTTGCCAAGGAAGGGAATTTTGAGCAAGCAGAAGAAAAAATGGCAGAGGCGAAAACGTCGCTTTTGCAAGCCCACCATGTGCAAACAGACATGTTGACAGAAGAAGCGAAAGGAAACCCAATGGAAGTTTCTTTACTTGCTATTCATAGTCAAGACCATTTAATGACGGCGATGACATTCATGGATTTGGCTAAAGAAATTATCGAAGTATACCAAAATTTAGCACAATCGTAGTGAGAGGAATCAGGGATAATCTGAAATAGGTGGAATAATGACGGAAGAAAAAGTATCAATTAAAGTAATTGGAGCCATGGTAGCGACGGGAATCTTGTCTTTCTGTGGAGTACTGGCAGAAACAGCTATGAACGTAGCTTTTCCAACCTTTATCAATGAATTTCAAGTGGGGATCTCGACTGTACAGTGGTTAACGACTATCTACTTACTAGTTCTTTCGGTAGTCGTTCCCTTATCAGGATTTCTCAAACATTCCTTCAAGAATAAGCAACTTTTTCTAGCTAGTGTAGCTATATTTATAGTCGGTCTCGTCGTAGCAGCAGTAGCATCAGTTTTTCCAATTTTACTTTTAGGACGAGCTATTCAAGGGCTTGGAACAGGAATTGCTCTGCCCCTGATGTTTAATATCATCATGGAACAGGTTCCACCGTCTAAAATTGGGATGATGATGGGAGTAGGAACCATGATTCCTGCAATAGCTCCGGCTATAGGACCAATTTTTGGAGGAGTAGTTGTCACTAATCTTGGATGGCGCTATCTCTTTATCCTCCTACTTCCTATTTTAGTAATTGCCTTATTTGTGGGTACTAGAACAATAGAGCAAAGGAGTCACGTTTCTAAGATGTCCTTTGACCAGTTAGGATTGGTTGCCGTTACCCTCTTGTTTGTTGGATTGATTTTCGGATTTAGTAGTATGGGTACACATGCGTTTTTTAGTCTAAATGTTGCGGGTGCATTTCTAGTCGCTCTATTAGGACTAGGGTTATTGCTTTTGCAAAATAAGCGTCAAGAGCAACCGATTTTGAAGTTGAACTTGATGAAAAACACTTCCTTCACAGGACATGTACTCAGCTTCTTTATCGTGCAGCTGGTATTAATGGGTTTGGTATTCATTCTGCCTAACTACATTCAAATTGTAAACGGTTTAGATCCACAGTCTTCAGGGCTTGTTATCTTTCCAGGAGCAGCTCTAGGAGCGTTCATGACGCCCCTAGGTGGAAAAATTTTTGACAAGTTTGGACCGAAAAAACCAATCTTATTTGGTAGTGGTTTGTTGTTTGTCTCTTTGCTGATTTTTCTGCTTCTAACTGGAAATTTAGGAAAAACTCTCATTGGCGCTTTGTATATGATTTTTACTCTTGGTGTTGGTTTCACATTTGGAAATCTGATGACCAATGGTTTGCAACAGTTGGAGCAAGCTAATCAACCTGATGGCAATGCTATAATCATGACATTCCAACAAGTGGCTGGTGCTATGGGAACATCTATCATTGCCTCTATTCTAACACTTAGTCAATCAAGGGAAACGCTTGATTATGCTCAAGCAATTGTCCAGGGAGCAAAATATGGATTCGTCTTCTTGATAGTTTTGACTATCATTGAGATTCTGATTGTTGGACTACTATTCAAATTATTCAAAAACAGAAAATAAGGAGTCGAAAATGGCTATTAAAACAGCAGTAAGCCTATATAGCTTACAAGATGAATTTATGAATGGGCGTATGTCGCTTGAAGAAATCATGGCCTTTTTGGATGAACAAGGGGTCGAAGGGTTTGAGATTTTGCCTGACCAAATGTTGCATGGCACACCAAATCCATCAGAAGAAATCTTGACAGAATGGGACCGCATCATGGCAAAAACCAAGGCCAAACCAGTCTGTGCAGATGTGTTTTTGAATACTAATCTTTACAAAAATCGTACTTTGACACAAAAGGAAAGCATTGATCTTCTTATTGAAGAAATCAAATTGGCTAAGCGGCTTGGTTTCAAACTCATTCGCTTGGTATCAATGGTTCCAGCCTTTGTCATTAAGCCTTTGTTGCCATATTGTGAAAAATATGATGTAGCTATTGCGCTTGAAATCCATGCGGGTATGAGTTTTGATGAGCCAGCAACAGCTGAGTTTATCGAGGAAATGAAACGTGTTAACTCACCGTATGTTGGTTTGGTAGTTGATACGGGTATCTTCTGTGATCGTATTCCACGTGTTTTCAATGAGTTCAATAAGCAGGTTCTAGGCGTAAATCCAGCTATTATTGATTACTTTAATGCCTTCTTTGATAAGGGCCTTGACGGAACACATGCCATTGATGAAAATCATAACTTCCAACCAGAATTGGCCGCTATGGTTGAGCCTAAGGATATGCCTTATGTCATGTTGGCAGATGGTTATGAAAATACCCCACTATCCGTCCTGGATGACTTGATTCCATTTATCAAACATTTCCACTTCAAACTCTGGGAAATGACTGATGAGGGTGTTGAATACTCCGTTGATTACAAGAAAATTCTTCAATACCTTCACGATAAGGGCTATGACGGTTATGTCGCAACGGAATATGAAGGAAATCGCTGGATTCTCCCTGGAAATCCAATGGTAGAAAAAGAACAAGTGGCTGCCCACCAAAAACTCTTGCGCGAAACCATTGCTGAGATTGAAGGATAGGAGGGAATCCCATGTTTGATAATAATGTATTTAAAAAAGATTCATTGAAAAATACGGTAGTTGAAGGAGAGACAGTTGGTTTTGAACTGGAGACGTTCATCACTTACTACCGTGCTATTCCGTTGTCAATGGTTGATGATATTCAGGTAAAGGTTGATGGTGAGCAGGTGGCACGTGAGACCATCACATGTAGTCCAAACGGCCAAGATTGGTTTACACTTGATGAGATGGAAACCGTGACCACCTACAAATGGGAATACGATGTTCCATTAAAAATTCGCATGGCAAAAGAAGGTGGCTTATCTTCTGGTGAACACGAAGTAGAGCTGACTGTTATCACTCGTACAGCTTATATCCCGATTCCGATTAAGGGTGTGAATACGAGAAAGGTGACCGTTGCTTAGTGCAACGGTCTTTCAAAAGTTTAATTTGGTTGAGAGTGTATATATCAACGATAGAGGGAGGGGAAAATGAAAAAAATCCAATTGATTGCAACAGATTTAGATGGAACCTTACTCAATTCAGATTTAAAGGTGTCTAGAAGAAATGTTCTAGCTCTACAAAGAATGAAGGAGGATGGGTGTAAAATTGTTCTTTGCACAGGTCGCCCCTTTAAGGGTATGGAACACTTGATAGGGCAATTAGGACTTAATGAGTACGATTTTACTGTAACGTATAATGGTTCGTTGGTTCAAACTTGTGACGGGAAACACGTTTTGCATCAGGCTCGTATTTCTCCTCTTTCATTCTGGCAAGTTAGTACTTTCTTTAAGCATTTTGGTGTAGGCGTTCATGCTATGACTATAGATAAAATGTACACCTATAACAAAGAGATTAGCCCTTTGACGGTTCGTGAATCTTACTTGGGCAATCTTCATCTATCTGTTCTTGAAGATACAGATCGCTTGACGGTCCCAATCATTAAGTTAATGGCTGTAGGGGACCCAAATAAGATTGATGAAGCCCTGCCTTTGTTCAGAAAGATTTTCTCTCAGGAATTCTCTATAAACAAAAGTGAAGCATTCTATTTAGAAATCATGCAAAAAGGGGACGATAAGGCGGTTGCTTTACAGATGTTACTTGATTATCTTGACTTTGACAGTGATAAGTTGCTAGCCTTTGGCAATAATGGCAACGACCTTGCTATGCTTAATTTAGCTGGAATAGGAGTAGCTGTTAGTAACGCTGTTTCTGAATTGAAGGAGTCAAGTGATTATGTTACTGCTAGTAATGACGATGACGGTGTCGCTCAATTTTTAGAAAAATATTTTATTAAAAGTAGAAAAGGAAAAATGTTAACATGACAAAGCAAATTATTGGTATTGACTTAGGTGGCACCAGTGTCAAACTTGCTTTTATTACAGATAAAGGTGACATTGCAGAAAAATGGGATATCCCTACAAATATTGAAGATGGTGGTAGCCATATTGTCCCTGACATTATTGAGTCAATCAGGGGAAAAATGGTTGATCTAGGTCTATCGGATTCCGACTTCATAGGTATCGGAATGGGATCACCAGGTAAGGTAGATGCAGAAGAAGGAACAGTTATTGGTGCGTACAACCTAAACTGGTCAGAACCGCAAGAGATTGAAAAAGCTTTCAAAGAGTCCTTTAGTCTCCCATTCTACATAGGGAATGATGCCAATGTAGCAGCGCTTGGCGAACAATGGAAGGGGGCTGGTCAGTCTAGCCGAGATGTGGTGATGTTTACTATTGGGACAGGAGTTGGTGGCGGTATTGTCACAAATGGTCAGCTAGTGACGGGCTTCGGTGGAGCAGCCGGTGAGATTGGCCATCTAACTGTTCAGCTAGAAGAGAGTTATTCTTGTACATGTGGCAAAATTGGCTGTCTAGAAGCGGTTGCTTCAGCAACAGGAATTGTCAAGTTAGCACAAAATACTCTGGCAACTAGTGAAGTTTCCTCTGTTTTACGTGATATTGAGGAATTGTCATCTAAGGAAATTTTTGATGCTGCAAAGAAAGGAGACGGATTAGCGACAGAGATTGTCGATAAGTTCTGTCAATACTTGGGTCTTGCAGTATCGCATGTAGCAAATACCCTCAGTCCTCGATTCATTGTTGTAGGCGGAGGAGTATCTGCAGCAGGTGAGTTCTTGCGTGAGAAAATCACCAAATTTGCATATGATTATACCTTCCCCCAAATCCGTACCCAGACTGAAATTGTACTGGCTAGTCTAGGTAATGATGCTGGTGTTATTGGTGCAGCACAATTGGTTAACTTGAATCGTTAAAATAAAAAAATGAGGTAAAAAAATGGCTTTTGCAATGAGAATGCCTTTAAATGAGGAAATTATTAAAAAAGATAGTTTTTCAACTATCTACGTTAACGGAAAAAAACAAGGATTTAGTTTTGATGTTCAACTAGCTTATTATCGTGGTCATTATCTGTCTGATATTGATCTTTTAGAAGTTCAAGTAGATGGACAGGCAGTTAGTTCTGAGGCAGTTACGTTCGAATTAAACGGTAAAGAACTCCCAATCTACAAATTGAAATACGCAGTTACTAAATTTTGGAATCAAGCTGTGCCAGCAAAAATTCGAGTTCTTTTCCCTGGTGGTTTGGCTACAGGAGAGCATGAAATTAAGCTGGACTTGATGTTACGCATTCCGTATATGCAAATTGGTCCAGACCATAACTTTATGCCTTTGGATTCTGGTGATAAAGTGACAGTTGAAGTAAAGGAGTAAGATAATGGCAGATAAAATTAAAATTGGGACCACACTATTTAGTTATGGTACGGAATATGCTCGTTATGAATACGATTTTGAAGAATGTGTCAAACAAGCAGCACTGGCAGGGGCAATGGGTTATGAAATTGTAGGTACTCAGATGATTCCTGATTATCCAAATGTCAGTGATGAGTTTCTAGGAACAATTGAACGCTTACGTGCAGAATACGGGATTGGTCCTGTGGGTTACGGTGCTAATAATGACAAAGGAATGCGCCATGACCGAAATTTGACAGATGACGAAATGCTGGCAGACGCTATCATGGACCTTAAAACTGCTCATAAGTTAGGTTGTAAGGTCATGCGTGCACAAATGATGCTTTCTCCAGCAGCATTTGAACGTTTGGCTCCTTATGCGGAAATGTATGATATTCGTGTCGGCATTGAGATTCATAATCCTGAGACACCGCTATCTGACAATATGAAGCAGTATCTAGAAGTTATCAAGCGTACAGGTTCAAAACACCTTGGATATATTCCAGACCTAGGTTGCTTTGCGATTAAGCCAAACAAACCACATTGGGACAAGGCTCTTAAAGCAGGTGTTTCTGAGGAACATTTGAAAATGGCTGCGCAGTTCCGTTATGACGGAGTTTCAGTTGATGAGGCACGTGAAAAACTCTTTGCGGCAGGGGCAACTCCAGCGATTATGCCTGCGCTTCAAGGGATGTATGGATTTGTACAGTTTAAACCAGAATCAGCTTTGCCAGGGCTATTAGATGAACTTAAGGAAATCTTACCTTACAGCTTTGAAATTCATGGGAAGTTCCATTATCTCGATGAAAATTTTGTTGAAGCAAGTATCCCATATCCAAAAATTATGGATACTATCGTCAATTCCGAATTTGAAGGTTACATCATTTGTGAATATGAGGACGAGCTCTACTGTGGTGGTACAGAATTTACTAAACGTCAAGTTAAAATGCTTGAAAGAATTTTAGAAAAATAGAATAGAGGTTGTGGCTTATGAAACTTTATTTTGTACGACATGGCCAAACTTATTTAAATAAATACAAAAAAATGCAAGGGTGGTCTGATACTCCTTTGACACCCGAAGGTGAAGCGGTGCTCTGGAAACATGGCAACGCCTTCGTGATATATCATTCGATGCAGTTCATACGAGCGATTTAGGGCGAACCATTCAAACTGCTCACTTGATATTACAAGAAAATACAACTGCTAATTCAGATATGATTCATCCTATGAGGGAATTTCGTGAGACATTTTTTGGTTCATTTGAAGCCGATAGAAGCGATGACGTTTATCCCAAAGATGTGGAGACTGAAGAAGAATTTATGGCCCATCTTGAATCAGGATTGGAAAAGATTACCCAAGATGTCCAGCATGAACACGTTTTGGTTGTCACACATGGCAACGCCATTCGACATTTGGTAAAAAAATTGCACTAGAAGTGAATGTCTTTCAAGAAATCGGAAACTCTAGTATTACAACCGTTGAGTTTACAAAGGGAGAATTCCGCTTACTAGCATTCAACCAATAAGGAGACTGAGATGTTTTCATTTTTTAAGAAAAAATCAGCTGATAGAAACTTTTATGCTCCTGCTATAGGTATATTACTTAACTTATCTCAAGTTAGTGAGTCAGTTTTTGCAGATCGTTTACTTGGTGATGGCTACGCTGTTGAGCCTTCAACTGGTGAAATTTACTCGCCAGTTGAAGGTGAAATCACAACCATTTTTCCAACCAAGCATGCTATTGGAATCTATACAACATCGGGTGATGAAGTTCTAGTACATATGGGGATTGATACTGTTGATTTAAAAGGCGCGCCTTTTGATATTGCCGTAAAGGTCGGAGATAAAGTAAGCTCTGAAACCTTATTGGTAAAGCTTGATTTAGCCTACTTAAAGGAACAAGAAAAACCAGCAACGACCATGGTTATCTTCACAAATCATCAGTATATTGATGATTTTCAAGTCTTGACAGGTAAGAATGTCTCTTCTGGTGTGTAAGTTTGTGGCATAATACTTCCTCTTTTCTTTATAAGATAATTATATCTTAGTAGCCACTGCTGTTACAACTTTAGTATAGCACTACAAGGAGACATTCTATATAAAAAGTCAAGAGGAAATTCTAAAAAATAAAAAAACACTCTCACTGCGATAAACTTGAATGCAAGTTACTCAATCGTCTGGAGAATGCACTTGTCATTTTACTACTTTTCATCTAAAAGCTCAATTTTAGATACGCAAAAAATCTTGCCCTTTAGTAAGTTTTAAAAATAATTCTTGACTTCTGTATTTTTATCTTAGTTTAGCTTCATCAAAGGTTTGATTGTTTTTGAGCAGATGATAAATGATACTAATCCACAGCGCTGAACTAAGTATAAAACAAATTTAAAAAATAATTAAAGAAAGGGTTTATACTGGCGGGAGCTACCCGCTAATATAAACATAAGATAAATTAATGTCTATCGCAAAAGAAACTATTCTAGATTTTTACGAGCGCTTTTTTAACCAGAAGGACCTTTCCATTGCAGAAGAAGTAGTTGCAGAAGACTATATTCAACACAATCCAGGTGTGGCGCAAGGTCGATTAGGACTAATTCAGGCTTTTGAAGAAAAGTTTAAATCGGGAACCTATTTTCACTTAGAAATTGACCGAATTGTTATGGATGATGAATTCATCGTTGTATTTTTACGAAGTGTTGATGAGGATGGGAAGACTAAAGCTAGGGTTGTAGATCTTTATCGCACTTTATCAGGTCAATTAGTTGAACATTGGGACTATTTTGATAGAGTATCAAATTAAATTCATTAAAAAGCAACGGAATCTATGACATTTTGGCATAATTAATTCATGACTAAGTGTCCCAATCGTAAGTGCCCAATAACAAGGTATATTAAAATCTTCCAAAGTTCACTGACTCTGGAAGATTTTGTTATCTACAATTTCGTTGTACCTTCTCTGCCCATGGCAAATAAGCCTCTAGAACTTTGCTCATGCTTACTCATCTCACGAACGCAAAACCAATAAAAACTTCAATGGATTACTTAGAGAGTTTGTTCCTAAGGGGGTGAGCCTTCATGAACTAACTCAAGAAGATTTGACTACCTATACCCAAGCTATCAATAACCGATTAAGAAGATTACACAACTATCAATCTGCTAAAAAACTGTTTGAGCTAGCTCAAATAACATAAGAACAATTGACTTAGTTAGATGAACAAATTGTTGCACTTAAGTTGACAAGTGACAAAAATATTTTATTACTATATTTAATTATTTTTTGCTAAGTAAGTTGCAAGGTTGTCAAGTAATATTCTAGCTACAATATATATAGGAAGTCTAGAATGAACTTCAAAATCTGGAAAATAAGTTAATTCGGTTTTAAAAACAAATAATTGATTGGATGTGTAATTTGTTAAACTTCCAGAACGATTAGCACTAATTAGTAAGTTTGGAATTTGTTTTTGATCGCAATTTATTGCTGCATCAACTAATGCTTTAGTTTCTCCATTAAGTGAAATAAATATGACAAATGTATCAAAATCAAGTTTTTTGCTAATTGGGCGTATAATATTGGGATCGGTATATAAATCACAGTATTTTCCTAATAATAAAATTTTGGTTTGCATTTCTGTAGCGATAAACTCTGAAAAACCTCTTGCAAAAATAGTAATTTTCTTAGAAGAAGCCATTTCGTTAATAGCCTTGTTCAGTGACTGTCTCTTATACACATCTCCGAGCCCACGAGACGGAGCTACATCTCGT
>ENA-UALB01000073-UALB01000073.1-human-gut-metagenome-genome-assembly--contig:-NODE-73-length-26878-cov-9.172427_pt1 | contig 26878 bp, 30 predicted proteins | sample MGYA00243695_ERZ654458 | MGnify/ENA primary metagenome ERZ654458 (study PRJEB26926, sample SAMN06164669) | human gut metagenome | biome: ENVO:00009003; feature: ENVO:2100002; material: ENVO:00002003...
GTAGCGGCATGAGTGTTTTAGAAATGTCCCACCGTTCCAAAGAGTTTGATAATATTATTAAAGAAGCAGAACAATTATTGCGTGAATTAATGGCTATTCCAGATAATTATAAAGTGATGTTCCTTCAAGGTGGTGCATCTACGCAATTTACAATGCTTCCTTTAAACCTTGCTAAGGGACGTAAGGCATATTATCTAGTTGGTGGTTCGTGGGGTAAAAAAGCTTATGCAGAAGCTGTTAAATTGTCCAAAACTGTTCCTTTTGAACCATTGCTACTAGCATCATCTGAAGATACAGTATATGACCATATTCCTACTTTTGATTCAAAAGATATTGATCCAGAAGCTGCTTATGTTCACATCACAACAAACAATACAATTGAAGGAACGTCTATTTATGATCTTCCTGATACAAATGGTGTGCCAATTGTAGCGGATATGTCTTCAAATATTCTGGCTGTACGTTACAACGTTGAAGATTTTGCTTTGATTTATGCAGGTGCCCAAAAGAACATCGGTCCTGCAGGGGTTACAGTTGTAATCGTCCGTGAAGATTTCTTGAATGATGAACCAACGCTTTCTGCTATGCTTGATTACCGTATCCAAGCAGAAGCGGGTTCACTTTACAATACACCGCCTGCATATAACATCTATATTGCAAAACTTGTTTTTGAATGGGTGAAAGCTTTCGGTGGTGTTGATAAAATGGAAGCTGCTAACCGCGAAAAATCAGGTTTGTTGTACGATTTCATTGACCAATCTGACTTCTATACAAACCCTGTTAAAAATCCAGCAGAACGTTCAGTAGCTAATATTCCATTTGTAACACCAAGTAAAGAACTTGATGCTAAATTTGTTGCTGAAGCAACACCGCTTGGATTTAAAAATATCAAAGGTCACCGCTCTGTGGGTGGTATGCGTGCTAGTCTTTACAATGCATTCCCACGTCAAGGGGTACTTGATTTGATTGAATTCATGAAAAAATTTGAAGCTGAAAATAAATAATTGTTTTATTACCACTTTCGCATCGAATTTGTTATAAAATAGATTCATAATCATTAGAAGAGGTAATAATATGGAAATTAGACAAGCTTTTCCAAATGAAGTCGACCAAATCATGCTCGTTATTGAGGACGCACGAAAACAATTGGCAGCAAGCGGCAGTAATCAATGGCAAGGGAAATATCCTGATGAGGATACGATTTATGATGACGTTTTGACTGGTCAAGGGTATGTAGCCTTATTAGATGGGCAAATTGTAGCCTATGCAGCTGTTATCACTGATGGTGATCCTGCTTATGACAAGATTTACGATGGTCAGTGGAAACACAATAATCACCGTTACATCACATTTCACCGTGTTGCTGTTTTGTCTAGTGTGACTGGTCGAAAGGTTGCTCAAACATTTCTTCAAGGATTGATTGAAGGAACTGATGGACATGATTTCCGTTGTGACACCCATGAAAAGAATGGTGCCATGCAACACATTTTTGAGAAACTTGGTTATGTCTATTGTGGAAAAGTGCCAATTGATGGTGAACGTCTAGCTTATCAAAAAATTAAAACTAAGGATGAGAATGCTCTCTATCAAGAAGTTGATGAGGCTGATCATCATAGTTATTAACAATAACGGAAAAGGAAGGCTTTTTGTAGCCTTTGTGTGAAATAAATGGTATATAGTGTTAAAACGTTTAATAATATTAATCAAGTAGGGCTTAAAGAATTAGGAAATCATTTTCAAATTGATGGTGAGTTAGCGGAAAATCCAGATGCCTATATTCTTCGTAGTCAAAATTTGCATGGAACAGTATTTCCAGAAAATTTAAAAGCGATTGCGCGTGCAGGTGCAGGAACAAATAATATTCCGATTGATGAAGCAACGGCAGCAGGGATTGTAGTCTTTAATACGCCTGGTGCAAATGCTAATGCTGTAAAAGAAGCGGTTCTTGCTTCTATCTTGATGTCAGCGCGTGACTATATCGCTGCTAATGCGTGGGTAAACACCCTTTCTGGTGATGATGTTCCAAAACAAGTCGAAGCTGGTAAGAAACAATTTGCTGGTAATGAAATTTCTGGTAAAACGCTAGGCGTTATCGGACTTGGTGCTATCGGTGGTCGTATTGCTAACTATGCACAACGTCTTGGTATGAATGTTCTAGGGTATGACCCATATGTTTCTATTGAAACAGCTTGGAATATTTCTCATCACGTCAAACGTGTGGCTGATGTTAAAGAAATCTTTGCGAATTCTGATTATATCACTGTTCATGTGCCTTTGACAGATGAAACACGCCATACATTTGATAGTGAAGCATTTGGTTTGATGCAAAAAGGAACGGTTGTTATCAATTTTGCGCGTGGTGAATTGGTTGACAATGCAGCACTTTTTGAAGCTATTGCAGCTGGTGTTGTGAAACGTTACATTACTGATTTTGGGACAGAAGAGTTGCTTAACAAAGATAAAATCACAGTTTTCCCTCACGTAGGTGGTTCAACGGCTGAAGCTGAACTTAATTGTGCGATTATGGCTGGTAAGACAATTCGTCAGTTCATGGAAACAGGTGAGATTACTAACTCTGTTAACTTTCCAAATGTGCATCAAGCATTGACTGCACCATATCGTATCACATTGATTAATAAAAATGTGCCAAATATCGTTGCTAAAATTTCAACAGCGGTATCTGACTTAGGCATTAATATTGATAATATCATCAATCGCTCAAAAGGTGACTATGCTTATACGCTACTTGACCTTGATGAAACTGATAAGGCGAAAATTGATCACTTAGTTGCTAATTTTGAATCTAGCGATAATATCGTTCGTGTACGTTTAATCACGAAAAAATAACAATAAAGATTGGAAGAGTTGGGAGTATTTCTCAGCTCTTTTTTTCTTTTTTTGCTATAATGGTTAAAACGATTTCAAAATTAGGGGAGGGAGATAGTTTATGGATAAAAAGCAGTTAAAAGAATACCAAAAACAGTTAAGAGAACGATTTTTCAGTGTTCGATTTGATAATAAAAAAACAAAATTTGGTTCTGTTAGTTGACCGTGAAACTGGAGTAGAATATCTTGGAGTGACGGCTGGTCTAGGTAATCCTTCGGGGATAACACCTTTACTTAATGCGGATGGGACACCTAAGATTAATACAGAATGGCAGAACCATCAGTTATAGATAAGGAAGCAGAGCTTGCTTTTTCTATTAGGCATATGGATTAAGTGGGAGTGATAAAATGTTAAGAAAGTTGGTTTATCAGTCTGAGTTAGGAGAAATAGTTGTATTAGCTAATGAAAAAGGGCTCTTAGGTTGTTATTTTCTAGGACAAAAGTATTTTGAATATGGTTATGAACGCGAAAAAATTATTGAAGAAACGACCATTTTTTTAGATGAGGCAAAAGTTTGGTTGGATGATTATTTTGCTGGTAAAAATCCCGACCCGAGTCGATTGACCTTGGTGCCTTATGGTACGGCTTTTCAGAGGAAAGTTTGGAAAGTCTTAGTACAAATTCCTTATGGGGAGACAATGACCTATGGAGAAATTGCCGAAAAAATTAACTGTGGTTCGGCGCAAGCCGTTGGTGGGGCTGTAGGTAAAAATCCCTTGTCTATCATTGTTCCTTGTCACCGTGTTTTAGGAAATCAAGGGCAATTAACAGGCTATGCTGGCGGAGTAGAGCGAAAGTGTTGGCTATTGGAACATGAGAAAGCTAATTTTTAGAAGGAGAAAGAAATGTTTACTTTTTATGAATATCCAAAATGTAGTACGTGTCGCCGTGCTAAGGCGGAATTGCAAGAATTAGGTGTTGATTTTGTAGCTGTCGATATTACAGTCGATACCCCAAAGGCAGAACAATTGAAAGAATGGATTGAAAATTCAACATATACTATCAAGAATTTTTTCAACACTAGCGGACAAGTCTACCGTGCCCTTGGTTTAAAAGATAAAATCGATAGTTTGTCAATTGATGAGGCAGCAAGCCTCTTGGCTTCAGATGGTATGCTCATCAAACGTCCAGTACTGGTTAAAGATAATCAAGTCTTACAACTTGGTCACCGCAAATCCTATGCAGAATTGCTAGAAAAATAAAATCAACCACTTTCGGTATAGAAAGTGGTTTTTTGTGGGAATTTTTACTCAATGAAAATTAGACTAGTGAGCTGATGTTGATAGATTATTTTTTCAAATTAAGCTAGTGAGGTCTGAATTTGATTTTCAACGAATGTTAATTATCTTGCAGGAGTTTGTTTAGTAATTTTTGAAAATCTTGGACAACTTCTCGGTGATTATCTTTTCGTTTGACGATAGAGCAAGCGATTCCTGATGTTTCTTCAAAGGGAATCCACATGAGATTTGGTGTATTGTCCTTTAAAAATCCTGGGACGAGGCAAACCCCACGACCAGATAAAATATTGGTAATGGTAGATGAGTGATTTGGACTATCAAAGGTTTTTACTTGGGATTTAGAGATTACTTTTTCCTGAGCTTCTTTGAGTTCTTTGGGGCTGATTTGGCTGACCATTAAAGTTTGATTGTTGAGGTCAGTAGATTTAGCTGTTTTCAAAGTTGATAGGGGATGAGAATTTTCAACAACTAAGTAAATCGGGCTTTGGTATAAAAAAGTTGCTTCCAATTCTGTGATGTTTGGCAATGATGAAGTGATAGGCAGTGCTATGTCCAGTTGCCTGTTTAACAATTGTTCGAGAGCATCCGTAGCATTGAACTGCACATCAATAATTGATTATTTTTCCTACCTGAGATAATCATGGCGATTCCTAAAATGAGGAGGCTTGAAAAAACTCAGGAGCCTAGGATAATGGTAATGAGCCAGCTAAAATAGGCATCGGCTGGACCACTGAATTGTCTTAGCATCATGGTTTGAAGGAAAAAGAGTGAAAAAGGGAAGAAGCAAAAGAAATGTTTTTATTTGCTTTGAGATAAGCAGAGCTACTTCTACGAAGGCGAAATAGCTGAATCATTGAACTGATGAAATTAATAAAAGTAGCTAGGGCAATGAGATAGACTAAAAATGGATAGGCAACTCCGATATTGTCATCGTGTTGTGAAACAAAAATGACCATGATATGGAAAATAAAGGCAGCTATAATCAGAAAGTAGCCGACATATTGATAAAATTTCCAACTGTCCCCTTTGTTGCGCTGCATACTTTGTCCTGTGTAAAATTTCGCGATTGCAAAGAGTAGGTGATAAGCGGCATAGATGAGATACCAGACAGATTGCAATGCAAAACATGACACCAGCGACATGCTGACATAAAAAGCATTATAAATAGCTCCTGTTGTCATGGAAATTATTGCCTTTAACCAATTATTTAAGAGTGTAAAATGATTTAGAAAAAGACGTACGAGGCAGATGATTAGCCAAGTATCAAGCGCAGCTACTATTCCTGAAAATACGGATAGAAAAGCAACGAGTATAACATCATTGCTAAGGCGGTGAGAAATTACCAAAGCGCCAGCTATTATCATCAGTAGATTAAGTCCTAGAAAAATCAGGCGATGCTGTTTAAATAACGCAAGTGATTTTTGAATAGTCTCCAAAAGCCCCTCCTAAAAAAATAATGGTATGAATGATTTTGATAATGTAGGTAATGTCGTCGTGGCAATCGTCCATAACCCAGTCATAGATAATCCGACGAATACCAGCGGTGTAGAAGTGTGTCATGTAGCGAATCATCTTTTCATCGGTAAATCCCTTGGCGTGGTAACGGTTGAGAAAACGCTTGTTGATGTGATGTTCAACAACTTTCTCATGCTGAAAATCAGTGGGATTTTTGAGGTAAATTTTATAGAGTTTTTGATGATCTTTAATGTAGGTTAGGTAAGGCAGAAGATAGTAAGAATCAAGCAAACTGTCATGCTCTTTTTCAGCTTCAAAGGTTTCTTGAAGTGATGCAAATTCGGTTGTGAAAATATCTGCAAGATAAGCCATGGCATCCTCTAGTAAATCAGATTGGTTGTCATAGTAGGCGTAAAAAGTGGAGCGGTGAACACCTGCCTCTTTGCAGATTTTACTGATTGAGATTTGGTCAAAATCAAAATCATCTAGTAATAGAATTAAACTTTGTTTGAGTTTTTCTTGAGCAGAATGCGTCATAAATGTCTCCTTATTTCTAAAAACATTTTAACAAAAAAATCTCACAAGGTGTATGTTGAGCTATTATTTTTAGACATTTAAATCCGACAAATTCTTGTAAAGTTGTCGTGGATTATTGTTGGTATTTTTTGTATAGTTGTGGTAATCAGATTGATAAGGAGGAGAAGATGTTACTTTCAGAAAAACGTAAATATCTTATTTTTATTACTATTTTACTATCAACGACAATCGCTTCAATGCTGTCAACGGCATTGACAACAGCACTAACGCCTATCGCCAAGGATTTGGGTGTTGGGCTAGAAACTGGGCAATGGTTGACAAGTGGTTTTTCTTTGGCAATGGGAATTATGATGCCCTTGACTGCCTATCTTATTCGCCGTTTTCCGACAAGACGTCTATATTTAATTGGAATCCTTGTTTTTATGCTAGGGTTAGTGGTTAGTTTTTTGGCGAATAATTTTACAGTTATGATGTCAGGGCGTATTTTACAAGCTCTTGGAACTGGGCTTTTGCTTGCTATGTCGCAGGTTGTTATCTTAACTATTTTTCCAGCTGAAAAGAGGGGAACGGTTATGGGGTGGTATGGTTTAGCAAGTGGTGCAGCGCCAGTTTTGGCACCGACTTTCGCTGGGCTATTGATTGATTATTTTTCCTGGCGAGCTATTTTTGCCTTTGTTTTTGGCATCATGATTTTGTTGTTAATCCTTGCCATTAGTTGCTTTGATGATGTTTTGGAGGTCAAACAATCTCCGTTTGATATTTGGTCATTCATTCTTAGCGGACTTGCTTTTGGTGGTGTCACTTTAGGAATTGGCAATTTGGGCGATAGCAGTCTATTTTCAACAATAGTTTTTGTTCCTTTGGTAATTGGTCTTGTATCTGGCATTATTTTTAGCGTGAGACAATTATCTTTGGAAACACCATTTCTTAATCTAAGAATCCTTAGTCAAAAGCAGTTTTTACTTAGTGTGCTTGGAAGTATGTTGCTTTACCTTGTGATGATGGGCTCATCAGTCATGTTGCCACTTTATGTGCAATCTATCCGTGGTTTATCAGCGACCATTTCAGGTTTAGTGAGCTTGCCAGGGTCGCTAGCAATGACTATTGTTAGTCCTTTGGCTGGGAAAATTTATGATAAATTAGGTATGAAACGACTGTTTATTTTTGGGGCTTTGTTTATGTTTATGAGCACTGGCGCCATGTTTTTTATCAGTTTAAAAACGCCAATCTGGATTCCTGCGCTTATTAATGTTTTAAGAAGTCTATCAATTGGTTGTTTGATGATGCCGCTGATTACTTGGGGCATATCTTTTGTTGATGAAACATTTGTGGCAGATGCGACAGCCTTATTGACATCGTTGCGTACGATAGCAGGGGCAATCGGTTCAGCTATTTTTGTTGGTATTATGACAGCAGTAGCGACTAATTCAGCTGCAACTTATGGTGTTAATGCTAATATCCACGGCATGAATGTCAGCTTCTTTGCCATGTCTTTATTTGCTTTGATATTATTGCTACTTGCTCTCAGCTGCCCTAAAAGTGAAAAGTAAGAAGGCTTGATTTTTTTAATAAAAATAATCTCCTAAGCTAAAAAACTTAGGAGATTTTATGTGGGTTATAAATCAATTTCCAAGACAATTGGTGTGTGGTCTTGGCGTGCGCCTGAGTCAATCATTTCTGATTTTGTGATTTTGTCTGCGATACGACTTGATGTGAGCCAGTAGTCAATACGCCAGCCACTATTGTTGATTTTGCTTGTTTTGCTACGTTGCGCCCACCAGCTATAAACATCAGGAATATCGCCATGGATGTAGCGGAAAGTGTCGGTAAAACCTTTTGCTAGTAAGTTGGTGAATCCTGCACGTTCTTCGTCGGTAAAGCCAGGAGAACGACGGTTTGAGCTTGGGTGTGCCAAGTCAATTTCTTTGTGAGCGACGTTGTAGTCACCTGTTGCCAAGACTGGTTTTACTTGGTCTAATTCTGTTAAGTAATCTGCATATTTTTCGTCCCAGATTTGACGTTCAGCCAAACGTTTTAAACCGTCACCAGCGTTTGGGGTGTAAACTTGTGTGACGAAAAATTTGTCAAATTCAAGGGTGATAATGCGCCCTTCACTATCCATGGTGTCAGGAGCACCGATTTCAGGATATGAAATGCTTGGTGTCAAGCTACTTTTGTAGAGAAACATGGTACCAGCATAGCCTTTTCTGGCAGGCTCAACAGATGAACGCCAAGAGACCTCGTATTCAGGAAAATAATCTTGCAAAATTTGCAAATGCTTTTTGGTCGGACCTTTGGCTGACAATTTTGTTTCTTGAATGGCAATGATGTCAGCGTTTTCAGTAACCAAGGTATCAATAACAGCGCGAGACATAACAGCGCGTGCGGAATCGCTAGTCAAAGCAGCGTTGAGTGAATCAATATTCCACGAAATAAGTTTCATAACTAAGCTACCAGAACCTTGTAGGAAAACAAGATTCTCTTCTTTCTAAAAAAATCTAATCGTTACCCCCTATTTTAACAAAAAAAGAAATAGTACGCGACTTTGATGATTTGAAAGGTGGTTTTTTCTTACCATAAAAGATGAAGAAAGTGTTATAATCTATTTAGAAAAATATCTAAATAGATTTTCTAAATAACGAAGGGAGGCAGCTATGGGATTTGCAGAGACTTTTAAAGCGTTATCACACCCAATTCGGCGAGAGATTCTGGAGTTATTAAAATCAGAATGCTTGCCAGCAGGTGATATTGCTGGACATTTTGACGTTGCAGGTGCGACAATTTCTCACCACCTTAATATTTTGAAAAAGGCTGGTTTGGTTGTTGAGAAACGTGAGAAAAATTTTGTCTATTACGAATTAAGTACGTCAGTTTTAGAAGATATTATGACATGGTTAGCGGATTTAAAGGGGGAGTCAGGAAATGAAGATTAATAAAAAGAGCTTGGTTAAGACAAGTCTTGTCATTCTTTTACCAGTTCTTATCGGAATTTTATTGTGGAATCAATTGCCAAGTCAAATGGCGACACATTTTGATATTAGTGGAACTGCCGACGGTTATAATAGTAAAATTTTTGCCATCTTTGCTTTTCCGATATTTTTCTTACTTTTTCAATTGATTGTGCTAGTATCGTTAGAAAAGGATTCTGTTAAAGCTACCACGCCAGCTCGTATGATAAAGATATATGCGTGGCTCATTCCTTTACTTAGTTTAATTGTCCAGTTGTCGATTTATGCGAATGCACTTGGAGTTATCAAAAGTAGTCCGGCACTTGTAACTGCTTTTCTGGGCAGCATCTTTATTTTTATTGGAAATTACCTTCCTAAAACACAACGAAATTATACGATTGGCATTCGTTTGCCATGGACACTTTCTGATGACCGCAATTGGTATAAAACGCACCGTTTTGCTAGTAAGATTTGGGTGCTGGGTGGCTTGCTTCTTTTATTTGATAGTTTTTTCCAACTTGCTTTGCCTTATGTTTTGGGTGGTGTTATTGGTGTAATGGTTATTGTGCCAGTGCTTTATTCGTTTGTGCTTAGTCGTCACTCAAGCAAGTAATTTCAGGTAATAATGTGTGATTTCAATAGCTTCGAGGTCTGGTTGGGCGTGTAGCCACCAGCTAAGCGTTGTTAAAAAAGTATCAATAATATATTGGTCCAACAGTTGGTCAGGTAACGCGTTTTCTTTAAAGTAAATGGGCTTAAGAATGGGAACCAAATATTTTTGAAGTTCTGCTTGTAGACTGCGACTAAAATAATCGTCTTCCAGCTGGTAAAGGGTTGTCACTTTATCAGCATTTTCTTTGAAGTGTTGGTAAAGGTGAGTTACCTGCTCTTCAAGGCTGCCTTTGTGTAAGGATTGGTTGGTTTGATGTTCAGCAAGCGAAGAAGTCACAAAAACGTGTTGAAAAAGCTGTTGACAGACAGCGATTAGCAAATCATCTTTGCTCGTAAAATGACTATAAAAGGTTGAACGACCAATATTAGCTTTCTGACATAATTCGCCAATGCGAATATCGTGAAATGATTTTTGAGATAATAAATCAAAAAATGCGGTAAAAATGGCTTCCTGTGTCTTGACTTCCTGACGTGTCATGAGATTTCTCCTAAAATGGACATTTTTTCTTTTTTGTCTATTATTGAACATTATAATATTTTTGCGTATGGTTTTAAAGTTAAAAGTTTAAGATAATAGAGATAATTTAAAGAAAGAAGTAATCTTATGACAAATACATTACATAAATCCATTTTAAATCTTGCGATACCAGCAACGATTGAAAATATTTTACAGACCTTGGTGGGCTTTATTGATACCTTGATGATTGCAAAACTTGGCTTGACAGCGGTGACAGCAGTAGGTGTTTCTAATACAATTCTTAATGTTTACTTAGCGGTTTACATTGCCATTGGGGTTGGAAGTTCAGCACTGGTATCGCGAAATATTGGTGCGAAAAATAGCAAAGCTGCAAAGAGCGTTGCTGTTCAGTCGATTTATTTAGTACTCATTGTTAGTTTGGTTTTGGGACTGGTAGCGGTACTGTTTGGACATTATCTTTTACTTTGGATGGGGCTTGATGCAACAGAATTGGCAGCAGCCAAAACTTATTTTTACCTTGTTGGCGGATTGACGTGTTTTAATAGTTTGATGACTGTTTTAGCAAGTATTATTCGTGCAACTGGTGATACCAAGTCGCCGATGACGATTTCAGCTATCACAAATGTGACGAATGTCTGTGTTGATTATGTTTTGATTTTTGGGATTGGGTCGTTTGCTGGACTTGGAATATTGGGGACAGCGATTGGAACAGTAATTGCCAGAATCTTTGGAACGGTTTTGTTGTTTAAAAAATTACAATCTTCGGCACTAGCCTTGAAAAGAGAGGATTTAAAGTTTGGAAGTCGTGATAAGGAATTGATTTCCTTGACCATTCCGGCGACAGCAGAGCGTTTGGTCATGCGTTTGGGACAAGTGGTTTATATGAGCTTGATTGTTGCGATTAGTAGTAAAACATACGCCAGCCATAATATTGCAGGGTCAATTGAATCATTTGTTTACATGCCAGCTTATGGTTTAGCAACGGCAGCAGCTGTTTTGGTTGGTATGGCAAAGGGTGAAAAAGATTATCATAAAATTCGTCAAGTTGGTTTTTGGTCAACCCTTTATGGCGTTGTTATCTTAGGATTTTTCGGGCTATTTTTGTTTTTTGGTGGAGCTTATTTTGCCACTTTCTTTACCTCTGATAGCTCTGCGATTGCCCAAGTGGGCATTGCTTTAAAAATTGATGGTTTTATCCAACCTGTTTTGGCGATTAGTTTGATTTTAGCGGGAGCTCTTCAAGGAATGGGGGATACCAAAACGCCTCTTTACAGCACCGTTATTGGCATGTGGGGAATACGCGTGGTTGGTGTATTTCTCTTAGGACAATATCTTGGTTTAGGTATTGCAGGTGTTTGGTTATCGATTCTAATTGATTTAGCCATTCGAGCTATTTTTCTATCTTATCGCTTTAATAAAGTCACTAAAATCTTGGCGTGATTGCCAGGATTTTTTCGCATTGTTATGCGATTTTACCTATAATCAGCTATAAATTTATGTTATAATAAAGTGTTATCAATAAAGGAGTTTCATTAGCTCCTATTTGAAAGGAAAGAAAATGACTAGTAAACAACCATTTTATATTACAACACCTATTTATTATCCATCTGGTAAGCTTCACATTGGTTCAGCTTATACAACAATTGCTTGTGACGTTTTAGCACGTTACAAACGCATGATGAACCACGAGGTTTTTTATTTGACTGGTCTTGATGAACACGGTCAAAAAATTCAACAAAAAGCTGAAGAAGCAGGAATTACACCACAAGCTTATGTTGACGGTATGGCTGCTGACGTTAAAAAACTTTGGGAAATGCTTGATATTTCTTATGATAAATTCATTCGTACAACTGATGATTACCATGAAAAAGTCGTTGCTGATGTTTTTGAAAAATTGTTGGCACAAGATGATATTTATTTGGGTGAGTATTCTGGTTGGTACTCAGTATCAGATGAAGAATTTTTCACAGAAAGCCAATTAGAAGAAGTTTTCCGTGACGAAAATGGAAAAGTCATTGGCGGGATTGCACCTTCTGGACACGAAGTAGAATGGGTTTCAGAAGAATCATATTTCTTACGTCTTGGAAAATATGCTGACCGCTTGGTAGAATTTTTCCATGCATACCCTGATTTCATCCAACCTGATGGTCGTATGAACGAAATCATCAAGAACTTCATTGAACCAGGTCTTGAAGATTTGGCTGTTAGCCGTACATCATTTACATGGGGCGTTAAAGTGCCTTCAAATCCAAAACACGTTGTTTACGTGTGGATTGATGCGCTTCTTAACTACGCTACGGCACTTGGTTATGGTCAAGAAGAACACGCAAACTTTGATAAATTCTGGAACGAGGGAACAGTTTTCCATATGGTTGGTAAAGATATCCTACGTTTCCACTCAATTTACTGGCCAATTATGCTCATGATGTTAGACATGAAATTACCTGACCGCTTGATTGCTCACGGTTGGTTTGTCATGAAAGACGGTAAAATGTCTAAATCTAAAGGTAATGTGGTTTACCCAGAAATGCTTGTCGAACGTTATGGACTTGACCCACTTCGTTATTACCTCATGCGCTCACTTCCAGTTGGTTCTGATGGAACATTTACGCCAGAAGATTACGTTGGACGTATCAATTATGAGTTGGCAAATGACCTTGGAAACCTTCTTAACCGCACAGTTGCCATGATTAATAAATATTTCGGTGGCGATGTTCCAGCCTACGTTGAAAATGTCACAGCATTTGATGCTGATTTGGCAGGTGTTGTCGAAGAAAAACTCGCTGAATACCATAAACAAATGAATGCTGTTGACTACCCACGCGCACTTGATGCGGTTTGGAGCATTATTTCACGTACAAATAAATACATTGACGAAACAGCTCCTTGGGTTCTTGCAAAAGATGACGCTAAACGTGATGAACTGGCAGCAGTAATGGCTCACTTGGCAGCTAGTCTTCGTGTGGTGGCTCACCTTATTCAACCATTTATGATGACAACATCAAACGCTATTATGGAACAACTTGGTCTAGGAAGTGACTTTGACCTTGAAAATCTTACCCTTGCAGGCTTCCCAGAAGGTGTTAAAGTTGTTGCCAAAGGAACACCAATCTTCCCACGCCTTGACATGGAAGCTGAAATCGACTATATCAAAGCTAACATGGGTGGAGCAACAGCTGTGACAGAAGAAAAAGAATGGAATCCAGCAGATGTTGAGCTAAAAAATGAAAAGAAAGCTATCAAATTTGATGACTTTGACAAAGTAGAAATCCGTGTCGCAGAAGTCAAAGAAGTATCAAAAGTTGAAGGTTCTGAAAAATTACTCAAATTCCGTCTTGATGCTGGCGACGGGGAGGACCGTCAAATCCTTTCAGGAATTGCAAAATTCTATCCAAATGAACAAGAACTCGTTGGTAAAAAATTGCAAATCGTTGCTAATCTGAAACCACGTAAAATGATGGGCTTGCTTAGTCAGGGAATGATTCTATCGGCTGAACATGATGGCAACTTGACTGTTTTAACCGTTGACCCAAGCGTACCAAACGGTAGCCAAATTGGTTAATAGTTGTCACAAAAGATAATGAAAATACTCAGTACCTATAATGGTAACTGGGTATTTAACTTGTCTTTTTATGAAAAGAAATTCGCAAAAAAATGAAAATGAATTTCAAAAATGACAATTAATTTTCATTTAAGTTTCCTTTGATAATTTTTAATGGCGAATTTTATTATGGTGAATTAGAATCGAGAAAAACAAACATGACTTTAAAAATCTTATCACGAGAAGATTATGAACAAGTGAGTACCACATTTAAAGAACGTTCGTTTATGCAATCTGTTGAAATGGCGGATTTGCTTGAAAAACGTGGGTTTGACATTACTTTTCTAGGTTTGGAAGCAGATGGAGCTATCCAAGTGGCGGGTGTTTTGTACAGCATGCTGATGACAGGCGGACTTCACATGGAAATTAATTCGGGTCCTGCTTCGACAGATACGGCTTATCTGGCTGAATTTTACAGAGAATTACAAGCTTATGCCAAGGAAAATGGGGCGCTTGAACTGATTGTCAAGCCTTACGATACTTATCAAACATTTGATAGTCACGGTGAGCCAAATGACGACGAAAAGCCTGAACTGATTACGTGTCTGACAGAACTTGGCTATCACTTTGATGGTCTGCAAACTGGTTATCCTGGTGGCGAACCAGATTGGCATTATGTCAAAGATTTGACAGGATTGACACCTGAAACGCTGCGCAAGTCATTTAGCAAAAAAGGACGTCCACTAGCTAACAAAACAAATTCTTTTGGTATTAAAGTGCGTCGTCTAGAGCGTGATGAACTCCACATTTTTAAAGAAATTACAGCATCAACTTCAGAACGTCGCGAATACGTTGATAAACCGTTAGATTATTATGAAGCTTTTTACGATAGTTTTGGTGATAAATGCGAATTTATGATTGCAACGATTAATTTCCAAGACTATCTTAAAAATCTTCAGTCTAGCCATGAAACGATTGCTTCTAAACTAGCTGTTTTAAATCAAAGAATTGCTGACGGTGTTAACTCAGCTAAGGTCAATAAACAAAAAGCGCAGTTGGATAAACAAATTGCAACCTTTGATGTTCGTATCAAGGAAGCCAAAGAGCTTATTGAGAAACATGGTTCAGAAGATGTGGTTTTGGCAGGTAGTCTCTTTATTTACACACCACAAGAAGCTGTTTACCTCTTTAGTGGCTCTTATACGGAATTTAACAAATTCTATGCGCCTGTCGCCCTTCAAGAACATGTGATGACAGAATCATTAAATCGTGGCATTCATTTTTATACTTTCCTTGGTATTCAAGGGATTTTCGACGGTAGTGATGGTGTTCTTCGTTTCAAACAAAACTTTAATGGCTATATTGTCCGCAAAATGGGAACATTCCGTTATTATCCACGTCCAATGTTGCATAAAGTCATAGCTGTAATCAAGAAAGTTCTAAGACGATAATTATAACGAGCTTACGAGCTCGTTTTTTGATATACTAGACTTAGTAAAATCAAGGAGAGAGAAATGACTTTTGAAGAAATTTTGCCTGGTTTAAAGGCTAAGAAAAAATATGTCCGCACAGGCTGGGGTGGCGCTGAAAATTACGTTCAGCTATTTGATACGCTTGAGCAAAATGGCGTGGCATTACCAGTAACACCGTATTTTCTCATCAACGTTTCAGGTGACGATGAAGGCTTTTCCATGTGGTCGCCGACCCCATGTGACGTTCTAGCGACTGATTGGGTTGAAGTCCATGACTAAAGTTCTCATCACAGGCGTTAGTTCTGGCATTGGACTCGCACAAGCACGACTTTTTTTGAAACATGGCTGCGCGGTATATGGCGTTGACAAATCGCAAGCGCCTCAGATTCAAGATGACAACTTTCATTTCTTGCAGTTGGACTTGACGACGGATTTAGCTGCGCTGTACGATTCTGTTCAGGACGTGGATATCTTGTGTAACACCGCTGGAATTCTCGACGCTTATAAGCCTTTGCTTGAAGTATCAGACGACGAATTGGAACGTGTTTTTCAGATCAATTTCTTTGCGACAGTCAAAATTACACGCCACTACTTAGCCAAAATGGTGGAACGACAATCTGGTATCATCATCAACATGTGCTCAATTGCGTCATTTATCGCAGGTGGTGGCGGAGCAGCTTACACCGCTAGTAAACACGCTCTTGCAGGCTTCACGCGCCAGCTGGCACTTGACTATGCCAAGGATAAGATTCAAATTTTTGGTATCGCACCAGGTGCGGTTAAGACAGCTATGACAGCTAGTGATTTTGAACCTGGAGGATTAGCTGACTGGGTAGCCCAAGAAACACCAATCGGACGTTGGAGTAATCCCGAAGAAATCGCTGATTTGACAGAATTTTTAGCATCAGGCAAAGCAAGCTCCATGCAAGGCGAAATCATCAAAATCGACGGCGGCTGGAGTTTGAAGTAGGAGAGAGGACGGTATTAGGAATTTTATTAAAATTTTCTTCCTGAAACTAAAAATTAAGCGATTTAATTTATGGAAGATGGAAAAGAGATTTTATTGATTTTTATACTGATTATGATATATTAGCTATAAAATGGGGGAGATGTATGAGAGTTTATAAAGAAAATATAATACGTTACGATACATTTTATCGGAGTGACTACTATTCCTATTTGAAGGAAAATGATTATGATTGTGTTGATAAAATTTTTTCAAGTTTATATGAAGATCCAGATGATTGTGATGCTTCTCTTTATCAGGAGCTAGGGAGAAAATTTGGTCTGTTAGCCCACAAAAACTATCTAGTAGAGGAAGTTGATGGACAAAAAATTCGTTTAGCGGCAGATATTATCTGCGGGAGAAAACAATTAGTTGGTTTTCGTAACAATAATTATGAAGAGTGGATAGTTGATTATGAGCGTGTTCGTTCAAATTTAAATTTACATTTTTTGTGGCCTAAGCATAAGGCTCCGACTATCAATACCTATCGGTATAGTAAGTATCTTGATAGAATAGATTGTTTGTTATTTGATTTAAAGTGCTATTTTGATGGTCAAAACACTCCAATGGCTTTGGTATATCAAAGAGAGACGACAGTAATCTGGTTAAAGCGATTTAAAAATTTCTCAGATTTTATTGATAAGATGCAACTTAATGCATTTGTTGATACTGATTATAATGTCTTAGACATCAGTAAGGGACAAACAAAAATTATAGATAGAATATGCAGTCGAAAAGAAGTAAAAGAGACGATAGATGCATATATGAAAAATATGTTGCAGTTGAACGTTGAAGGAAAATTTAATTAAAATTTGGAGATAACCATGAACGCACAAGAACTTTGGAACAAGTATAAGAAAATCAACCCATCAATCGGAGATGACATTGACGCTTGGCAATTTGGGCTAGAAGCTGATTTGTTAGCGAAGCTAGTCCTTAAGGGAACAAAAACGGCAACGGCATCAGCTTATGACTTATATGCTGTTGATAATGACCCGCTACCTGAAGTTGGATCTTATGATGTGATTTTAGATAGCAAAGACCAAGCAGTTTGCATTATTCAGATAAAAAAAGTCTCTGTTGTACCTTTTAAGGAAGTCTCGGAGAAGCATGCTTTTAAAGAAGGTGAGGGTGATAAATCGCTTGCTTACTGGCGAGATGTTCATGAAGCATTTTTCAAACCCTATTTTAAAGAATGTGGGTTGACATTCACACCAGAAAGCTTAATCGTTTTAGAAGAATTTGAAGTGGTTTATCCCACAGTTTAGCAAGATACGATAGGAGGAAATTCATGAAATTAGCCATTTTAGGAACAGGAAAAATTGTTGACGAAGTGTTACCCGTTTTAAAAGAAATCAATGGCATTGAGTTAAGTGCTATTTTATCAACACCACGAAGTCTTGAAAAAGCACAAAAACTCGCTGAAATTTACGGCATTTCTCAAGCAAGTAGCGATTATGATAGCATTTTGGCAAATCCAGACGTTGACACCGTTTATGTGGCACTTCCAAACCACTTGCACTATGATTATGCTAAAAAAGCACTTCTTGCTGGGAAACACGTCATTTGTGAAAAGCCATTTACATTGACTTTAGCAGAATTTGAAGACTTGGCAAAAATAGCAGAGCAAAACAATCGTATTTTGTTAGAAGCTATTACCAATCAATACCTTGGTAATTTTGCAGCTATTAAAGACAATCTGGCTAAGCTTGGTGATATTAAAATCGTTGAATGTAATTATTCACAGTATTCTTCACGTTACGACGCCTTCAAACGTGGCGAGATTGCGCCTGCCTTTGACCCAGAAATAGGTGGTGGAGCACTGCGTGACCTTAATATTTACAACATTCATTTGGTAATTGGCTTATTTGGTAAACCTGAAAAAGTACAGTATTTGGCAAATATGGAACGTGGTGTGGATACCTCAGGTATCCTAATCATGGATTATGGTCACTTTAAAGCTGCTTGTATTGGTGCCAAAGATTGTGCAGCAGAGATTAAATCAACGATTCAAGGCAATAAAGGCTCAATTGCTATTATCGGCGCTACGAATACCTTGCCAGAATTAGCTTTAAGCTTGAATAATCAAAGCATGACAATGATTAATGAAAATACCCTAAATCACCGTATGCACGATGAATTTGTTGCTTTCCAAGCCATTATCGAGCAAGAGGACATGACGGCTACAAAACTGGCGCTTGAGCATAGCCGTGCCGTTATGGAAGTCTTGGATGCAGCCGTTAACAGCTTGTAATGGTTAGAATGTGCACCTTGATTGCCATAAAATTAAGCTCAAAATAAGTAAATATGATATAATGGAGTAGCTTGTGTGAGAAAAATAAAGGAATGTAACCTTGTTTATCCCACAGAACTACTCTATTTTTTAAGGAATTAGTTATGTCAAATTATGCAATTATTTTAGCCGCTGGTAAGGGAACACGTATGAAATCTGACTTGCCAAAAGTCCTTCATAAAGTTTCTGGCATTACAATGTTAGAACACGTTTTTCGTGCCGTATCAGCTTTGAATCCAGAAAAAAATGTGACGGTTATTGGGCATAAAGCCGAAATGGTTCGTGAGGTTTTAGCTGACAAATCAGAATTTGTCATGCAAACAGAACAACTCGGAACTGGTCATGCGGTCATGATGGCAGAAGATGAATTGGCTGGTCTTGAAGGTCAGACCCTTGTTATCGCTGGTGATACACCGCTTATCACTGGGGAAAGCTTGAAAGAATTAATTGATTTTCATGTTAGCCACAAAAACGTTGCCACAATTTTAACAGCGACAGCCGAAAATCCATTTGGTTACGGCCGTATCATTCGTAATGAAAACAGCGAAGTGCTTAAAATCGTTGAACAAAAAGACGCTTCTGAATTTGAACGTCAAGTCAAAGAAATCAACACAGGAACTTATGTCTTTGACAATAAACGCCTTTTTGAAGCGCTTAAAAATATCAACACTAACAACGCCCAAGGGGAATATTATTTGACTGATGTTATTTCAATTTTCCGCAATAATGGTGAAAAAGTCGGAGCTTACGTGCTTCATGATTTTGATGAAAGTCTTGGTGTTAATGACCGTGTGGCACTTGCGACAGCAGAAGACATTATGCGCCGTCGTATCAACAAAAAACACATGGTCAACGGTGTGACTTTCCAAAATCCAGCAGCAACTTACATTGATGTTGACGTTGAGATTGCACCTGATGTGATGATTGAAGCCAACGTTACCCTCAAAGGAAATACTAAAGTTGGTTCAGGTTCTGTCTTGACAAATGGTACTTATCTTGTTGATGCAACAATTGGTGAAAATGTCGTTATCACAAGCTCAATGATTGAACAATCTGTTGTTAAAGATGGTGTAACCATTGGACCATTTGCTCATGTTCGCCCAGATTCAACACTTGAAAAAAATGTTCACATTGGTAACTTTGTTGAAGTAAAATCATCTATCGTTGGTGAAGATACTAAAGCAGGACATTTGACATACATTGGTAACGCAACCGTTGGAAGCGAAGTTAATTTTGGTGCTGGTACAATCATTGCCAACTATGATGGTCAACATAAATTTAAAACAACCATTGGCAACAATGTGTTTGTTGGAAGCAATTCAACAATCATTGCGCCAGTTACTTTGGGAGATAACGCTTTGACAGCAGCAGGTTCAACGATTTCTGATGATGTTGAAAAAGATGCTTTAGCGATTGGACGTGGTCGTCAAGTTAATAAAGCAGGCTATGCGCTTAACAAACCACACCACCCAAACAATAAAAAGTAAGCATATTTTAGGAGGTTTAAATCATTAAGCTGTATTATGACATGGGCGATTTCTGCTTATTGTTCAGAGGGGACAGTATCAACTTGATTTGACCTCTTTTTAATGATTTTTTAGGGACATTATGGCAATTGACCGTGTAAGAATGGCATTTCTTGCTATTTTGTAGTAAAATTTATTTGGGAATATTTTTAGGGAGAATGCTTAGTATGGCTTTTGAAGAAAAAACGCTCAAACGAACAGAAATTTTTGATGGGCACATTTTTAAAGTTGTTGTTGACGATGTTGAATTACCAAATGGTTTAGGTCAAGCTAAAAGAGAACTCATTCTTCACCGAGGAGCTGTTGCTGTTTTAGCGGTGACTGATGAGAATAAACTTATTCTGGTTAAGCAATATCGCAAGTCAATCGAAAAAATTTCTTACGAAATTCCAGCAGGCAAACTCGAAATTGGTGAAAACGGCTCTGAACAAGATGCCGCTGCGCGTGAATTAGAAGAGGAAACAGGATACTCTGGCGATTTAAAACAAATTCATGAGTTTTATACTGCTATTGGTTTTTGCAATGAAAAAATTAAGCTATATCAAGCAACTCATTTGCAAAAAGTGCCAAATCCACGTCCGCAAGATGATGACGAAGTCTTAGAAATTCTTGAATTAACCTATCAAGAATGTATGGATTTGGTGAAATCTGGAGCTATTGAAGATGCTAAAACAATCATAGCCCTTCAATATTATGCTCTGCATTTTGGAGGATAGACAAAATGGGAAAACCACTTTTAACAGACGAGATAATCGAACGTGCTAACCGTGGTGAAATTTTTTATGATGACCAGTATCTAGAGGATGACGAGGAGACAAAAGTTATTCGTACAGACCTTTATGACACCATTGTGCCATATGAAGAAGAGGAAGAAGAAACCCAAGGATTTCTGGATAAATGGAAAGATCGTAAGAAAAAAGACCAATACGTTTATAAAAGTCGTCGCATTGAAAATGCTAAACGTAGCAAGTTTCAACGAAAACTTAATCTAATCATGTTTGTGGTTATTGTTTTATTAATTGCACTCTTTTTCGCGGTATTTAATCTCTAATTAAAAAAGTTAAGAAGGAGTAAGCAAGAGTTAGAAAACTAACTTGGAGAATCATCTTAGTTGAAAACTCTTGTATTTTTGTGATGAAAATTGGAATTATTGCAGCAATGGAGCAGGAATTAAAGCTTCTTGTGGAACATTTGGAAAACAAAGTTGAACATCAAGTTCTAGGGAATACTTATTATGAAGGTAGGCTTGGAAATCATGATGTTGTTCTTGTCCAATCAGGTGTTGGAAAGGTGATGTCAGCGATGTCTGTAGCTGTTCTTGCCAATCATTTTGGTGTTGATGCTCTTATTAACACAGGGTCAGCTGGTGCTGTTGCTACGGGTTTAAATATTGGTGATGTTGTCGTTGCCGATAAATTAGTTTATCATGACGTTGATTTAACAGCTTTTGGCTATGATTATGGTCAAATGTCAATGCAACCTCTTTACTTTGAGTCAGACAAAGGCTTTATTGACACTTTTGAACAAGTCTTAAACAAAGCTAACGTCGCTAGTAAAATTGGTTTGATTGCAACTGGGGATTCTTTTATCGCTGGCCAAGATAAAATTGATGCCATTAAAGCAGCATTTCCAGAAGTTCAAGCTGTTGAAATGGAAGGTGCTGCGATTGCGCAAGCTGCCCACAGTTTGAACAAACCATTTATCGTTGTTCGTGCCATGTCTGACACAGCAGCCCATGATGCCAATATTACATTTGATGAATTTATCATCGAAGCTGGTAAACAATCTGCCAAAATTTTAATGGCATTTTTGGAAAAATTAGCATAATAAAATATCCTGAGATAATTCATCTCAGGATATTTTATTATCACTTAGTCAACTTTTTCAACATAAATTTGTTCAGCAATTCTTTCTGGGATAACCAATTGTCGTGAGTGGTAGGCGAGTGTGTGCGTTTTGGCATAATCATCGACTTTTATCAACTCGACGACATCATTAATGGCTAATTCATGTTCTTCAAGGTAGTTTAGTAAATGAGCTTCATCGTGTGTTCGACTGATTTTGTAAGTTCCCAATGTTTCAATTTGACTGAGCGTTTGATGATGAATTTCTACTAAAAAGTCACCCTTTTTTGGAATTGTTCCACCGTGTGGACAAAATGCGGGAAAATTAAGATTTTCTTCCAAACGATCGATAAAAATGGTAGAAACCGTATGTTCTAAAACTTCAGCTTCTTGGTGAATTTCATCAGCATTGTAATGAAGATGGTTGGCTAGAAAAACTTCTATCAAACGGTGTTTTCGGTAAAGTTCTGAAACCAAAAGCAAGCCTTTTTTGGTCAGGTAGTAGCCAAGCTCTTTATCTTTGACAATGAGGTCCTCGGCAATCATTTTTTTGATCATTTCAGAAACAGCTGGCGCAGATACTTTCATTAATTCAGCAATGCGTTTGTTCGTGATTTTAGTTCTGGTTTCTCCAAGTTCATGAATACATTTTAAGTAATCTTCTTTATTTGGCGTCATATCGTCTCGCTTTCTGTTCTTATATTATAGCAAAAAATCTGTTTTTCTTGGGAGATTTGGCGTTTTAGCGGAATGATTTTAATAAAAAGGTAAGCAAAAAATCAAGGCAGGTTATCCTAGCTTGATTTTTTAATTATTTGAGGATCAATTCATTAATCAAAATCGTAGTCTTTCACAACCTCAATACTTGTGATGGTAACATCAGTCGTTGGTTTATCATTGTCATCAGTGTCAACCGCAGCGATTTTATCAACTACATCCATGCCATCAATAACTTGTCCAAAGACAGTATAGTTTTTATCTAAGCTTGGGTTACCGCCGTTAGCATAAGCATCAATAATCGATTGAGGATAATTATCTGATGAGAGTTGACTTGATTGGTCATCTGAATTTTGGTTGATGAAAAATTGGCTACCGTTGGTATCAGCACCAGCATTTGCCATGGCAAGAGCGCCACGAATATTATAGAGGTAGGGTGAGATTTCATTGACAAATCCATTCCCTGAGTCGATACTCTTGTCTTTACCATTCCAGATAGATTGACCACCTGTGCCATCTCCGTTAGGATCGCCTGATTGAATCATGAAATCTGAAATCACACGGTGAAATAGCAGACCATCATAATAGCCGTCCTTGGCGTGTGTGAGGAAATTCTCGACCGCCAAAGGTGCGTATTTTGGAAAGAGTTTTAAGGTAATATCTCCCATAGAAGTGTGCATAATAACTTCTGCTTCGTCATTTGCGACATCTGTTGATAATTGAGGAAAGGCAGATTGGTCAGCACTCAAAGCTTTCTTTAATTCTTTTTGGTAAGCTTTTGATGAGGATGCGCTGGCGCTTGCTGAAGCAGAAGCAGCAGCTTCTGAAGAACTAGCCGCTATTTTTGCATCGACATAATCATCACCCCGAATAGCGCGTGTAATGCTTTCACAACCAGATAAACTAGCTAGGCATAATACCATTAATCCAAAAGACCAAAATTTTTTCATGTTGCCTCCTAAACAGCTCAAAATCATCAACAGCTTGTGGATATTCTGGTGATAACACGTGTGTATAATCATCATTTGAAATCAACTTATCCACAAGTTTATAGTAATAGAAGTGATATTAGTTATTCCATTTTATCATATTTTTATCGAAATAACCTAAAAGCTTAAAAAATGCTATAATAAGACTATGGCAAAATCAAAAAGTAGAAAAAAAGGTCGTAAATCACGGCGACCAACAAAAGCAGAAATAAAAAGACAGAAAGCACTGCAACGTTTTATTTTGGCAATTGTGACAGCTGTTATTTTTTTCTTTGCGATTGCTCGTCTAGGAATTTTTGGCATAACAGTTTACAATATCGTCAGATTCGTGGTGGGAAGTTTGGCTTACTTCCTAATGTTTGCGGTACTTATCTATTTAATTGGATTTAAATGGTTTCATAAACAGACAGGGCTTGTCGGTGGTTTTGTGGTGACAATGATTGGGTTGTTGCTTGAATGGCATGCTTACTTATTTTCATTGACAGCTTATCGTGACAAGGAAGTCTTTTCCACAACAGCTCGCTTGCTTTATGGTGACATTATCAATTTTAAAGTAAGCAAGTTTGTCGGTGGAGGAATGCTTGGTGCTGTTCTTTATAAACCCGTAGCCTTTCTTTTTTCAAATGTTGGCACATTTCTAATCGGGGCGTTGTTTATCATCTTGGGGCTCTTTTTGATGAGTCCGTGGGAAGTTTACGATATCGTAGAATTTTTTAAAGAAAAATCCCAAGAATGGGCTGCTAAAAACGAAATTAGAAAGCAAAAACGCTTTGTAAAACGAGAAGAGAAAAAAGCACTTGCTGAACAAAAACGTCAGGAAAAAGCTCAGAAAGAGGAAGAAGAACGCTTGGCTCAAATGACTGTTGACCAAGAAACAGGAGAAATTTTAGAGAATCCTACTGACAATGAGACTTCGCTATTTGATAATCTTCCAGAAAATGACTCACCTACTGAACCTGAAATTTTGGCATATGACCACACTTTGGATGGCTTAGAAGAACCGCCACTTGAAGATTATCCGACAATGGATTCGTCACCGTCGCAAGAAGCTACACAAGCTATACTTGATGAAGAAGATGACGGCGAACCGTTAGAAGTTGATTTCACGGCGAAAGCAAATCTTCTTTATAAACTACCAACGATTGACTTATTTGCACCAGATAAACCTAAAAATCAGTCTAAGGAAAAAAATCTCGTTCGCAGAAATATCAAAGTCTTAGAAGATACGTTTAATAGCTTTGGGATTGATGTCAAAGTTGAACGTGCGGAGATTGGACCGTCTGTTACGAAATACGAAGTCAAACCAGCAGTTGGGGTGCGTGTTAACCGCATTTCAAATTTGGCTGATGATTTGGCACTTGCACTTGCCGCTAAAGATGTTCGTATCGAGGCACCAATTCCAGGAAAATCGTTGGTCGGTATCGAAGTTCCTAACTCAGAAATTGCAACGGTAACCTTCCGTGAACTTTGGGAACAAGCAAATACAGACCCTAATAAATTATTGGAAGTACCACTTGGTAAGGCTGTTAACGGAACAGCACGTACTTTTGACCTTGCTCGTATGCCACACTTGCTTGTCGCTGGTTCAACAGGTTCTGGTAAATCAGTTGCCGTTAATGGGATTATTGCAAGTATCTTGATGAAAGCACGCCCAGACCAAGTCAAATTCATGATGATTGACCCTAAAATGGTTGAATTGTCAGTTTATAATGATATTCCGCATTTGCTAATTCCTGTAGTAACCAATCCACGTAAGGCAGCAAGAGCACTTCAAAAAGTGGTTGATGAAATGGAAAATCGTTATGAACTCTTTAGTCATTTTGGGGTGCGAAATATCGCAGGCTACAATGCTAAAGTTGAAGAATTTAATGCGCAATCTGAACAAAAACAAATTCCTTTACCATTGATTGTAGTTATTGTTGATGAGTTGGCTGACTTGATGATGGTTGCCAGCAAAGAAGTGGAAGATGCGATTATTCGTCTAGGGCAAAAAGCGCGTGCTGCGGGTATTCACATGATTCTTGCCACACAACGTCCGTCTGTTGACGTCATTAGTGGTTTGATTAAGGCTAATGTGCCATCACGTGTTGCCTTTGCTGTATCATCAGGGACAGATAGCCGTACCATTTTGGATGAGAATGGTGCTGAAAAACTTCTCGGTCGTGGTGACATGCTTTTCAAACCAATTGATGAAAATCACCCAGTCCGCTTGCAAGGCTCTTTCATTTCTGATGATGATGTGGAACGCATTGTTGATTTCATTAAAAACCAAGCTGACGCAGATTATGATGATAGCTTTGACCCAGGTGAGGTTTCTGAATCAGATTTGAAATCTGGTGGTGGCGCCCAAGAAGGTGACCCACTCTTTGAAGATGCTAAAGCTTTGGTACTTGAAACACAAAAAGCAAGTGCCTCAATGCTCCAACGTCGTTTGTCTGTTGGATTTAACCGTGCCACCCGTTTAATGGATGAATTAGAAGCAGCAGGTGTCATCGGACCAGCCGAAGGAACAAAACCACGTAAAGTTCTGATGACTACCCCAAATCCAGAAGCATAATAAAAAAACGTTAGCTCAATTGGCTAGCGTTTTTTATGTAATCGTAAAAATTAAAATCAGTATCATAATGTAAAAGAGAAAAGTCAAAATAAAACCAGAGCGCCAGAAAAATTTCCCAAAACGGCGGTAAGAAAAAGAATGATCTCTCCTAAGAAAAGTTACCGTTAAAATAATAGCGAGTAGTGACAGACAAATCAAATAATAAAAGAAAATACTACTTCCTAAAAATTTATTTCCCACCAATCCGATTTCAAAAGCAAAAATCGGAAAAGCAATGTCGGTAAATAGAATGCCAAAACGTTTTAATTTGAAAAATGTCACTAAAATATAAGCAAAAATTGGTGTCAAAAACACAAACGAGAAAGAAAATAATTTGTACATCATCATACTTTATATTTTATACTGAAACCTAAAAGATGTAAATGATTAGAGGGCTTTTCCTAAAATTTAGTTTGACTTTCTTTGTTAGTAAAAATGGACGTCAATAATTTTAACGTGGAATGGAAATAGATTATTAGGAAAATCAACAGTGCCTGACGAAAAAATAGCTTGAAAGTGCTTAAATTTGATAACAGTTAATAAAAGTTGTCAAATCAAGGATTTTTAAGAAAATAAATGCAATAAACTCCTTGCTTTTTCCAAAAATTAATGTATAATGGTAAGGTATGCTATTGAGCATATCTGTGGGAGGTAAAAATCTTAATTACCGCCAAAACCA